>Ga0315553_10000154_pt1 | contig 59645 bp, 50 predicted proteins | sample SalMarSW160140MG_FD_203099 | JGI IMG/M metagenome (GOLD analysis project Ga0315553, IMG submission 203099) | Salt marsh sediment microbial communities from the Plum Island Ecosystem LTER, Massachusetts, United States - Salt Marsh Sediment SW1601-40 ...
GAGGTCGTCCGCCAGGAACGTCGGCGACTTCACCGGCTCGCCCTCGGGCGATCCGTTCAGGGACAGGAAGCCGCTGGCCGCCTGGGCGAGGGGGTCGTAGCCCACGCGGTCGTGGTCCGGTCCCCACTGTCCGAAGCCGCTGATCGAGACGTAGACCACGTCGGGCCGCAGGGCGCGCACCGCGGCGTAGCCGATGCCCCAGGCGTCGGCGGTGCCCGGGCGGAAGTTCTCCACCACGACATCGCAGCGCGCGGCGAGCCGCAGGAAGAGCGCGCGGCCGGCGTCGGTGTGCAGGTCGAGGGCGAGGCTGCGCTTGTTGCGGTTGACGGTCTCCTGCATGAAGGAGCGCGGCGTCGCGCTGCCGGGCAGGAAGGGTGGTGAGCGGCGGGCGATCTCGCCGGCGGGGTGCTCGACCTTCACCACCTCGGCGCCGAAGTCGGCCAGCAGGCAGCCGCACATCGGCCCCGCCCAGGTGGTGGTGGCCTCGAGGACGCGCACGCCGGCGAGGGGTCCGGGCAGGTCGTCGCGGGCCTCTCGGTAGAAGTCGGCCTTCTCCATGTTCGCGATCCGCGATCTCCTGGACCCGCCTGTGCTACACCGTGGCCCGAATCACGCCGGGGAGCCGATCATGGACTGGGGATCGCTGCTCGTCGATACCAACCTGCTGTTCACGAGCCTCGCCTCGTTCATCGGACGCCTGGCGATCGGCATCTGCTTCGTGATCCACGGCCTGGGCAAGCTCGGCGTCGTCGGATCCGGGAACATGCGGGGCTTCGTCGAGTGGCTGGAGAGCCTGGGCGTGCCGATGGCGCCCGTGCAAGCCCGCATGGCGATGCTCTCCGAGATCGCCGGGGGCAGCGCGCTCGCCCTCGGCCTGCTCACCCGCCCGGCCTGCCTGCTGCTCATCTTCACCATGATCGTGGCGGGCCGGATCGGCCACAAGGGCGCGGGCTACCTGATCACGAACGACCCGCCCGGTGCGGAGTACCCGATCAATCTCGCCGTGATCTGCGGCGTGTTCCTGCTGCTCGGTCCGGGCCGGATTTCGCTCGACTACTGGCTCTTCTGAGCCTCCAGAGCGGCGGCTGCGCGCGTGGCGGCCGCGCGGACACCCGCGTCGTCGTCGGAGTCGGCCGCGGCGCACAGGGCGCGGAGGGCGGATGCAGGGGGCGCTCCCAGCGCGCCGATTGCGGTCGCGGCCACCCGCCGGCAGCCGGGATCGGGGTGCTCCGCCATCACCTCGACGAGCCGCGACCAGACCTCGTCGGTGGCCGCGCCGAGGCCGGCGAGACCGGTCAGGGCCAGGCGTTGGAGACCGGGATCCGCGGCGCGGCTGGCCTCCAGGTGCATGCGCCGGGTCTCGTCGCCGTGCGGATCGAGATCGCGCAGCACCGCGAGGCCGATCCGGCGCACCCGCGGCGTCTGGGCGGGCGACGCGAGGTCGCGCACGACGGGCACGATCTCCGCATGCAGGCGACCCAGCTCGACGAGCAGGCGCGCCGCGCGCCAGCGCGCGTCGCCTGCCAGAGCGTCGAGGGTCGATACCACCGCCGGCAGCAGCTTGATCGGCGGTGGCTCGAGGCGCGCCCAGGTCCACGCCGCCTCGAGGCGCTGGCGCGCGCTCTCTCCGCGCAGGGCGGCGCGGAGCGACGTCAGCACCGTGTCGTGCTCGCGTCCGATCCGCTGCAGCGCGTGGGAGGCGGCGCGCGCGACGCGCGCGTCGTCGTCGCCCAGAGCGTCCACCAGAGCGTCGACCAGCAGCACGGCCGAGGGGTCTGCGGCCGCCGTCTCGCAGGCCTCCCGCCTCGCCTCGGCCGCGCCGCTGCGCAGCGCGGCGACGACCGGGTGGGTCAAGCGAGGCTCCAGCGCGCGGTCATCGGATCCTCCCCCTCACGTCGAACGCGCCCCTCGCGCTCGAGCTTCAGCAGGTGCGAGCACACCGAGCTGCGCGCGGGCACGTGGAGCGCGGCGGGGTAGGCCGCGTAGACCCGTGCCACGATGTCGGGGATCAAGCTCTGACCCGCGCGCAGGGCGTCCACGATCTCGTGCTCGCGCTGCCGGCGGTGCTCGATGTATTCGCGCACCTTGGCGGTGCCGTCGCGGATCACCGGACCGTGGGCGGGATAGATCGCGTCGGGCTCCAGCGCGCGCAGCCGTTCCAGCGAGCGCATGTAGTCGAGCAGGTCGCCGCCTTCGGCGGGGATCACCGTGGTGCCGACGCCCAGCACGTTGTCGCCCGAGAACACCGACCGCTCCTCCTCCAGGACGAAGCAGAGGTGATCCTCGGCGTGACCCGGCGTGTGCAGTGCGCGCAGCGTCGCACCCTCGGTCTGGACGACGTCGCCGTCGTCGATCGGGTGGATCTCCACGGGATGGGCCCGGTCGAAGCCGGCGTGGGGGCGCTTCGAGACGCGAAGCGGCCCATAGCGTTCGATCACCCCCGCGGCGCCCCCGATGTGGTCGGGATGGCCGTGGGTGAGGACGATCTCCTGGATCCGGCAGCCGGCGCGCTCGAGGGCTTGTTCCAGAACCGGCCAGTAGGCCGCGACCCCCTGGCCGGTGTCGAGCAGGATCCGCTCTCGGCCCGTGCCCACCAGGTAGGTATTGGTTCCGGGCCCCGTGAACATGCTCGGGTTCTGGCCGAGGGCGACGACCACGCGCGGTGACCACACGTCGATGTCGGGCAGCTCGAGCCCGATCATCGTCGCGGGAGGGGATGCGCTGCTCATCCGCGGCCCGCCACCGTCATGCGCGCCACGCGCACGCTCGGCGAGCCAATCCGCGAGAGCCACAGCAGGTCGCTCCCGACGGCGTCGATTCCGGCCAGCATGTCCGCGAAGTTGGCGGCGATCGTGATCTCCTCCACGGGGTGCGCAATCGCCCCGTTCTCGATCCACAGCCCGGCGGCGCCGCGCGAGTAGTCTCCGGTCACGGGATTGAAGCCCATCCCGATCAGCTCCGTCACCAGCAGGCCCCGCGGCGTGTCGGCGACGATCTGCTCGAGGGTGGCATCGCCCGGCGCGAGGCCGAGGTTGGTCGGACCGACGCCCGGTGCGCTGGAGGCGGAGCGGGTGGCGCTGCCCGTGGAGGCGCCGCCGAGCTTGCGTGCGGAGTAGCTGTCGAGCAGATACGAGGCGAGCCGGCCGTCTTCGATCACCACCGTGCGCCGGCTCGGCAGACCTTCGCCGTCGAAGGGGCGGCTGCCGAGTCCGCCGGGTCGCAGGCCGTCGTCGACGAGCTGGACGAGGTGGCTCGCGATCGGCTCGCCGAGGCGGCCGGCGAGGAAGCTCGTGCGCCGGTACACGGCGTAGCCGGAGACCAGGCCGGCGACCTGCCGCCACAGGCTGGCCGCCGTCAGGGGATCGAAGATCACCGGGACCTCGCACGTGGCGACGTCGCGCGCGCCGAGTCGCCGCAGCGCGCGTCGGGCGGCGTGCGCGCCGACCGCCTCCGGAGCTTCGAGATCCGCCAGGCGCCGCGCGGCGCTCATCCAGTAGTCGCGCTGCATGCTGCCGTTCTGCCGCGCCAGCGGCTCCGCGAACAGCGCGTGGGAGGCGGATTCGTACTCGCCGACGAACCCCTCGCTGTTGGCATAGACGACCCGGGCGAAGCCCGAGGAGGCCTGGGATCCCTCGGAGTTCGCGATGCGCGGATCGGTGTCGCGCGCCGCCCGTTCGGCCCGGCGCGCGGCGTCGATCCGGTCGTCGACGCTGACCGAGCGGTCCGCCGGGTCGCACAGAACGAGATCGGGCAGCGCCCCCGGATCGGCGAAGCCCTGGGCCGGGAGCCCCGCTGCCGGGTCCTCGGCGGTGGCGCGGGCGAGCGCCACCGCCTGTTCGGCCATCGACCGCACCGCCGCCTCGGCCAGGTCGCTGGTGGAGGTGATCGCCGTCCGTGTCCCGTCGCGACCGCGCACGAGGGCGCGGATCCCGAGCGTGCGCTCGCGCGCCTGCTTGACGAAGTCGATCTCCTCGCCGCGCACGCGGGTCTCGAGGGAGTCGGACTCCACCGCGACCGCATCGGCAGCGTGGGCTCCCGCTGCCGTCGCAGCCGCGATCGCGAGCCGGGCGGCCTCGCGCGGATCAGTCATCCCTCGGTGCCTCCGACGGTGAGCTCCTCGATCCGCAGCGTCGGCAGTCCGACGCCGACCGGCACCGACTGGCCGTCCTTGCCGCAGGTACCCACGCCGCGATCGAGAGCGAGGTCGTTGCCGATGCGCGAGACGCGGGTGAGGACGTCCGGGCCGTTGCCGATCAGGGTCGCCCCCTTCAGCGGCGCGCCGATTCGACCGCCCTCGATGCGATAGGCCTCGCTGGCGGAGAAGACGAACTTGCCGCTGGTGATGTCGACCTGGCCGCCGCCGAAGTTCACCGCGTAGATGCCGCGGTCGACCGAGCGCACGATGTCCGCGGGATCCTCCTCGCCGGCCAGCATGAATGTGTTCGTCATGCGCGGCATCGGCAGGTGCGCGTAGCTCTCGCGCCGTCCGTTGCCCGTCGGAGTCGTGCCCATCAGGCGCGCGTTGAGGCGATCCTGGAGATAGCCGCGCAGGATGCCGTCCTCGATCAACACCGTGCGCTGGCTGGGAGTTCCCTCGTCGTCGACGTTGAGCGAGCCGCGCCGGCCGGGAAGCGTCCCGTCGTCCACCACCGTCACGCCGGGGGAGGCCACGCGCTGACCCAGCCGTCCCGAGAACGCCGAGGTCTGCTTGCGGTTGAAATCCCCCTCGAGGCCGTGGCCGATCGCCTCGTGGAGCAGGATGCCGGGCCAGCCCGGACCGAGCACGACCGTCATGCTGCCGGCAGGGCAGGGCAGGGCCTCCAGGTTGAGCAGCGACGTGCGCACGGCCTCGTCCGCGAGCGCCTGCCAGCGATCGGGCTCGAGCAGCTTCGCGAACTCGTAGCGGCCTCCGCAGCCCTGGTAGCCGACCTCGCGGCGCGAGCCGTCCTGGGTGATCACCTGGACGTTCAGGCGCACGAGGGGGCGGACGTCGGAGGCCAGTGTGCCATCGCTGCCGACCACCAGGACCTGGCGCTGCTGGGACACGCAGCTCGCCATCACCTCGACGACACGGGGGTCCCGCGCGCGAGCGTAGGCGTCGATCTCCTCGATCAGTCGGATCTTCGACTCCACCGGGACGTCGGTGGGCGACTCGCCGACCGGATAGAGGTTCCGCTCGGACGCGCCGGTCGACACCGCGCGAGCGCCCCCCCGAGCGGACTCCGCGGAGATGGCGCGCGCGGTGCGGGCGGCGACGCGAAGCGACTCGACGCCGACCTCGTCCGAGTGCGCATAGCCCTGGCGCTCGCCGACCTGAGCCCTCACACCCATCCCCTGCTCGATGTGGCGATCGCCGCTCTTGACGATTCCCTCTTCGAGGACCACCGAGTCCTGGACCGTGTACTCGAAGAAGAGATCCGCGTACTCGACGCGGCGCTCGAGAGCGAGGTCGAGCGCGTCGCCCAGGCTGCGGTCGTCGAGCCCGAAGCGGTCCTGGAAGAAGGCGCGTGCCGGAGTCGGCCCGTTCGCGGTCATTGCGGTGGCTCCTCGGGAAGGGCGCGTTCGAGCCACGCCGGAAGGTCGGCGAGCGTAGCAAGCGACGCGACGTGCAGGGCCGAGAGCCCCGCGGCGCGGGCCCCCGCGATGTCGACCTCCGGGTCGTCGCCCACGTAGAGTGCGCGCTCGGGGGCGATCCCGAGCGCGGCGAGCGCGCTCAGGAAGATCGCCGGGTCGGGCTTCGCGACGCCCGCGTCCGAGGCGAGCCAGATCCGGTCGAGACCTTCGGCGAGCGCGAGGTCGGAGAGGATCGCGCGCAGGCGCTGGTCGAAGTTCGAGACCACCGCGGTGGCGATTCCGGCGGCGCGCAGCTCCGAGAGGGCCCGGTGGGCTCCGGGGCGCGCGCGCCAGGCGTCGCCCCGGCCGAAGTGGGCGAAGAGCACCTCGAAGGCCCTGTCCTCGTCGGGCGGGACCGCCGCCGAGTCGGCGGCGCGGAAGGTCTGGTGCACGACGGTGCGCCACGCCGCGCGTTCGCGTTCGCGCGCCGCGGGCGGATCGAGACCCGGGAAGACCATCGGCGGCGTGCTTCGCCACACGCGCGCGAAGGCCTCCGAGAGGCGCCAGGCCGACGCGGCGACGCCCTGTTCGCGCGCGACCCGCGCATAAGTCTCGCCGACGGGCTCGCGCAGCTCGATCAGGGTGCCGGCGGCGTCGAAGAGGGCCGCGCGCCGTGCGCGCGGGCTACGCCGACCCATCGCGACGACGCGCCGAGGCGATGAAGGTGGCGGGGAGGTCGCGCGCCGAGGAGTGCCCGGCCCACACCTCGAAGATCGGATCCACCAGTCCGGCCTGGTCGAACCACTCCTCCACCTCGGCGCGGTCGAAGCCGAGCCAGGTGACGCCCAGCTCCTGGCGCATCCACTCGTGGTCGTGGCGCACGAAGTCCACGGTGATCACCGCGCCGCCCGGTCGCACCACGCGCGCCATCTCCCGGATCGCATCCCCGGGAGAGGGCAGGTAGTGGAGCACCATGTGCGCGAAGGCGGCGTCCTGGGAGGCGTCGGCGAGGGGCAGCGCGTTCGCCTCGCCGACGCGCAGCTCGACGTGATCCTGCCCCTCGGCTTCGAGCTTGGCGCGGGCGGCCTCGAGCATCCGCGTCGAGTGGTCGATCGCCACCACGTGCATGCCGAGCCGCGCCAACTCGCTGGCCAGGATCCCGGTGCCGGTTCCCACGTCCACCACGTCCAGCCCTGGCGGAACCAGGCGCGATATGGCGCGGCTGCGCAGCGCGTCGTCGTTGAATACCTTGCGCAGCGCGTCCCACTCCGGGCCTACCGCGTCGAAGAAGCTGCGGGTGCGAGCGGCGCGCGCCTCCATCACCTGAGAGAGCGCGGCGACGTCGCGGGCCCGCGTCGGATCGGCCTCGAGGTTGCGCCTCACCAGCTGCCACGTCTCGCGCCAGGGACCCTCGGCGGGTGACTCGAAGCGGTAGAAGACGTAGGTGCCGTCGCGGCGGTCGCGCAGTAGGCCCGCCTCGCGCAGGATCGCCAGGTGGCGCGACACGCGCGACTGGGCCATGCCCAGGACGTCCATCAGCTCCTGGACGGCCAGCTCCTCCTGCTCGAGGAGCGCGAGCACCCGCACTCGCGTGGGGTCCGATAGCGTCTTGAAGACCTTCTGGAGCGCTTCCAAGGTCGCGGAACGCTATCTCACCACCGGCCGGGCGGGCGTACCGGTGACGGCCACGCGGACCTGGCCGGAATCGCCGACCGAGACCCCCTGCGCGTTCAACGAGCTCTGGACGGCGCCGCTCACCGTGAACTCGAGCTCCAGACGAAGCGGCGCCGCGGCGAAGGTCGGCGCGCGGTCGATCGTCCCGCGCGCGGTCCCGGTGGCCAGGGGAGAGTCCAGGTGGATCTCGCGGATCGTCGCCCACGTGTTCCCGCCGAGATCGATCTCGCCCGTGAGCTTCTGGAAGGGCATCGGGAGCGGGAGCTCGGGATGGGACACCACCCCGTCGCGCGCCTCGAACACGACGCTGCCCTCGGGGCCGCTGTCGCCGAGCGAGACGTCGAGATCCGCGTCCGCGCGCCCCTGGACGCGCAGGGGCGTGCCGAGACCGCCCTGGGGCAGGCGGTCGAGGTCGATGTTCGTGAGGGAGCCGTCGTAGCCCCCGCGCTCGCCGAGGGTGACCACGCCCGAGGCATCGCCCATTGCCGAGGTCAGCTCGATCGCCAGCGCCGGTTCGCCGCGCAGCCAGGACAGGGCCAACGCGGGACGCACGCCGGCGGTCTCGAGATCCAGACGCGTCCCGTCGGGCCGGACGATGCGCGCCTGCTCCGCGGTGAGTCCCGGCGCCCAGCGCACCAACCCGATTCCGACGTCGGCGAACGTGATGCGGGTGTCGGTCTGCTGCTCCACCTGCTGGGCGATGCGCAGCGCCAGCCGGTCGTAGGGGAAGCGCACGACCATGAAGAAACCGGTCAGCACGATCGCGGCCGTGGTGATGCCCACGACGCGCAGACGCTCGCCCTTCGCCGCCGCCTCGACCTCGTTCACGACGGTCTCCGGATCACTAGATCGGCTCGAAGGAGGAGACGGTGAAGGTCACGTCGAGCAGCTCGGGTTGCTCCGGGCGGGTCCGGATTCGCAGGCTCTTCACCGAGAGCGCCTGCGGCGCCACCTCGATCTGGTGCAGGTAGTTGACGGTCTGGGCAAGCGTGACGCTGTGCAGGCCCACCTCGACCTTGGTCTCCCGGTACACCGGGTGCGAGGACGTAGCCTCGGGCTCCATCGACTCCACGTTCACGTTGGCCTGGCGCGCCAGGGTTTCGAGCGTCGTACGAAGATTTCCGCGCGCGCCGCTTCGGATCCGCTGCTCGATGTCGGTCAGGCGGCCGCTCACGTCGTCGAATTCGCGGCGCAGCCGCTGCATGTTCTGCAGCTGCTGATCGGCCGTGGCGAGGCGCTGCTCGCCGCGGCCGGCCGCTCCGAGCATGGGGCTCACCACGACCACGTAGAGCAGGGCGAGCGCGAGCAGCGACCCGCTGATCGTCACCAGCAGCCGCTCCCGGGGCTCGAGCCCGTTGTAGGCGTTCAGCAGCCGGCCCCACCACTCCTTCACGGCCCCGCCTCCGTGTCGCTGACCAGGCCGATCGTGACGTTGAACTTCTTCACGTCGTTGCGGGGATCGGTCTCGATCGCGCCGATGCGAGCCTGCTCGAAGGGACCGAACTGGGCCAGCTCGGCGCCGAGACGGTCCGCGGCTTCGAAGGTCTTCGCGTAGACGCGCAGGCGGATCGTCTGTTTGTCGATGGAGAGCTCCTCGAGGCCGACGTCGAGGTCATGCGGCACCCGTCGCGAGATCTCCGTGAGCACGTCCAGCGCCGACATGTTGCCGCCGTAGACGCCGAGGAACTCGGCGCGGCCTTCCGCCTCGGTCACGGCCTCGCGCATGGCTCGGACCGGATCGTCCGGAACCGACTGATCGGGGAAGGCCTCGTGGTAGAGCGCGGCGATCTGCTCCTCGACGCTCGAGGCCTCGCGCGACTCGAGGACGGCGCCCGTGGTGAAGCTGAGGACTGCCAGCCCGGCGACGATCGCCGCCAGGATGCCGGTGCTGCCGAAGTCGCGGCGGAAGTGGGAGAAGTCGGTACGCCGCGCGAAGTCGTCCTGGCGCAGGTTCACGTGGGTCCTGGCGCGGGCGGACCCGCGCAGGGCCAGGGCCAGGGCCGGTGCCAGCAGCAGCGGGCCTTCCTCGGCGATCGCGGCCAGGCCCGAGTCCTCGCGCGGCGCGCCGAGCCGGTCGGTGGGGAGCCCCGTGCGCTCGGTCAGCCACTCGTCGAGGCGAGCGAGGCGTGCGCCGCCCCCGAGCAGCGTGATCGCCGTGAAGCCGCCCGGAGCCGATGCTTCGAGGGCGTTCGCGAAGCGCACGATCTCGCTGGCGAGGCGGTCGAGGATGGCGTCTGCGGGCGGGAAGGGCGCGCCGAGGCCCGGCTCGGCGACGCCGTACTGGTGCTTGCGGCGTTCCGCCTCCTCGAGAGAGAGCGCGTGGTGCTGGGCCAGCGCCTCGGTGAAGGAGCGTCCTCCGATGCCGAGCGTGCGCGCCGAGATCACCTGGCCGTCCTTCACGGCGCACAGCGACGTCTTCACGTGACCGACGTCCACCAGCAGGCGCGCGCCCCCGAGATCGAAGGCGGCGCACAGATTTCCGAGCACCAGGCCGTCGCACTCGATCGTGCGCGCGTCGCAGTGGGCGTCGCGGAGCAGTTCGATCAGGGTGGACACCTCGGTGCGCGGAGCCAGCACCGCGATCACCTCGGAGCGTCCGTGCTCTCGCTGGGAGAGCTCCCAGTCGAGCACCATCTCGTCGACGTCGAAGGGAACGCGGTCCTCGATCTCGAAGGGCACCGCCTGAGCGATCCTGCGCTTCTCGCCGAAGGGAAACGTGAGGCGATGCATCGACACGCGGTCGCCGCGAAGTGCGGTCACGACGTGGTCGCGCTGGAAGGAGTGCACGCGCAGCATCCGCTCGATCTGCTCGGCGAGCGGCATCTGCGGCTCGCGCGGCTCGGCGTAGACGCGAGCCACCTCGAGGGTACGCAGGCCCTGCTGGAGCTCGACGGCCTTGAGTGTATGGCTGCCGAGATCCAGCCCCAGGACGTTCTTCAGGATCGGCACGCGGAGGCTCCCCTCACCGGATGCGCCAGGATAGCAGCTGGGGGCTTGCTCCATTGGCGATGTCGAGCACCGCCTCGACCTGCGACTCGACGTCTCCCACCCGCGCGAGGACGGTCACGATGAAGACGTCGCTCCGGAAGCTCGGTTCGGGGAAGATCGCGTTGGTCACGATGCTCCGTATCGGCGTGCAGCCCTCGGCACTTTGGTCCTCGCCGCACACCCAGCCGCCGTCCTGGCGGACGTTCAGGAGGCTGCGGATCGTGTCCTCGTCGGCCAGCCGCAGGGACACCTCGTCGTCGAAGAAGAGCAGCGCCAGCACGTGGGGGGGAGCGGTGTTCGGGTTGATCCCCCCGCCCTGGGCGTAGGGATACACGGTGACGTAGGGGCGCAGGGCCTCCACGAGCGGGGCGTCGAAGCCCTCGACCCGGCGGAGCTCGTCGACCGAGAGGAGCGGCCGATTCGAGGGGCGCGTCGGCGGGTCGCGCTGCTGATAGGCGTCGTCCTCGGGCTCTCCGCTCTGGCTAACCGAATCCTCGTCGACGTAGTCGATCAGGTTGGCGGCCAGCTGGGCGGGGTCGTAGCGCTTCTCGGCCGGGGGGACCGGGATCTCGTCGATGGCTTTCTCGAGCAGGCGGGTGATCAGCTCGGCGCTGCGAGGGTCGGGGTTGCCGCTGTCGTCGAAGACGATGACCGCGTTGAGATTGAGGCGCGAGGCAGCATCCTCGATGTCCAGCTCCAGGGTCGAGCCGTCTTCGAGGGGGATCTGCCGGCCGCTGACCTGCGCCCAGAGCTCGCCCCGGTTGTCCACGGGGGTCTCGGTCTGGAGTGCGCGGTACTTGTCCTCGAGGAGCAGGGCGGTCGCGAGGCGAACACCGCCCCGCGCGAGGGCCTCCGCCCGGGCCCGGGCGTCGCGATTGCGGACGATCATGTGGTCGATCAGCGCCTTGCGGGTGAACGTCGCGATCGAGCTCGCCAGCAGCAGGGCGAAGAAGAGCACCACCACCAGCACGAAGCCGCGGTTCGGCGTCCTCACTAGCGGCACCCCGGCAGGACGGCGGAGGGGTAGGCGGCCCCGATCGCCTCGGCGTAGGGGGCATAGGGCGTCTGCGCCGCCTTGGCGAGGTAGGTGCTGCGCAGGTCCGCGGGTAGCTGCGACAGGTCGACGCAGTCGGCGATGGTCTTGCCCTCGAGGTTCGCGGCGGCGCCCTCCCCGTCAGCCTGGCCCTCGGCGCCCTGCTGCTCCTCCGGGTGGAGCAGGACCTCGAGGTCGATCGGGCGCACCGGGAGCTGCACCTGGCGGAAGTAGTGAACCGGTTCCTCTTCGAATCCGGGGTCGGGCTCGTTGCCGACCTGCGGGCTCGCGAGGGCCACCTCGATCTCCACCGCCACCGGCAGCTGGCTCGATTCGACGAGCTGCGAGGAGTCCCATCGGTCCAACCACTGCCCCTTGTCGTCGAGGAAGCGCGTGGAGAAGTAGGCGACGTCGTCCGCGACCAGCAGGGAGTCCGGGTCCCCGTCGGGGGGGAACTCCCGATCGAGGCTCTCGGGCAGATCCGGACGCGACCAGCGGTGCAGGGCGTAGGCGTGGCCGTCCTCGTTGCGCTCGAGGGTGTAGGCCACGACCGCGATGTCCGACGCGGGCCCGTCGCTCGAGCGGGGGAGGTCCCGCTTGACGAACTTGAGGTGGTCGGAGCCGGCGCCGCCCAGGCGTGGCTCGGCCAGGAAGATCCAGGGGTTGGCCAGGGGATCCTGTCCCTCCGGCGTGGTCACCAGGAGCGACTGCTCGAGATCGTGGGCGACCCGGTCGAGCAGCGTGCTGGCACGCCGGATCTCGCGCGTGTTCTCGCTGGCGTGCTCGGCCTGTCGGGAGAGGTTGATGTAGAAGTTCACCGCCACGGTGAGCAGGATCGTGAGCACGAGAATGACGCCCATCACCTCGATCAGGGTGAAGCCCCGTTCGCTTCGTTCCCGGTCCGCGGAGATCACGGGTTCCCCAATCCGAGCTCCTGCTCGAACTGGCGGATCATGCGCTCCCTCTCCGTGAGTCCGTCGTCACCGGATGCGCCGGTCTCGTCCCCGGTGCCGGTCCCGCCGTCCTCGGCCGGAAGGAGATCCTCGAGCCCGGTCTTGTCGAAGCCGTACGTGGTGCGCGCGATCGAGTCGGTGTCGAATCCCTCCTCCCAGCTCACCGTGACGGAGAGCCGCTGCACCCGGCTCTCGCCCTGGTCGTTCACCAGCAGGGTGGCGAGCTCTCCCGGCTTGCCGAGGGCATCGCTCTGGCGGACATCCTCGGGGAGCAGGGCCATCACGTCCTCGGGCACTACCTCGACGGTGATGCGGTAGGGGGGCTCCTCGCGCTCCTGCGTGCCGTCCTCGAGCAGGGCGCCGACCGCGATCGCGCTCTCCAGCTCGGCGAGCTCCCGATCGGCGAGTAGGGAGGCCTCGGCGCGGCGGCGGTCGCGGCCCTCGGACTGGAGCCCACGGATCGCAGCGGTGGCGAGAACCGTGTACAGGATGCCCAGGATCAGCACGCCGGCGAGCACCTCGAGCAGGGTGAAGCCCGCGGCGAGACCGGCGCCGGATCGCGTCCGGGGACGACTAGCCTTCATCTTCATCGCGAATCCGCACGCGCTCGTCGAGCGGGTAGACGTCGAGGACCACGCGATGGCCGGCGTTGTCCTGGAGGACGATCTGCGTGTAGGAAGCGCTGCCGTCGCGCTCGAAGTCGACCGAGGTCTCGCCGCGGCCGATCCAGCCGCCGGGCGTCTCGACGCCCTCGAAATAGAAGGGATTCACCACCACCTGGAGGTTCCCGAAGCTCCCGGGCATCGGGCGATACTCCAGGCCCTCGTCGCGCGGAGCGATCAGCGGGAGCGGGCTGTTGCCGCTCAGGTCGAGCTCCGCCTCGGGCTGGGCGGCGGCGTCGGGATCCGTGCTCAGCCACTCGATCCGGTACTCGGCCTGGTCGAGATCCATCCACATGCGGTGAGGCGTTCCGGTCACGATCGCACGCTGGCGCGCCAGCTCGAGCTGGGCGGCGATGTGGCGCGCCTCGTTGCGCAGGGCGCGGATCTGGAACCCGCTCAGGTTCGGAAACACGAGCGCCGCGACGAGGGCGAGGATCGCCACGACCGCGAGGATCTCGATCAGGGTGAAGCCGCGGCCGCGGCGTGCGCGTCGCGCCCGGATCGTCACCCGTCAGCTGCCCAGGGAGTCGGCGTCGTCCACCCAGTTTCCGATGTCCGCGTCGACGCCTTCGCCTCCCGGAGAGCCGTCCGCGCCGAAGGACCACAGATCGTAGGCGTGGGAGTTGTGCTGTCCGGGCGACTCGTACTGGTAGGGATTGCCCCAGGGATCCTCGGGGACGCGGCGTTCGCGCATGTAGCCGCCCGGCGGAGCATTGCGCGCCTCCGGCGGTGGCTGGATCAGGGCGTCCAGGCCCTGGTCGGTGGTCGGGAAGCGCGCGTTGTCCATCCGGTAGGTCTCGAGCGCGGAGTCGAACATCTGCATCTGTCCGTGAGCCGCATTCACCCGCGCCTTGTCGATCTGCGGGAAGATGGCGAGGCCCACCAGGGTGCTGAGCAGACCGATGATCAGCACCACGGCCATGATCTCGATCAGCGTGAATCCGGCGCGCCGGCCATGCGGGTGTCGCCGCGGGGTCGATTCAGGCTTTCGCATTTTTCCCTCTCTCCTGTCGGTCCTATCGGTTCCAGAAACGGGTGCCGGCGCGCAGCCGGTGCCGCGGTCAGCCGAGCGAGCTCGTGATCTGCAGCAGCGGGACGAGAGTCGCCAGAATGATCACCAGGACGATTCCCACCATCACGAGGATCAGGATCGGCTCGAGCAGTGCCGTGAGGCGGGTTACCGTCGTCTCCACCTGCTCTTCGTACGTGTCGGCGACCTTGGTGAGCATCGACTCCAGCTCGCCGCTCTGCTCTCCGACCTCGATCATGTGGGTCACCATCGGGGGAAACTCTCCGCTGGCTCGCAGCGGGGCCGCCACGCTCGCGCCCTCGGTGATGCTGTGCCGGGCGGCCTCGATGGCGGCCGCGATCACCGTGTTCGCCGCCACCTCGCCGGCGGTCTCGAGAGCCCGCGTGATCGGCAGACCCCCTGAAAGTAGCGTGGACAAGGTGCGGGCGAATCGGGAGATCGAGAGCAGGCGCACCAGCCTCCCGACCACCGGCAGGCGCAGGCGGATCCGGTCGTACTGGGCGCGACCCTTCTCGGTCCGGATCGCCGCCCGGAAGGCCGCCACCCCCCCGATCGCCAGCAGGATCAGGACCCACCAGTAGTCGCGGGTGAAGTGGCTCATCGCGATGATCCAGCGGGTGTAGAAGGGCAGGGGCTGGTTCAGGCTGGCGAGCAGCTCCGTGATCTGGGGCAGTACGACCGTGACGAGCGCTCCCACCACCACGCAGGCGAACAGGAACATCATCGCGGGATAGATCAGGATCGAGCTCACCTTGTTGCGCAGCCGCACCTGGCTCTCGAGGTAGTCGGCGAGGCGCTCCAGCACCGTCTCGAGGGCGCCCCCGGCCTCGCCGGCTCGGACCATTCCGATGTAGAGATCGGGGAAGGTGCCACCGGCGCCCGCCATCGCGTCGCCGAGCGCCGCGCCCTCGTTGACCCGATCGCGGACCTGGCCGAGAACGCTCTTCAGGCGCGCGTTCTCCACCTGCTCGGTCAGCGCGCGCAGGCCCGAGACCAGCGGGATCCCCGCTCCCACGAGCGTCGCGAGCTGTCGGGTCACCAGGGCCAGGTCGAGGGCCGATACCCGCTGGAAGCTGGGCAGCGTGATCTGGAAGCGACTCCGCGACGCCGGCCGGATCGCGAGCTCGCGCCCCTCCTCGAGCTCGGTGAGGAAGATGCCGTCGCGGCGGAGTCGCACTCGTGCGGAGCGCGGGCTCTCCGCGTCGAGATGCCCGCGGGTCGCCTTGCCGGCGGCCGTGACGCCCTTGTACGCGTAGACCGGCACGCCTTCCCCCGACTAGATCTGGGCCACGGCGCCCTGCTCCTCGGTGGCGCGCAGGACCTCGGCGACCGAAGTGACTCCCGCGAGCACCTTCCGAGCCCCGTCCGAGCGCAGCGGGTGCATGCCGCGCCGCACCGCCGCGCTCTTGATCGACTTCGAGTCGACGTTCTGGCTGACCAGCGCCCGGACGTCGTCGTCCACCTGCATCAGCTCGAAGATGCCGACGCGCCCGCGATAGCCGGCGTAGTTGCACCCGGCGCATCCCTCGGGCCGGTACAGGCGCACGGCGCGGCCCTTGGTCTGGATGCCGAGCTCCGCCAGCTCCTCGGCGGTGGCCTCGTAGGGCACCTTGCAATCGGGGCAGAGCACGCGCACGAGGCGCTGCGCGAGCACCGCGACGAGCGACGATCCGACCAGGAAGGGCTCGACGCCCATGTCGACCAGCCGGGTGATCGCGCTCGGTGCGTCGTTGGTGTGCAGGGTCGAGAAGACGAGGTGTCCGGTGAGCGAGGCCTGGATCGCGATCTCGGCGGTCTCCAGGTCGCGGATCTCGCCGACCAGGATCACGTTTGGGTCCTGGCGCAGGATCGAGCGCAGCCCGCTCGCGAAGGTGAGACCCACCTTCGCGTTCACCTCGATCTGCCCGATGCCGGAGAGCTGGATCTCGACCGGGTCCTCGATGGTGATGATGTTCTTGTCCGTGGCGTTGATCCGGGAGAGCGCGCCGTAGAGCGTCGTCGTCTTCCCGGAGCCGGTCGGACCGGTCACCAGCACGATGCCGTTGGGGCGCGTGATCAGCTTCTGCATGGTGGCGAGCTGCTGCTCGTCGAAGCCGAGGGTGGTGAGGTCGAGCAGCTCCTGGGTGCGGGGCAGCAGACGCATCACCACGCGCTCGCCGTAGGCGACGGGCAGCGTCGACAGGCGCACGTCGTAGTCGCGACCGGCGATCTTGAGGCGGATGCGCCCGTCCTGCGGGAGCCGCTTCTCGGCGATGTTCAGGTGCCCCATGATCTTGATGCGCGACACGATGCTCGCCTGCAGCGACTTCGGCAGCGGCTTGATCGGCTCGTAGAGCACGTTGTCGATGCGAAAACGCACGCGCAGCTCGTTCTCGAAGGGCTCGAGGTGGAGGTCGCTCGCGCGCTCCTTCACCGCGTTGTGCAGCAGCGAGTTGACCAGCTTGACGATCGGGGCGTCGTGCTCCCCCGACTCGAGCAGGTCCTGGGGCTCCTGGCTGATCTCGCTCGCGAGGATGCTCAGGTCCTCGGCAGCGTCTGAGGCGAGGGCGTCGGTGGAGCTGGGTCCGCGGTCGTAGACCTCGTTGATCGCGCCGAGGATCGTGCGCTGGGTGGCGAGCTCGAGGGTGATCTCCGCGCCGTCGAAGAGCAGGCGGAGGTCGTCGAGTGGAGCCGTGTCGAGGGGGTTGGTCACGGCGACGCGCACCGTCCCGCCCAGATCCCGGGAGAGCGGAAGGAGTCCGTTGTCCTTGGCGAACCCGATCGGGATTCGCTCGATCAGGCTCTGGTCGACCTCGCCGTGGTGGATCTGCGCCCGCACCGGGAGGCCGAGCTGCTCGGCGAGCCCGGCGAGGAGCTGATCGGCGGTCACGTGGCCGCGCGCCACCAGCAGGTCGCCCAGCCGTCCGCCCGACTCGCGCTGCTCCAGGCGTACCGCGTCGAGCTGCTCCTCGGTGAGGTTCGTCGTGCGCAGCAGGATGTCGCCGATGTCGCGGGGATGCGCGACGCGCGGGGGGGCGGGCGCCGGGTGGAGGGTGGCTTCGCTCATTCCTTCGACCCCCCCTCCTTGTCCTTTTCCTTCTCCTCGTCCTCGAGCACGAGGATCGAGGGCGTGAGGCCATGGGAGCGGCGAACCGCCTCGCCGACCGCGTTGGCATCCTGGACCGTGTCGTAGGGACCCAGATCGATCTCGTAGATCACGCTGTCGCCGACCTGCGTCGAGACGAGCGTTCCGTCGTGTCCCGAGTCGATCAGGTCGGTGAGCAGTTTGGCCGCCGCGTCCGGGTCGCCCATGACCGCCGCCTGGAGCACGTAGCGGGCCTCGCCGTGCCCTTCCTTCGCCTTCTGCGCGCGCTGCTCGGCGCGGATCCGCTCGATCTCGGTCAGCCGCTCGTTCGGGTAGCGGACGCGATGGGAGGCCAGACGCTCTCGGACCGGCTTGTCGTAGTGCTTCGGGATGTAGGGGAGGCCCTCCGCCTCGGCCAAGGCAAGCCGCTGGGCCTCTACCTCGAGCTCCTCGTCGCTGAGCTCGACGGAGCGACCCGAGCGCTCGCGGAATTCCTCGCGGCGCCGGATCGTGTCGCTCTCCAGGTCGAGCGGCGTGCGCACGATTCGCGGCGTCAGGAACACGAGCAGATTGGTCTTGCGCTTCTCGGTGCTTATCGATTTGAACATCCAGCCGAGAATCGGAATGTCGCCCAGCCAGGGCACCTTGGTCTCGTCGTCGGTGAGCTGGTCGCCGAGCAGCCCGCCGATCACCACCGTCTCGCCGTCCCGCACCACCACCGTGTTCTCGACCCGGCGGTTCGAGAGCGCGACACCCACGTCCTGGGGGTTTCCCACGCCGCTCTGCAGGGCGCTGTTGATCGCGGTGATCTCTTGGAAGATCTCGAGCCGCAGGCTGTCGCCCTCGGTGATCTGGGGGGTCACGCGCAGCGTCACACCGATGTCCTGGCGCTCGACGTTCACCGAGGTGTTGAGGCCGGTCTCCAGACCCGCCGCCGACTCGACGCGGCTGCTGATGATCGGGATGTTGTCGCCGACGCGGATCTCCGCCTCCTCGTTGTCCGAGGTGAGGATGTGGGGGGCCGACACGATGTTGATGTCGCCATTCTGCGCCGACAGGTTGATGATGGTATCGATCACCGTGCCGCTGCCGGTGGGGTTGCCATTGGCGTCGACGTTGTTGCGCGTGTCCTTGAGGAACTGGCTGATCAGCGGTCCGGTCGAGGTCACCGGAACGCCGGTCGCCGCGCCGGCCGCCGAGGTGGCCGTGGCGACCAGGAAATTGGTGTCGCCGTTGATGATGCGCAGGAGCCCGGAGAAGCCGATGTCCTCGGCGTTGTTGACCGTCAGCTCCATGATCAGCGCCTCGACCGACACCTGAGGCCGCTCGACGTCGAGCTTCTCGATCACCTGGGCGAGGGTGTTGAAGCCCTCCTGGGTGGCCTGGATGATCAGCGAGTTGGTGGCGGGGTCGGCGGTCACGCTGATTCCGCCCTCGAGGCTGGTGACCGCGCTGCGGATCGCGGTCGCGACCGGCGTGGTGCCTCCGGCCGAGGAGGTCGAGCTGCTCACCGGGGAGGAGCTCCGCCCGCTCCCGCCGAGCAGGCCCGAGAGGGTATCGGCGAGGTCCTCGGCGCTGGCGTTGTTGAGGTAGTAGACGTGGATGCGGCCGCCCCCGACGACGGGCACGTCGAGCTTCGCGATCAGCCGGCGAACCTCCTCCAGCTGGGCCCGCGGCGCGAGCACGAGCAGCGAGTTGGTGCGCTCGTCGGTCAGGATTCGCACGGGCGGCTTCGCGGCGTTGACGGTCTCGTTCGGCTGGGCGCCGGCGCGCCGGCGCGTTGCGCGGCGCGTCGTCGCCGCGCTCTGGGTCACCTCGGCGCCATAGATCTCGGACACCTGGTCGGCCAGCGTGGTGGCGTCGGCGTACTCGACGTTGATGACGGCGAGCTCCTCCTTGTAGGTCTCCACGTCGATCGATTCGAGAATCGCGATCAGGCGGCGGATGTTGGAGGCCGACTCGGTCAGGATCACCGTGTTGGTCGGCGCATAGGCGGCCATCGCCGCGTCCTTCGAGACCAGCGGCTTGAGCGTCTCGACGATCGAGTCCGCGTCGATGTAGTTGAGCGGGATCAGGCGGGTGACGAAGCGATCGCGGTTGGGCGGGCGCCGCGAGCTCTTTACCGTCTCGATGCTGGATTCCTTCGCCTCCCGGACCGGGATCACCTTGATCGCGCCCCCGGGAGTCGTGACCGTCGTGAAGCCCTTCACCTGGAGAACCGACTCGAAGACGGCGTAGGCCTGCTCCACGGGAATCGGCTCCGGGGACACGATCGTCACACGTCCGCGCACTCGGTCGTCGTAGATGAAGTTGCGGTTGGTGGCGCGCGCGATGGTCTCGATCACCTGGGCCAGCTCGGCGTCGGCGAAGTCCATCGTGACCATCGCCTGCCCGTTCTCCTGCCCGCTCTCTTCCTGGCCGTAGGCGGCCAGCGCGGCGAGCCCGCACAGCAGGGCCGCGAGCGCTCCCGCCCGCCAGCTCGCGGCGCGCCTGCGGCGAACCGACTCAATCATGGACGGCTCGGCTGCGGGTCCAGGGCTGTCCGTTCGCCCCCAGACCGGAGAGTTCGATCCTGTCGGTGTCCCCGAGTTCCTGGAGAGCCCGCGCGCTGTCCTCCGGCGAGGAGATCGGGATCCCGTTGAACTCCGTGATCACGTCGCCCTCCTGCATCCCGATCTCTTCGAACAGGCTGCCCGGCTTGATGCCGCTCACCTGGAGCCCGACCATCTCGCCGTCCTCGAACTTTGGCAGGACGCGCGCCTGGGAGAGGAGATCCGACGGATCGCGGATCGTGTCGCGGATCTGGTCGCGCGACAGGGAGACGTCGGAGCGGCGCCGGACGGTGCGCTGGGGCCGCACGGGTGCGGCGGCGCGAACGATCGCAGGTGTGCCGACGGTCTCCTCGTCGAGGGTGAGCTCCCGGGGTGCGCCGTTCTCGGTGAGCACGACGCGGCGTCGCTCGATCCGGGTGACCAGGGCCTTGCCCTTGATCTGGTCGCCGATTCCGACCACGAGGGTCTCATTCTTCTCCCGGTCCTGGAGGGTGGCGCGGGAAAGCACCGGATCGCTGGCCGCGAAGGTTCCGAGCAGGGTCACCGGGAGCCGCGACTTCTCCAGGTCCTCGGGCTCCGGAGTCGAAGACGGCTCCGGGTTGAGCGTGCTCGAGTTGAACAGGTTACGGGTGAGGATGATCTGGCGGTCGGCCCAGGTGCGCGAATGCGCCGGCTCCGCCGTCGCGACCGGGACCGAGGCCTCCGGCGACGCGGACAGCAGGGTCGCGGCGATGATCTGGTTCGCCGTGTCGGCGGCGAGGAAGCACGCCACCGCGAACAAGATCCCGTTCGCCGTCCAGGTCAGCACAGATCCCATCGTCGTAGCTCGCTTGCTCCCGCGCTCGACCGCATGGGTGATGACGCCGCCCCGTCCTGGCAACAGAACGGCGGAGTATACCCGCGTGTCGTCCCGACGCTCAAGGTTATCTCGTGATTCCAAATAGTTAGGGGGTCGAGGGGACGTATCGGCGGGTCGTCCTTGCCGCCTTATGACGCCTCGCACAAAATCGGCGTTCGGCGAGCCCCACGGGGGACTGCGAGGCGCGTGCGCGCTCCTCTCACGTCGCCCCGTTGACACCGGGGGGCGCGCGACCAGCTTTGCGCGTCGCTCCGCCGGACTCGTCGCCGGCAGCGAACCACCAGCGAGCAACGGGAGCTCGAGAGAGGCACTTCATGGCACAGGGCAAGGTGATCGGCATCGACCTGGGGACGACCAACTCGGTCGTCGCGGTGATGGAGGGGGGTCAGCCCACCGTCATCGCCAACGAGGAGGGCGGTCGCACGACGCCCTCGATCGTCGGCTTCACGGACGAGGGCGAACGCCTGGTGGGTGCCATCGCGAAGCGCCAGGCCGTGACCAATCCCAAGGGCACCATCTACTCGATCAAGCGCTTCATGGGGCGCCGGCTCGAGGAGGTGCCGGAGGAGATCAGTCTGGTGCCCTACGACGTGGTCAAGGGCCGGGAGGGCATGGCCGCGGTGCGCGTGGCGGGCAAGGAGTACACGCCGCCGGAGATCTCCGCGATGGTGCTCCAGAAGCTCAAGGGTGCGGCCGAGGCCTACCTCGGGCAGCCGGTCAGCGGCGCGGTCATCACCGTTCCCGCCTACTTCAACGACGCCCAGCGCCAGGCGACCAAGGATGCGGGGAAGATCGCCGGTCTCGACGTCAAGCGGATCATCAACGAGCCCACGGCCGCTGCGCTCGCCTACGGACTCGACAAGCAGCACGACGAGAAGATCGCGGTCTACGACTTCGGCGGCGGCACCTTCGACATCTCGATCCTCGAGGTGGGTGAGAACGTCGTGGAGGTGAAGGCCACCAACGGCGACACGCACCTGGGAGGCGACAACTTCGATCAGCGCATCATCGAGTACCTGATTGCCGAGTTCAAGAAGGACCAGGGAGTCGACCTGTCGAAGGATTCGATGGCTGTGCAGCGGCTGCGCGAGGCGGCGGAGAAGGCGAAGATCGAGCTCTCGACCGCCTCCTCCACGGACATCAATCTGCCCTACATCACGGCCGACCAGAGTGGTCCGAAGCACCTGGCGCTCAAGCTGACGCGTTCCAAGTTCGAGCAGCTGGTCGAAGCCCTGGTCGAGCGCAGCCTCGGCCCCTGCCGCCAGGCGCTGGCGGACGCGGGCTACAGCGCCTCCGACATCCAGGAGGTAGTCCTGGTCGGCGGCAGCACCCGGATCCCGATGGTCCAGGAGAAGGTGAAGGCGCTGTTCGGGCGCGAGCCCAACCGGACCGTGAACCCGGACGAGGTGGTCGCGATCGGTGCGGCCGTCCAGGGCGGCGTCCTGGCTGGCGACGTGAAGGACGTCCTGCTCCTCGACGTGACGCCCCTCTCGCTCGGCATCGAGACGCTCGGCGGCGTCATGACCAAGCTGATCGAGAAGAACACCACGATCCCCACCAAGCGCAGCCAGGTGTTCTCCACCGCCGCGGACAGTCAGCCGCAGGTCGAGATCCACGTCCTTCAGGGCGAGCGCGAGATGGCGAACGACAACCGCACGCTCGGGCGCTTCATTCTCGACGGGATCCCGCCCGCCCCGCGCGGCATGCCCCAGATCGAGGTGACCTTCGACATCGATGCAAATGGGATCCTGTCGGTGCACGCCAAGGACAAGGCGAGCGCGAAGGAGCAGTCGATCCGGATCGAGGGCAGCGGCGGTCTCTCCAAGGAGGAGATCGATCGGATGGTCTCCGAGGCGGAGTCCCACGCGGGAGAGGACCGGCAGCGGCGAGAGCTGATCGAAAAGCGCAACACATTGGATTCGCTGATCTATCAGGCGGAGAAGACGCTGAAGGAGAACGCGGAGAAGATCGGCGCCGACGACAAGAAGAAGGTGGAGACGGCGATCCAGGAGGCCCGAGCCGATCTGGAGAGCGACGACGTCGCCAAGCTGGACGCCGCGCGCCAGCGCGTGGAGCAGTCCCTGCACGGGATCGCCGAGACGCTCTACAAGGCCCAGGGGGCCCCGGGAACGTCGCCCGAGTCGGCCGCCTCCGACTCCGCTTCCGGTCCCTCGTCGGGAGACGACGACGTCGTAGACGCCGAGTACACGGAGACGAAGGATTCCTGACCCGGCAGACCCGAGCGAGGGCACATAATCCGTACCATGCGGAACCGGAAGCAGGATCAGCCGGGGTCGTCGTTCTACGGCGACTTCGGAGATCGTCTCCACGGCGATCACTGGCAGCCCGACGTGGATGTCTTCGAGACCGAAGAGGCGGTGGTGGTGCGCGCCGAGCTCGCCGGTGTTCGTCGCGGCGACCTGAAGGTGACCGTCGACGGGGATCGGCTTCGAATCCGTGGCCTGCGGGACGGCGGCGGTCGGACCGCCGTGCGGCTCCACCAGATGGAGATCGCCTCGGGGCCCTTCGAGCGGTGTCTGCAGATTCCGGCCGACGTGGACCGCGACCGGGTGACGGCGCATCTCGAGGATGGACTGCTCACGGTGACGTTGGCTCGGCGCAAGCCGATTCGCCGCACCGTGCCCGTGGAGCGCGAATGAAAGAGCGGGAGCCGATGAGCGAAGAGACGAAGGAGATCCGCGGAGCCGTGACGAGCGGCACGGAGATCGCCGTCGAGAGTGGCGGCGGCGAGGAGACCGCTGCGCCTGCGCTGCCGGATGCGCTGCCCGTGCTTCCGCTCAAGAACACGGTGCTGTTTCCGCACCTGCTCTCTCCGCTGCTGGTGAACACCGATCGCTCGCGGAAGCTGATCGACGAGGTGCTGCGGAGCCCGCAGCGCCTGCTCGTGTGCGCCGCGGTGCGGGGGGAGGTGGAGACGAGCCCCCGGCCGGACGAGGTGCACCGCGTCGGAACGGTGATGCGCATCGCGAAGATGCTGAAGTTCCCCGACGACTCCTACCGGCTGCTCGTCCAGGGGGTGGCTCGCGCCAAGATCGAGGACTTCATCGCCGAGGAGCCGTTCCTGATCGGCCGCGTGCGGCGGCTCGAAGACGTCGGCGACATCGAATCCGTCGAGGTGACGGCTCTCGCCCGCAACCTGGTCCAGCAGTTCGTGGCGTTGGTCTCGTCGAGCGCACGGCTCTCCGACGAGCTCCAGGTGCTCGCCCAGGGCGTGGAGGACCCGTCGAAGCTGGCGGATCTCGTGGCGTCGCACCTGGATCTGGACGTGGCGGGAAAGCAGGAGCTGTTGGAGGAGCTCGACGTCCGAAGTCGCCTGGAGCGGGTACTGGCCGAGGTGTCACGCGAGCAGGACGCCCACAAGGTCGAGAGCGAGATCCGGGAGAAGGTGCAGACGGACATCGGCCGCACCCAGCGCGACTACATGCTGCGCCAGCAGCTCGAGACGATCCGTCAGGAGCTCGGCGAGAGCGAGGACGCGGAGACCGAGGTCGAGCGTCTGCGCGAGCGCATCGAAGCGGCCGGCATGCCGGAAGAGGCGCACGCCCAGGCCACCCGGGAGCTCGAGCGCCTCGCCCAGATGCCCACCGCCGCCGCCGAGCACGGCGTGATCCGGACCTATCTGGAGTGGATGGTGGAGCTCCCGTGGCAGAATGCCTCGGAGGACCGCCTGGATCCGGAGGAGGCGCGCCGCATCCTCGACGAAGACCACTACGGTCTCGACAAGGTCAAGGATCGGATCGTCGAGTACATCGCCGTCCTCTCGCTCAAGCGTGACCTGAAGGGCCCGATCCTGTGCTTCGTCGGTCCTCCGGGCACGGGCAAGACCTCCCTCGGCCGGTCGATCGCGCGCGCGCTGGGCCGCGAATTCCAGCGGATCTCGCTGGGCGGGGTGCGAGACGAGGCGGAGATCCGCGGCCACCGCCGCACCTACGTGGGTGCGCTTCCCGGACGGATCGTTCAGGGTCTTCGCCGCGCCCGAACGCGCAATCCCGTCTTCGTGCTCGACGAGGTCGACAAGGTCGGCACCGACTTCCGGGGCGATCCCTCGTCGGCGCTGCTCGAGGTCCTGGACCCGGAGCAGAACTCGACCTTCAGCGACCACTACCTCGAGGTGCCCTTCGACCTCTCCCAGGTTCTGTTCATCGCCACCGCCAACCTGATCCATCCCGTGCCGGCGGCGCTGCGCGATCGCATGGAGGTGATCGAGCTCCCCGGCTACACGGCCGAGGAGAAGCTCGAGATCGCCAAGCGCTTCCTGGTACCGCGCCAGCTCCAGCAGAACGGCGTCGCGAACGCGGGGGTCGAGCTGCCCGACGAGACGCTGCGCGCGGTGATCGCGAGCTACACCCGCGAGGCGGGGGTTCGCAACCTGGAGCGGGAGATCGGCGCGCTGGCGAGGAAGGTGGCGCGGCGCATCGCCGAGGAGAGTGCCAGCGGCCCCCAGCGGATCGAGCCCGCGGACCTCGCGAAGCTGCTCGGGCCGGTCAAGTTCGAGCCCGAGGTGGCCGAGCGGACCGGTCAGCCCGGCGTCGCCGTCGGCCTCGCTTGGACACCGGCAGGAGGGGACATCCTGTTCGTCGAATCCACCCGCATGCCCGGCAAGGGCGAGCTCAAGCTCACCGGCTCCCTCGGCGACGTGATGCGCGAGTCGGCCGAGGCGGCGCGCTCCTGGCTGCGCGGTCACGCCTCCGACTACGGTCTCGACCCGGAGGCGTTTCGGACCTCGGATCTCCACCTGCACGTTCCCGCCGGCGGCGTGCCGAAAGACGGACCCTCGGCGGGAATCGCCATGGTGAGCTCACTGGCGTCCATCATGACCGGACGCCTGGGCCGACCCGACGTCGCGATGACCGGCGAGATCACGCTGCGCGGGCGGGTGCTGCCGGTGGGCGGCATCAAGGAGAAGGTGCTCGCGGCGAAGCGCGCGGGCATCGAGCGAGTGGTGCTGCCGGCGCGGAATCGCAAGGATGTCGAGGAGGTCGAGGCGGGGCTCCTCGAGGGGCTCGACCTTCAGTACGTGGGGACCATCGATGAAGCGCTCCAGCACACTCTCCAGGGTGACGCCTGAGCAGATCGCCGTCCTGGGCCTCGCGGCTGTCCTGGCGACGTCCTGCGTCACGCGGGGCAAGTACGACCAGGTGGTCGGCGAGCTCGAGCAGGAGCAGAAGCGCCTGACGACGCGGGTGGCCGAGCTCGAGCGGTCGAACGAGGCGCTGGGCGGTGAGCGCGTCAAGCTGATGGACGAGATGGAGGATCTGCGCGTGGCGCGCGACGGTCTCTCCGAGGAGGTCCAGCAGCTCGAGAAGACACGCGAGCTGCTCTCGTCGCATCTCCGCAAGCGCGAGGCCCAGGTGCAGGAGCTCTCGAAGCTCTCGGGCAACTACGAGCAGCTGGTGAAGGATCTCGAGTCGGAGGTGGCCGCGGGGCAGATCCAGATCACGCAGCTTCGCGAGGGACTGCGGCTCAATCTTTCCCAGGACATCTTGTTCCGTTCCGGCTCCGTGACGCTCGAGCCCTACGGTATCGCGGTGCTGCGCAAGGTCGCGGACCAGCTGAAGCGGTTTCCCCAGCAGGTCGAGGTGCAGGGGCACAGCGACAACGTGCCGCTCTCGGCGGCCCTCGCTCAGCGGTGGGGATCGAACTGGGAGCTGGCGGCAGCACGCGCGTCCCAGGTGGTGCGCCTGCTCGAGTCGCAGGGCGTGGACCCGACTCGGCTGCGCGCGGTCTCCTACGGGGAATACGCCCCGGTCGTGGCCAACGACACCGCCGAGGATCGTGCCAAGAACCGCAGGATCGAGATCCGCCTGATCCCCGATCCCGATCGAGAGTCCGGATCGGCGGCGGAGGCGCCGACCTCGGAGGAGCCCACGCCGCAGGAGGGGGGCACGTCTTCGTAGGCGTGGGAGGATCCGTCTCGCATCCGGAGACGACGACGCGCGCGCGCCTGGAGGGCGTCTTCCGCGCCGCGCTGGCGGCGGTCGAGCCCGGTCGCTGCGTGAGGGCAGCCTTGCGCAGGGACGCTGGGGGTCTGGCGATCGCGGGAGAGCCGGTTCCGCGCGGCGCGCGGGTGTTCGCGCTGGGCCTCGGCAAGGCCGGGGCGGCGATGGTCGCCGCGGCCCTGGAGGTCGGCGGCCCCCAGATCGCGGACGCGATCGCCCTGGTCCCCGACGGCTTCGAGCGACCGCTCGCCCGCGGGCGCCTGCTTCGCGGCTCCCATCCCCTGCCCGACGCGCGGGGAGCCGCCGCCACGCGCGAGATCTGCCGAGCGGTGGCCTCCCTGAAGCTCCGCGACGTGCTCCTCGTGCTGCTCTCGGGCGGCAGCTCGAGCCTGCTGTGCGAGCCGGCCGCGGGGGTGGAGCTCCCGGACGTGGCGGCGGCCGCGCGTGCGCTGCTCGAGGGCGGTGCCTCGATCGAGGAGCTCAACGCGGTGCGCAAGCACTTGTCCGCCGCCACCGGCGGCCGCCTGGCGAAGGCCAGCGGCGCCGGCCGGGTGCAGGTGCTGGCAATCTCCGACGTCGCGGGCGACCGCCTCGACGTCCTGGGCTCGGGTCCCTTCGCGCCCGATCCCACCGGCTATGCGGATGCGCTGGCGGTGCTCGCGCGGCGCGATCCACGGCGCCGCGCGCCCGCCTCCGTGCGCGCGCACCTCGAGGCCGGCGTGCGAGGGCAGCGCGAGGAGACGCCGAAGCCGGGGGATCCGGCGTTCGGACGGGTGCGCCACACCCTGATCGCCAGCAATGCCACGGCCGTGGGCGCCGCCTGTCGCGCCGCCGAGGCGGCGGGGTGGCGGGGGATCGGGATGCCCGGATGCCTCGCCGGCGAGGCGCGGCGCACCGGTCGGCGCCTGGCGGCCCTGTCCGCCTCCCTGGGGAGCGACGCTCCGATCTGCCTCGCGGCGGGCGGCGAGACCGTCGTTACGGTTCGCGGAGACGGGCGGGGCGGGCGCAGCCAGGAGCTGGCACTCGCCGCGGCGCTGGAGCTCGCGGGCCGGCGCGATACCGCCCTGCTGGCCGCCGGGACCGACGGCGCCGACGGCCCCACCGACGCCGCCGGAGCCTTCGTCGACGGGTCGACCGTCGAGCGCGGGCGGCGCGCGGGAGTGGACGCCGTCGAGGCCCTCGCCGACAACGATTCCCACCGCTTCTTCGCGCGAGAGGGCGGCCTGGTCCGGACGGGACCCACCGGCACCAACGTCGCCGACCTGGCCCTCGTGTTCTGCGACGCGCGTCGCTAAGGAAAGGGCGTGCGCAAGATCGGATGGATGCGCGGCTGGCTGGCCGGGACGTCGGGGCTGGCCCTCGCCGTTCGAGCAGCGGTGCTGCTCGGCCTGATCGCACGCGGCGCGGCCCTGTACGGACGCCTGCGGCTCGCCGGCCGCGGTGTGTGGCCGCTCCACGACGCGGCGCGCGAGCTGCGGCTGCGGCGCTTCGCCCTCCGCTTCGTCGCGGCCGCCACGCGTTTCCGCGGCGGGCTGATCAAGCTCGGTCAGGTGGCGAGCCTGCGTGTCGAGGTGCTGCCCGAAGCGCTCACCGGCGAGCTGGTCCGCCTCCAGGACCGGGTGGATCCCCATCCCTTCGAGGAGATCGTCCAGCGCATCGAGCGCGAGTACGGCGCTCCGTGGACCGAGCGGCTCGCCGAGCTCGCGCGCGATCCGATCGCCGCCGCCAGCCTGGGCCAGGTGCACGCGGCGCGCGCCCGCGACGGCCGGCGCCTGGCGCTCAAGGTGCTCTACCCGGGCATCGAGCGCTCGGTGGGGGTGGACCTGGCGATGACGCGCCTGGCCCTGTGGCTGTTCGACTTCGTCACCGTCGCCGATCTGGGCGAGGTCTACCGGCAGCTGCGCGACGCGATCCGGGGCGAGATGGACTACCTGCGCGAGGGCCGCGCGGCCGAGGAGGTCGCGCGCAATCTGTCGGTGGATCGGGAGCTGTGGTCACACCTGCGCATCCCCGCCATCGATTGGCAGCTCACCACGCGTCGCGTCCTGGCCATGGAGTTCATCGAGGGCGTGAAGATCAACGACGCCGCGGCGGTCGAGCGGGTCGGCGTGTCCCGGGACGATCTGGTGGCCTGGGCGGGCCGGGCGTTCCTGCACATGATGTTCCGCGACGGATTCTTCCATTGCGATCCCCATCCGGGAAACCTGATCGTCGACGAGTGGGGGAGGATCGCGATCATCGACTTCGGCATGAACGAGAGGCTGGATCCGCGAGTGCTCGCGGCCGTCCGCGATCACCTGCGGGCCTCGGTGACGCGCGACCCCGCGCTCTACGCCCGCTCCCTCGTGTCCGCCGGCGCCATCGATCCCGGGGACGTGCCGGTGGTCGAGGAGATCGCCGCGCTGGCCTTCGCCCCCGAGCTCTACAACCTCACGCCCCAGGAAGTCGCGGGCCTCGACTTCTCTCTGCACTTCCGGCGGATGCGGGAGCAGCTCGAGAAGCTCGGGACCTTCCGGCTGCCGCCGGGGATCGTGATGTGGTCGCGGGCGCTGTCGGTCCTGTACGGACTGGTCGTCGAGCTGGCGCCGGGGCTGCGGCCGCTGGATCTCTTCGGCCCCTATGTGCTCGAATTCCTCCAGGGACCGGCGACGCCGAGCGGGCAGGGAGAGCCCGTGCATCGCACCGCGCGCAGCGGCTAGGATCCGGCCCCTCCATGGCAGTGAGCTCCGACGAGTACAGGCAAGCGCTCTCCCGCTGGGCGAGCGGAGTCACGATCGTCACCGCTCGCCACGGCGAGCGCATCCACGGCATGACCGTCTCGGCCTTCACGGCGGTCTCGCTGGACCCGCCGCTCGTGCTGATCTGTGCCGAGCGGAGCTCCCATACCCTGCCTGTGATCGCCGAGGGCGGTGTCTTCGCCGTGAACGTGCTGTCGCGCGACCAGTCCGAGCTGTCCAGCCGGTTCGCATCGAAGAAGTACGAGTGGCGGCGCTTCGACGGACTCGAGATGGAAACCGGAGCGACCGGCGCTCCGCTGCTGCGCGGGGTCGTCGCGAACATCGACTGCCGGGTCGTGGCGGCCCACACCCACGGCGATCACATCGTGTACATCGGCTCCGTCGAGGAGGTGCGCCACTTCGACCGCGAGCCGCTGGTCTACTTCCGCGGCGCCTACGGCAGCCTGGCACCCTGAAATGCGACGCCCCGACCGCCTCGTGGGCGGCCGGGGCCGCGATCCGACCGGACCCGAGCCGGGGCCGCCTAGGCAGCCTTTTCCATCGCCGCCGTGTACTTGCCGTAGCGCGCGGCGCCATTGCACTTCGCCCGGTGGTAGTACGCCTTCTGTGCGGCCGACACGTTCTCCGTCTTGCCGCGCCAGGCCTTCAGCGCCGGCGCCTGCAGAGCGCGACCGTAGGAGAAGGAGATCTCCCAGGGGCCGCCGCCGAGCTCGTTCATCTTCGACAGGTGGGCGGTCGCCAGCTCGTCGCTCTGTCCGCCCGACAGGAAGACGATTCCGGGCACCGCCGCCGGCACCACGCGTCGGAAGCAGTGGAGCGTCGCCTCGGCCACCCGGGTCACGTCGGCCTGGGTCGGGCACTCGGTGCCCGACAGCACCATGTTGGGCTTGAGCAGGATCTGCTCCAGCGGGACGCGCTGATCGTAGAGTTCGGCGAACACCTTGTGGAGGGTACGCTCGGTGACCTCGTAGCAGCGCTCGATCGTGTGGGGCCCGTCCATCAGGACCTCGGGCTCCACGATCGGCACGATCCCCGCCTCGATGCAGAGAGCTGCATAACGAGCAAGGCCCTGCGCGTTGGTCTCGAGGCAGTAGTCCGAGGGGATTCCCTCGCCGATCGTGATGACGGCGCGCCACTTCGCGAACTTCGCTCCGAGGCCGCGGTACTCCGAGAGACGCTCTCGCAGTCCGTCGAGGCCCTCGGTGACCTTCTCCTTCGGCGAGCCGGCGAGCTGCTTCGCGCCCGTGTCCACCTTGATGCCGGGGAGGATGCCCTTGCTCGCGAGGATCTCGCGCAGCGGAGTCCCGTCGGCGGCGTTCTGACGGATCGTCTCGTCGTAGAGGATGACGCCCGAGATGAACTCCTCGGCGCCCGCGGTTCGGAACAAGAGCTCCCGATAGTTGCGCCGGTTCTCCTCGGTGGAGGGCGTGTCGATCGACTTCAGGCGCTTCTCGATCGTTCCCGAGCTCTCGTCCGCGGCGAGAATGCCCTTGCCCGGTGCAACCAGGGCGCGAGCGGTGGCTTCGAGCGTGTTCTGGGCCATGTACGTTGTCTCCATCGTGGCCCGCTCGCAGGCAGACGAGCGGGGAGTGCCAGGGGTGGGATGGGGTCGGGCGAGGCGGCTGGGTGGTCGCGAAGGCCCCCGGGACGGCGGCGCCGAACCCGGAACACCTCGATTCTCGCGGACCACGAACCCGTGTCAAGACGAGTGGCCCCTGGGGCGCGGTCGGTGACGCGGGCCATTTCGCTGTCGGATGGCCGACGGCCGGGCGCGAGGGCGATGGCCGGCTGGGCTAGCGTCGCGGCGATGGATCCGATCGGCTTCGTCGCGTACTCCGACTACCTGTGTCCATGGTGCTACCTGGCGGCGGAGCGTCTCGAGCGGCTGGAGCGGGAGAATCCCGACGTGACGATCGAGTGGCGCAGCTATCTGTTGCGCCCGCATGCGTCGGCAGGTCGGGATCTCGCGGCCTTCCGCCGCTACACCGAGTCGTGGCGACGGCCGGCTGCCGAGGCGGAGCGGGCCGTGTTCCGTCCTTGGGCGAGCGACGCCGGCCCGCCGACCCACAGCGTTCCGGCGCACCTGGTGGCGAAAGCCGCCGCGGAGCTCGGGGACGATGCGTTCCGCCGCGTCCACTCGCGTCTGCTCGAGGCCTACTTCGCCGAGAGCCGCGACATCTCGGACGACGAGACGCTGCGGGCGCTGTGGCGCGAGGCAGGCCTCGACGCGGACGCTTTCGAGCGCCGCGAGGACCCGTGTCTGCTCGAGCGGGTGCTCCTCGAGCACGAGGAGGCGCAGCGACTCGGAGCCGGCGGCGTTCCATCGCTCCGCCTCCAGGACCGCGACGCGGTGATCACCGGCGCGCTCCCTTACGAGAGCTACCAGCGGTGGGTCGCGAAGGAGCGCGCCCGGCGCGCCGGGGCCGGGTAGCCGAGGAGCGCCCGCATGGGCCGGATCGGCGCGACCGACGTCGGCCTCGGCCCGGACTGGGTGGTGCGGCAGAGAGGATTCGAACCTCCACGGGGTTGCCCCCGCCAGCCCCTCAAGCTGGTGCGTCTACCAATTCCGCCACTGCCGCGTCGATCCGCAGGGCGCCGAGCATACCGAACGCCCCCCGTGGAACCATCGGTCTTTCCCGACCCGGAGGTCGGCGCACGCTCAGGAGGCGGGGACCTCGGGAGCGACCGGTGTCGCTTCGCCGGCGCCGGCCTCGCTCGGGGCCGGCGCGGTCGCGGCCGGAGGAGCCGGGGAGGGCTCGACCTCTTTGAACACGTCGGTCGCCGGGGGCTCGGTGGTCTGCTCCTCGATCGCGCCGTCGTCGAACAGGCGCTCGCTGCCGCGGGTGATGCCGAGGTACGACAGCGAGAGGCTGGTCAGCATGAAGACGATCGCCGCTCCCGTCGTGAGCTTGGTCAGGAAGTTTCCCGCGCCGCGGCCGCCGAACATCGTGGCGCCGCCCCCACCGCCGAACACCGCACCCACCTGGGCACCCTTGCCGCGCTGGAGAAGCACGACGATCACCAGGAAGAAGCAGACGATCACGTGGAGCACGGTGATGACGGCACTCATCTCGTTCCTTCCTCGAATCCGGGGGCCGCTCAGGCTAGCGCTTCTCGAAGTGGATGATGCGGGAGAATGCCTCGGGATCGAGGCTGGCGCCCCCCACGAGGGCGCCGTCGATGTCGGCCTGGGCCATCAGCTCGTCCACGTTGTCGGGCTTCACCGAGCCCCCGTACTGGATCCGGATCGCGTCTCCCGCGGCCCCGAAGCGCCCGCGGAGCTGCTCGCGCGCGAAGGCGTGTACCTGCTGAGCCGTCTCGGGCGTGGCGGTCTTGCCGGTGCCGATCGCCCAGATGGGCTCGTAGGCGACGACGACCTCGGCGGCGCGATCGCGGGGCAGCTCGGCGAGGCTCCCGGCGAGCTGTGCGCTCACCACCTCGAACGTGCGGCCGGCCTCGTGTTGCTCCAGGGACTCCCCGACGCACACGATCGGCACCAGGCCCGCGGCGAACAGCGCCGCCGCCTTTCGCGCGACCAGGGCATCTCCCTCGCCGTAGAGCGTGCGGCGCTCGCTGTGGCCGACGATCGCGTAGCGGCAGCCGACGTCGGCGAGCATGCCGGGCGCCACTTCACCCGTGTAGGCACCTTTCTCCTCGGGATTGGCGTTCTGGGCGGCCAGCATCACGTTGGAGCCCGCCAGGGCGCGCCCGAGGCGATCGAGAGCGGTGAAGGGCGGGGCGAGCACGATGTCCACGTCGACCGCGTCGGCGACGAGCGGTACGAAGCTCGCGGCGAAGGCCTCGGCCTCTCCCGTCGTCTTGTGCATCTTCCAGTTCGCCGCGAGGATCGGTCGCCGCATTCAGCGCTCCAGCGCGGCGACGCCGGGCAGCACGAGTCCCTGGACGTACTCGAGCGAGGCGCCCCCGCCGGTCGATAGGTGGGTGATGCGATCGCCGAGACCGAGCTGGTTGACGGCGGCCAGGGAGTCGCCGCCGCCCACGACGGTGATAGCGTCGGCCTCCGCGGCAGCCCGGGCGATCCGGGCCGTGCCCTCGGAGAAGGCGGGGATCTCGAACACGCCCATTGGGCCGTTCCAGAAGACGGTGCGCGCCTCGGCGATCGCCTTCGCGTAGCGTTTGGCGGTGGCGGGTCCGATGTCCACGCCCATCCATCCGTCGGGAATCTCCGCCACAACGCGCGTCTCGGCGTCGGCGGCGATGCGCTGGGCGACGACGTGATCGGTGGGGAGTAGCAGCGTTCGTCCCTTCTCCTCCGCCGCACGCAGCACACGCCGGGCATCTTCGACACGCTCCGGCTCGACGAGAGAGCTGCCCGTCGGGAGGCCACGCGCCGCCAGGAACGTGTACGCCATCGCCCCGCCGATCGCGAGCACGTCGGCGTGGGGGGCGAGCGCCTCGATCACGGCGAGCTTGTCGGAGACCTTCGCTCCGCCGAGGACGACCATCAGAGGCCGCTGGGGATCGCGCACTACGCGGAGGTGCTCGAGCTCGCTGGCGAGCAGGGCGCCCGCGGCCACCACCGGCACGTGCTCGGTGATCCCGACGGTGGACGCGTGGGCGCGGTGGGCGGTGCCGAAGGCGTCGTTCACGTAGAGGTCGGCGAGCTGGGCCAGCGCCTTCGCGAAGTCGGGATCGTTCGCCTCCTCGCCCGCGTGGAAGCGCAGGTTCTCGAGCAGCAGCACCTGCCCCGACCCGAGCTCGGAGACGGCGCGCCGCGCCTCGTCGCCGACGCATTCCCCGCAGAAGGCGACGCCCGTGCCCAGGAGCTCCGCCAGACGCGGTGCCACCGGACGCAGGGAGAACTCGGGCTTCGCGCGGCCCTTTGGGCGCCCCAGGTGCGAGGCCACCACCACGCGCGCCCCGGCGCTCAGCAGGCGCTGGAGGGTCGGCAGCGAGGCGCGGATGCGCGTGTCGTCGGAGATCACACCGTCCCGGAGCGGCACGTTGAGATCCGCCCGCACGAAGACGCGCTCTCCGTGCACGCCGCGCGCGATCAGCGCGTCGAGGCCGAGCACCGCCACGCGGACGTCAGCTTCCGACCACGCGCGCGAGATCGACGACCCGGTTCGAGTAGCCCCACTCGTTGTCGTACCAGGACAGGACCTTCGCGAAGTTTCCGTCCATCACCTTCGTGGAGAGGGCGTCGAGGATCGAGGAGTGGGGGTTGCCGAGGAAGTCGATCGAGACCAGCGGCTCGTCGCAGTACTGGAGGATGCCCTTGAGGGGCCCGTTCGCGGCGGACTTCATCGCGGCGTTGATCGCCTCGGCGTCGGTCGACTTCTGGAGCTTCACCGAGAGGTCCACCACCGACACGTCCGAGGTGGGAACGCGCATCGCGTAGCCGTCGAGCTTGCCCTTGAGCTCGGGCAGCACGAGACCGATCGCGCGCGCCGCACCGGTGCTGGTCGGGATCATGGAGACGGCGGCGGCTCGGGCCCGGCGCAGGTCCTTGTGGGGGAAGTCGAGCGTCACCTGGTCGTTGGTGTAGGCGTGGATCGTGGTCATCCAGGCGTTCGCGATCCCGAACTCGTCGTGCAGCACCTTCGCGATCGGGGCCAGGCAGTTGGTCGTGCACGAGGCGTTGGAGATGATCTTGTGCTTCGCGGGGTCGTAGTCGTCGCCGTTCACGCCGAGCACGATCGTGACGTCGGGGTCCTTGGCCGGGGCGCTGATGATCACGCGCTCGGCGCCGGCGGCGAGGTGCTTCGAGGCGCCCTCGCGGTCGGCGAAGATGCCGGTCGACTCGATCACGATCTTCGCGCCGAGCTTGCCCCAGGGCAGCTTCGCCGGGTCCCGCTCCGCGGTCACCGGGATGCGGACGCCGTCCACGACGACCGCTCCGTCGGCAGCCTCCACCTCGCCCGGGAAGCGGCCGTGGATCGAGTCGTACTTCAGGAGGTGTGCGAGGGTCTTCGCGTCGGTCAGGTCGTTGATCCCGACGATCTCCAGGTCCTGGCCGCGAGCCGCTCGGAACACGAGCCGTCCGATGCGCCCGAAGCCGTTGATTCCCACGCGAATCGCCATGTCGCAGTCTCCTCCGTCGCCGTCCCGAGTGGGGAAGGGCGGAACTCTAGCTTTTTCGACCTCGAAAGGCTTTGCTTCCGCCGGGGGAACGGGCGCTGCCCGCCGCTTGGCTCCGGGCGGCGATCGGCCGAAACGGTCGGCGTGTCAGGGGCACGCCCGGAGCGGGGGACGCGCGGACTGGAGGCGGTGCGGCAACGCGTGGCGGTGGCGGTGGCGATCACGCTGATCTCCGCCGCCGTGGGCGTGTGGTTTGCGAGCACGCTGCGCACTCGGGATGCGGAGATCGCCGCCCTGCCGGAGGTCCGCGGGACCATCGCGCTCGCGGGCATCCAGCAGCCGGTGCGCATCGATCGCGACCGCCACGGCGTGCCCCACGTGGACGCGGCGACGCGCTCGGATGCCTTCTTCGCCCTCGGCTTCTGCCAGGGCCAGGACCGCCTCGGCCAGCTGCTGTGGCTCCGGCGGCAGGCGCGCGGCACGGCGGCCGAGCAGGTCGGCGCGAGGGCGCTGGACGCCGACCGCGCGGCCCGGGTGATCGACTTCCGCGGGCTCGCCGAGCGCCAGTGGCCGCACCTCCCGCGCGCGGCCCAGCGCGCCCTGGAGTCCTTCGCGGCGGGCGTGAACGCGCGGATCGCGCGGGTGGAGCAGGGCGAGGCCGCTCCCCCGATCGAGCTGCGGGGCGAGGCGATCGAGCCGTGGCGCCCACAGGATTCCCTCGCTCTGTTCAAGCTCTTCGCGTGGGGTCTCGGCTCGTCGGTGGACGCGAGCCTGGCGCTGAACGAGCTCGTGGAGGCCCTCGGGGCCAGCGAGGCCGGGCGCTTCTTTCCCGCGCGAGGCGCAGCGCCGACGGAGCCGCCGGGCCGGACGACGGCCTCCGCTGCATCCTGGTTCACCCACGGCCTGCGAGATCTGCGCAGTGCCTGGGGACTGGACGGCCACGGCGTGGGCAGCGCCGCCTTCGTGGTCGGTGGCCACCACACGGAGAGTGGGGCGCCGGTGCTGGTCGCGGACAGCCACTTTGCACCCACCGCGCCGGCCGCGCTCTACCTCGCCCACCTGCGCGGCCCCGACCTCGACGTCGCGGGCGCGACTCTTCCGGGCGTTCCGATCTTCTGGTGGGGACGCAATCCGCATCTCGCCTGGGCCGCCGTGAACGCCGGGATCGTCGCGACCGATCTCTACACGGAGACGGTTCGCGAGCAGGGCCGCGAGTACCACGACGGCCGTCGCTGGCGGCCCGTGGAGGAGCGGCAGGAGGAGCTCCGCGTCCGCGGCGGCGTCGACGCCACCCTGGCGGTGCGCCGGACCGGCCGCGGGCCGCTGCTTCCGCTCGACCGCGCCGACGGCGAGGCCGTCTCCGTGTCCTGGACCGGCGCGCGGGTCGAGGGAGCGAGCGGCATCGGCTCCCTGCTCGCCGTGGCCGACGCCCGCGACGGCGCCGACGTGCGCAAGGCCCTGCGCCGTCACCACGAGCCGGCGATCGCGCTGGTCTGGGCCGAGGCCTCGGGCGCGGCGGGCCTGCAGGTGGCGGGCTGGATTCCGCGCCGCTCCCTGGCGCCACAGCTTCTCCCGCTTCCGGGACGGGCGCGCTGGTACGACTGGCAAGACTCGGTCCCCTTCGACGAGCTTCCGGCGGCGAAGCTCGAAGACGGCGAGGGCTTCCTGATCGCTGCGGACCAGGCGTTCCAGTTGCGCTCGACCGAGGAGCCGATCGATTCGACCTGGCGCAGTGGGGTCCGTGAGGCGCGTCTGCACGAGCTGCTCGCCCAGCAGACGCGCGGCAAGTCGGACCTGCGCCAGCTGGCCTCGCTCCAGATGGACGTGACCCTGGATCGCAGTCGCGAGCTGATCGACGTGGCGCTCTCGCTGCTCGGCGACCGGAGACAGCCGGCCGAGTCCGGCGAGCTCGTGCGCCTGCTTCGCGGTTGGGACGGTCGCGCCACGAGCGACAGCGTGGGGGCCACCGCCTACCACTTCTTCCTCGACTCGCTGTCCGACGCCCTGTTCCGCGAGCGGATCGGTCCCGAGCGCTTCGACCGCTACGAGGCGCTGCCCGCGCTCGATCTGGAGGCGCTCGTGCTCGGCGTGCTGCGCGACGCCGCGGCGGGAGGAGGAGGCGATTCCTGGTCGGATCCCGAGGCGGTTCGCGACGCCGTGGCCAGGAGCCTGCGCGCCAGCTGGCTGGGGCTCTCGTTCCGCAGGGGCGGCGACCCCCGCCACTGGGAGTGGGGATCGGTTCACACGCTCCGCTTCCGGCGCGGCGATGGCGCTCGCACCGGGCTCGGACCCTTCCCGTATCCGGGCTCTCCTCACTCCGTGCTGGCCGCCGCCTACTCGCCGGCGGATCCCTTCGAGGTGACGGTGGCCGCCACGGCGCGCTTCGCCGTGGACGCGGCCTCGCTGGACATCGCGCTCACGGCGCTGGCTCCCGGCGCCTCGGAGCACCCGAGCGATCCGGGCTTCGATCAGGGTGTCGCCGGCTGGCTCGAGGGACGCCACTCGCTGCTCGCGACGCGACGGCTCGAGATCGAGGATCTGAGCGTGGCCCGGCTGGTGCTCGAGCCGGTACGCTGAGCGCCGCGATGGCCCGGTGCGTCCTCTACGCCGAGGTGCCTGGCTTCTACGCGGCGGTGGCGCGCGCCGACGACCCGTCGCTGGCCGGGCGGCCGGTGCTCGTGGGGGGAGATCCGCGCAAGCGCGGCCGGGTGCAGTCGGCCACGCTCGACGCGCTGGCCGCCGGCGTGACGCTCGACATGCCGGTCCTCGAGGCGCTGCGCCACTGCCCGGGCGCTCGCGCGGTCCGCACCGACATGGCGCGCTACCGCGAGGTGTCGCGGCGCCTGTTCGCCGTGCTGCGCGAGGTCGAGCCGCACCTGGAGGCCTTCGGGCTGGCCGCCAGCTACTTCGACCGGAGCCGGGATCCGGAACGGGCGGAGCCGGTGGCCGAGCGGCTGATCGAGTCGGTGGGAGAGACACTGGGTCTCCCCCTGCGGGTGGGGATCGGGGCGGGGAAGTTCCTGGCGCGTCTGGCGGCGGAGGAGGTGGCCGGCGAGCGGGGCCTGGTGCACGTCGCCCCGGGCCGCGAGGCCGCGTTCCTGGCGCCGCTTCCCGCCTCGCGTCTGGACGGGGTCGGACGCAAGACCGCGGCGGCGCTGGCGGAGATGGGAGCGCACACGATCGGGGAGGTGGTGCAGCTGGGCCGGGACAGGCTCCAGGCAGCCTTCGGGCCCCACGGGCTGCGCATCCACGCGTGCGCCGCCGGGATCGACGGGGAGCCGGTCCGCGCCGCCCGGCACCCGAAGAGCCTGAGCCGCGAGTCGACCGTGCGCGGGGAGCCGGTCGACATCGCCGCGTTCGCCGACCAGCTGGCGGGCCTCGCCCAGCAGCTCGAGGAGGAGCTGGGCCGCATGGGGCTGGCCGCCGGCCGGGTGGCCGTACGGGTCCGCTTCGCGGACGGGGGGGCGACGACCCGCAGCACCACCCTGCCGAGGCCGATCGCCCAGGGCTCCGAGCTGCGCCGCGCGGCGACGCGTCTGCTGGAGCGGACACCGGCCGGCGCGCGACCCGTCCGGGGGCTCGGGATCCAGCTGTCCCGCCTTGCGCCGGCCGGGGAGGCGGATCGTCAGCTCGACCTGTTCCCGTCGGCCTGAAGCCGTGCCACGCGGCTAAAGGGCGCTTCCGCCCCCGCCGAAACGAAGGGCGATGGGGAAGCCGCGCAAGACGGAGCGCCGCAAGTACCGCCGCATCGCGACGGATCAGGTGATCTCGTTCGCGCCGGTCGACGAGCGCGACCTGCTGGGCGTGGGTCGCGACGTCTCCTCGGGCGGCATCCGCTTCGAAGCCGTCGGCTGCGAGATCGACCTCGGCGACGTGCTGCGCGTGACGTTCAACGTCGGCGACCACACCGTCGTGGCGGTGGGCCGGGTGATCTGGTCGACCGAGATCGATCCGATCTCGACCGACGTCGGCCTCGAGTTCATCGACGTCGACCCCGCGGCCCAGGCGATGCTGGAGGAGATGGTCGGGGACGCCTGACCTTCCGGGCTCGCATCGAACGCCGGTTGACCGAGCGGGGCCTGCGTGTCAGCGTGTGCCCGCATGGCGGACTTCCATCAGAGTGGAGCCATCACCACGCTCCACCGACTCGGTCGCGCCGATCCGCGCCGGCTCGAAGCGGAGCTGCTGCGCCACAGCCGCACCCGGCCGATCTCGCTGGTGCTCCCCTGTCTGTACAGCGAGATCCACGGACCGGGGCTCAAGGTCATCGTCGATACCCTGCGCGGCGTCTCCTATCTGCGCCAGATCGTGGTCAGCATCTCGGGCGCCGACGAGGAGCGCGCCGAGTACGAGGACATGCGGGAGCTGTTCGACGGGGTGCGCACGGTCGACGGCTCGGCCCCGGTCCTGCTCTGGAACAGCGGGCCGCGGGTGAAGTCGCTCTACAATCGTCTCGAGTCCGAGGGGCTCTCGACCGGTCACCCCGGCAAGGGGCGGAGTACCTGGCTGGCCTTCGGGTACGTCCTGGCGACCGGCCTCTCGCGCGTGATCGCGGTCCACGACTGCGACATCCGCACCTACGACCGGGAGCTGCTGGCGCGCCTCGTGTATCCGACGGGCCATCCCAATCTCAACTACGAGTTCGCGAAGGGGTACTACGGACGCGTCGCGGATCGGCTCTACGGTCGCGTGACGCGCCTGTTCGTGACCCCGCTCCTGCGAGCGATGAAGGCGGTGGTCGGTCAGCACCCGCTGCTCGACTACCTCGATTCCTTCCGCTACCCGCTCGCCGGCGAGGTCTCGATCACGACCGATCTCGCGCGCATCAACCGGATCCCCAGCGACTGGGGGCTGGAGGTCGGGACCCTGGTCGAGGTGTATCGGAACTGCTCGCAGAAGCGGATCTGCCAGATCGAGCTGACCGAGAACTACGACCACCGCCACCAGGAGCTCTCCGAGCACGACGCGAGTCGGGGTCTCCACCGCATGGTGCGCGACATCGCTTCTTCGACGATCCGCAATCTCGCGAGCTACGGCGTCGAGTTCGACTCGGGCTTCCTGAACACGCTGACGGCGGCCTACCGGCGCACCGCCCAGGACGCGATCGCCTCCTACAGCGACGACGCGGCTCTGAACGGCCTGGTCTTCGACCGGCACGAGGAGGAGCTGGCGGTGGAGACCTTCTCCGGCGCGCTGCGCGCCGCGGGCCTCGACTTCGTGCGCGACCCGATGGAAGTCCCCCAGATCCCGAACTGGAACCGGGTCGCGTCGGCGCTGCCCGACTTCCTCGACGAATTGCGCGACACGGTGGACGCCGACGCCGCCGAATCCTGATCCCGCGCCGGGAATCGCGCGGCCTCAGGCCGCCGCGGGCTCCAGCGCCGCCTCCAGCACCTCGTCCAGGCTCTCGACGAGGCGCAGGTCCAGCGACTCGCGCACCTCCTCGGGCACCTCGACGAGATCCTTCTCGTTGCGCTTCGGCAGCAGCACGGTGCGGATGCCGGCGCGGGCCGCCGCGAGCACCTTGTCCTTGATGCCGCCCACGGGCAGGACGCGCCCGCGCAGGGAGATCTCGCCGGTCATCGCTACCTCTCCGTGAGCGCGGCGCTTCGAGAGCGCCGAGACGAGAGCGGTGGCCATGGTCACGCCCGCCGACGGGCCGTCCTTGGGCACGGCGCCCGCCGGCACGTGCAGGTGGATCTCGCAGCCCGCCAGGAGCGACGGGTCGAGCCCGAGCTTTGCCGCGTTGGCGCGCACCCAGGAGAGCGCCGCCTCGGCCGACTCCCGCATCACGTCGCCGAGCTGCCCCGTGATGCGCAGGCGCACGCCCTCGCCGCCGGGCAGCACCGTCGCTTCGACGAAGAGGATGTCGCCGCCGTGACTCGTGTAGGCGAGCCCGACCACGACACCCGACTGCGTCGTGCGCTCGGCCGTCTCCGGCAGATGGGGCGGCGCGCCGAGCGCCTCCTCGACGAACGCCGCGTCCACCCGTACCGGCTCCGCCGCGGCACCTCCGCCACTCGCTCGGGCCGACGCCACGCGTCGTGCGACCTTTCGCACGAGCGTCGCGATGCTCCGGTCGAGGTTGCGCACGCCGGCCTCGCGCGTGTACTCGCCCACCAGCTTCTCCAGCGCGTCGTCGCGGATGTCGACGTCGCTCGCCGACAGGCCGTGGCTCTCGAGCTGGCGCGGCACCAGGTGCTGGCGCGCGATGACCAGCTTGTCGCGCTCCGTGTAGCCGGGGAGCTCGATCACCTCCATCCGGTCGAGCAGCGCCGGCGGAATCGTCGCCAGGGTATTGGCCGTGGCGATGAACATCACCCGGGAGAGGTCGAAGGGAACCTCGATGTAGTGGTCGCTGAAGGTGCCGTTCTGCTCCGGGTCGAGCACCTCGAGCAGCGCCGACGAGGGGTCGCCGCGGAAGTCTGCGCCGAGCTTGTCGATCTCGTCGAGCAGGAACACCGGGTTGCGCGAGCCCGCGCGCCGCAGGCTCTGGAGGATGCGGCCCGGCATCGCGCCGACGTAGGTGCGTCGATGACCGCGCACTTCCGCCTCGTCGCGAACCCCACCGAGGGAGGCGCGCGCGAACTGGCGACCCATGGCGCGCGCGATCGACCGGCCGAGCGACGTCTTCCCGACGCCCGGCGGACCCACGAAGCACAGGATCGGGCTCTTCGCCTCGGGCGCGAGCTTGCGCACGGCCAGGAACTCGAGGATCCGTTCCTTCACCTTCTCGAGGTCGTGGTGGTCCTCGTCCAGCACCGTGCGCGCGGCGTGCAGGTCGAGCTTGTCCTCGGTCTCGACGGACCAGGGCAGGTCGGCCAGCCACTCCACATAGGTGCGGATCAGGTGGCGATCCGGCGCGTGCTGGGGGAGCGCAGACAGGCGCTGCAGCTCGCGATCGGCCTGGGCGCGCGCGATCTCCGGCAGCTTCGCCGCCTCGATCTTCTCGCGCAGCTCCTCCACCTCACGGATGCCGGCGTCGCCTTCGCCGAGCTCGTCCTCGATGTCGCGCAGGCGGCGCCGGAGCAGGCGCTCGCGTCGCGCCGGATCCATCTCCTGGACGCCCGACGACGAGAGCGCCCGCTGCGTCTCGGCGATCGTCACCTCGCGCTCCAGGTGCTCCGCCACCCGGACGAGACGGCGTGAGGGCTTTGCCTCCTCGAGCAGGGCGATCCGCTCCTCGGGGGGCAGCGGGAGAGTGGAGGCGATCAGGTCGGCCAGCATGCCCGGCGTGGGGATGCCCTGGACGAAGGCCTTCCACTCGTCCGGATAGTCGTCGTGCAGGTCGATCACGCGGTGCGCCAGCTCGACGACGCGCTGCCATGCTGCGTCGCGCTCCTGGCTATCGGGCTCGCTCTCGTCGATCGGGTCGATCGGGAGACGGCCCGTGACGTCAGTGTCCTCCGAGGGCCGGATCCGGGTGCGCGCGACACCCACGACGATCGCCTGCTTGCCCTCGCGCTTCGCGTCGATCACGCGCACGACGCGGACGATGCAGCCCACGGGGTAGAGATCCTCGAGCGAGGGCTGCTCGGCACCGGCGTCGCGCTGGGTGGCGACGATCAGGAAGCCGCCGTCGCCGGCGAGCTCCAAGGCAGCCAGCGAGCGCGGACGGCCGATCGCCAGGGGAACCGTGACGCCGGGGTAGATGACCACATCCCGCACGGGGAGCAGGGGCAGCCTCGCCGGCACCTCGATCGGCTCATGGCCGGCTGCGAGCACCTCGCGCTGCGCGATCTCCTCGGTTTCCGGCTTCCGCTCGTCGTCGTGCTCTTCGGACACCCGTCCTCCTCGAAGCGCGCAACGCTAAGCCCGGGGAGCAGGGGGTCAAGACGGTCATCGCAGTCCGACGAGCGATCGCAGCCAGCGCCACATGGTGGCGGGAGAGGGGGAGAGGGCGAGCTGACGACGCCGCGTGCGGCGCAGTGCCGACCCTCGCTCCCGCTGGGCCAGCTCCTCCAGGATCCGGGCGGCCGGGCCGCGGGCTCCGGTGCGGGCGAGCAGGCCCGCCAGGTCGAAGTTGGCCTCGAAGTCCCGGGGGGCGATCTTCCGCGCTCGCAGCAGCAGCCGGATCGCCTCCGGACGTTCGCGCCGCGAGCGGAAGCGCCTGCGGCCCTCGAGCAGGGCGCGGTGCGCGTCCACAGGCCGTCCGCGCTGGCACTCGACGTCGGCGAGCTCCTCCCACACGGCACGCTCCCGGGGCAGGCCCGCACAGGCCTCCCGCAGGACGCCCACGGCCTTGTCCAGAAAGCCCGCGCGCACCAGGCTCGCGACGGCGATCCGGTAGCTCGACCACGCCTCCGACGTCTGGCTCGAGGAGGCGAGCAGGGGAGCGAGCCGGCGGTGGAGATCCGTGTTCTTGGGCTCGTGCGCCAGCACCTCGCGCAGATTCGCGATCGCCTTGCGGGCCTTGCCCTTGGACCGCGCGCGGGCCGCCTCGGCCAGCAGACGGCTCCGGTCGTATGGCTTGCGGCGTCGCAGCCAGGGCAAGGGCACTCCCTCGGTCCGGCGGTCCGTCCGTCCACGGACCGCGGAGCTCCTGGTCTATCGGCCTTCCGAGCCGCCGCCTCGACCCCCGCGACGGTCGGGGGCCGGACCGGTTCCCGGGGCTCGCCTCGTGCACCTGGGCCGCGCTGTGCGGCCGTCGGCGAGGGGATGGTGCCCGGGACTGGAGTCGAACCAGCACGGCCTTGCGACCACCAGGTCCTGAACCTGGCGCGTCTACCAATTCCGCCACCCGGGCAATCCGCGGCGGATGCTAGGAGGGGCGTGGAAGAGCGTCAATCGGAGCGGCCGCACAGCGCGCCGGGCTTGCGTACAGTTGGCGGCATGGCACGCCCGCGCCGGCCGACGAAGCGCCGCGCGGGCGGGGGCTCGCGCCGCACGCGCCTCGACACCGAGGGGGTGCTCGGCGCCCTGGCCGGCTCGGCCCGCGGCGGCGTGCCGGCGGCGCGCCTGCTGCGCGCTCTCGGCGGGGATCGCCACGAGCTGCGCTCGCTGCAGCGCGCCCTGCGCCGGCTCGAGCGCGAGGGCCGCGTGGAGCGGGTGCGCGGGGGCTGGCGGATCCCGCGTCGCGACGGCCTGGTCGAGGCGGAGGTGTTCGAGGCCGAAGTCACCGGTGCAGGTCGCGCCCGGGACGATGCCGGGCGCGAGCATCGGCTGCTCGAGCTCGCCGGCGCGCATCCCGGCGACCGCGTGCTGATCGCGCCGGCGCGCGGCGACCGACCCGCGCTGGCGCTGCAGGTGGTCGGCGGAGCGCGCGACCGCTGGGTGGGCATCCTACGGCGCCACGGGAAGCTGCTCGGCATCGCGCCGTACCGCGACGACGGCGACTGGTGGCTGCGCGTCGCGCGCGGCGACGCCGGGGGCGCCGCCGAGGGTGACGTCGTGGCAGCCGTGCCGGCGACGCGCGGTGGCCGGCGGCAGCGCGCCCCCGACGCGGCGCCTTGGGTGCGCGTCGTCGAGCGCCTCGGGCGCCCGGGCGAGCCGGACGCCGACTTCGCCGCCGTGGTCTGGCGCCACCGTCTGCCCACCGTGTTCCCGGACGAGGTGCTCGCCCAGGTGGATGCGCTGCCGGCGTCCGGCACCGACGAGCGGGCCGGGCGGCTGGACCTGCGCGACCGGCCCTTCGTCACGATCGATCCCGCCAGCGCGCGCGATCGCGACGACGCGGTATGTGTGGAGGCCGTCGGGGGAGCTCAGGGGGGCTTCCGCCTGTGGGTGGCGATCGCCGACGTCGCACACTGGGTGGCACCGGGCTCGCCCGTCGACCGCGAGGCCCTGCGGCGCGGCAACAGCGTCTACTTCCCGGACCGGGCGATCCCGATGCTGCCCGAGCGGCTGTCGGGCGACGTGTGCTCGCTGCGCCCGGACGTCGATCGCCTGGTGATGGTGGTGGAGCTCGCCTTCGACGAGCGCGGGGAGACGCGGCGCACGCGGTTCCACCCGGGCGTGATCCGCAGCCGCGCGCGCCTCACCTACGAGCAGGCGGCGGATGCGATGGAGCGCGGCGACGAACGCGTGCCCGAGGCGCCGATGCTGCGCGACCTCGCCCGTCTGGCCCGGATCCTGGGACGGCGGCGGCGCGCCGCCGGATCCCTCGACTTCGAGCTGCCCAGCCCCTCTTTTTCGCTCGACGAGCGCGGGTACCCGACCGACGTGCGTCCGGCGGCGCGCAGCGAGGCCCACCGCGCGATCGAGGAGGCGATGCTGGCCGCCAACCGCGCGGTGGCGGAGTGGCTGGTGCAGCGAGAGGTGGAGGCGGTGCACCGCATCCACGAGCCCCCGGCTCCAGCCGACCGCGCGCGGCTCGTCACCGAGCTCACGGCGGCGGGCCTGCTCGACGGCGGCTCCCTCGACGAGCTGTCGCCCCGCGATCTCGCGCGTGCGCTCGAGCGCGCGGTGGGGCGTCCGGGGGAGCGGTGGATCCACCAGCTCGCCCTGCGCAGCATGCGCCGCGCCCGCTACAGCGCCCGCTCGCAGCCCCACTTCGCGCTCGCCTTCGAGCACTACCTGCACTTCACGTCGCCGATCCGGCGCTACGCCGACCTTGCCGTGCACCGCGCGCTCAAGGCGGCGATCGCCGGCGAGGCGCCCGCGCTACGCCGCGCCCGCGCCGAGACGATCGCGGTGCGCGCCTCCTTCCGGGAGCGGATCGCCCTGGAGGCCGAGCGCGAGATGGACCGCATCAAAGCCTGCGTGCTGGCGCGCGACCACCTCGGCGAGCGTCACGGCGGCACGATCACCGGGCTCGCCCCTCACGGTCTCTACGTCACGCTGGACGCCTGGTGGCTCGAGGGGCTCGTTCACGTCTCGCGGCTGGGCGGCTTCTTCGAGCTGGATCCGAACGGGCGCACGCTCCGTTCGCGCACCGATCGCTACGAGCTGGGCGATCGGGTCCAGGTGGCGATCGCCGCTGCCGATCCGGTGACCGCGCGCATCGACTTCGAGCTGGAGGAGCGCCGCCGAGGCCGACGCGGCTCGGCGTAGCCGGCGATCGCCGCCGCACGCGCCGCCTCCACCAGCTCCTCGACGTTCCAGGGCGCGGGCAGTCGCACGCGCTGGCCGTCGCGCGTGCGGAAGCGCAGGTGGCCGTGCTGCACGCCGTGCTCGAAGAGGGCGCGCAGGATCTCGACGTCGCGCCGGCAGTAGTCGCGCACCCGATCGGTGTCACCCGCCCGCCACCAGGCCAGCGACTGGAGGCCGTCGGCGCTCTTCGGCATTCCCAGCGTCTCCTCGGCCAGGTGCCCCATCGGCAGGCGGAAGCCGAGCCGGCGGTGAACGTCCTCGAGCAGGTCGAAGGTCGGCCAGCGCTGGGGCTCGAGGTCCGTGTAGCCGCGCAACACCGCGTAGTCGAAGCGGCGCACGTTGAAGCCGACCACCAGGTCCGCCGCCGCCAGGCGCTCGAGCAGCTCCGGAACCCGAGGCTCCTCGAAGCACAGGGTGCGGCGCTCGGCCTCGTCGTGGAGCACCGCCACCGCGACGCGCATCAGGTGCGCATTGTGCCAGCCGCCGACCTCCTCGGCGCTGCGCCGCGTCTCCAGGTCGAAGAACACCAGGCGCGGGGCCGGTCGCGGGGCTGTCTGGGGGGCGCGCACGGGCTCTCGCGCTCGCGTGGGGGCCGCCGCGGCCTCGGGCAGCGCCGGCAGCGGGACGCGGCCGAGCAGGAGGTCGAGCGCCCGAAGCGCTCCCACCTTGTCGATCGGGCGGTTGCCGTTGCTGCACTTCGGCGAGTGCACGCAGCCGGGACAGCCCTCCTCGCAGGGGCAGTCGGCGATCAGCTCGCGGGTGGCCTCGAGCAGCACCTCGATGCGATCGAAGAGACTCGCGGTGATGCCAACGCCGCCCACGTGGGAGTCGTAGAGGAAGATCGCCGGGCGGCCGAGCTGGGGGTGGCGCAGATAGGAGATGCCCGCGACGTCGTGGCGGTCGCACAGCGCGAACAGCGGGAACAGCGACAGCGCCGCGTGCTCGACGGCGTGGATGCCGCCCATCGCGTGCCGCCCCTCGCTCTCGAGGGCGGCCGTGACCTCGAGCGGGATCTCGAGCCACACGCCGGTCGACTCGAAGGCGGTGGGCGGGAGGTCGAGGGCCTCGGTGGCGAGCAGGTCCTGGCCGTGGACGCGCCGGCGCTCGTAGCCGGTGATGCGCGTCGTGACGCGCACGCGGCCCTCGACCAGGTGCAGGTTGCCCGCCGGGCGCTGGCGCCGGCGCGAGAGGATCTCGGTCTCCCGCTCGGAGAGCGCGCGGGTGTAGTAGGGCACCTTGACGGCGCGCACGCTCACCCGACGCTCCTCGGTGTCGAGCTCGGCGACGTGGTACTGACGGCCGCGGTGCAGGTAGATCGCGCCCTCGTGGCACTCGGCGAAGACGTTCGCGCCGCCGATCGAGCCGACGAGCTCCGCCTCTCCGCCCTCGCGCGCCAGTGCGACGATCGCGTAGCTCGAGCCGGCCTGACGCAGGCTGACCTCGCGGTGCGGACGGCGGCGGGCGGCGAACCACTCCCGCTCGTCGTCGCTGCGCAGGAGCACCCCGCGCTCCTCGAGAGCGGCCAGGTTCGCGCGCGCGCAGCCCTCGGCGAGCCAGGGCTCGTCCTCGCGCAGCGGGAGCTCCGCCGCTGCGCAGGGGAGGTGGGCCGCGGCGACCTCCGGGTTGTGGGGATCGAGCACGGCGTGCTCGAGCTCGCGTTCGAAGAAGGTGCGCGGATGGCCGACCAGGTACTGGTCGAGGGCGTCGGGCTGCGCCACCAGCGCCACCGCCGCCGCCCCGCGTCGCCCGACGCGTCCGCTGCGCTGCCAGGTGGCGACCTGGCTGCCCGGGTACCCGACCAGGATGCACACGTCGAGCCCGCCGACGTCGATGCCCAGCTCGAGGGCCGAGGTGGCGATCACGCCCGAGAGCGTGCCGTCGAACAGACGCCGCTCGATCTCGCGCCGCTCGGCCGGCAGGAAGCCGGCGCGGTAGCTGCTGATCCGCGAGGCCAGCGCCGGCTCGGCCTCGACGATCCAGGTGTGCAGGAGCTCCGTCACCACGCGCGCCTTGGTGAAGGCGATCGTGCGCAGGCCCTGGGCCAGCGCGGCGCGGAACAGCTTCGCGGCCAGGGTGTAGGGGGAGCCGCGGGGACGGAACAGCAGCACGTCGCGCGGCGCGCGCGGGGCCCCGTCCTCCTGGACCACCGCGAAGGGACGACCGGTGAGCGCGCGTGCCAGCTCGCCGGGATTGGCGAGGGTGGCGGAGGCCGCGACGGTCCGCGGCGCCGAGCCGTGGTGCCGCGCCACGCGATCCAGACGGCGCAGCACCTGTGCCACGTGGCCGCCGAAGATGCCGCGGTAGGTGTGCAGCTCGTCGATCACCACCAGGTCGAGGTGGGCGAAGAAGTGCTTCCACTGCGCGTGGTGGGGAAGGATCCCGGCGTGCAGCATGTCCGGCGTCGTGATCAGCACCGACGGGGGGTCCTCGCGCAGGGCCCGGCGGCGCGCGGGCGAGGTGTCGCCATCGTACACCGCCACGCGCAGATCGGGCCGCCCGAGCGCGTCGAGGTCGCTCTCGAGCCCGCGCCGCTGGTCCTGGGAGAGCGCCTTCAGCGGAAACAGGTACAGGGCGCGGGCCCGCGGATCCTCGAGGGCGCGGCGCAGGGTGGCGAGGGCGTAGACGAGCGTCTTGCCGCTGGCCGTGGAGGTGGCGATCACCACGTCGCGCCGGGCCTCGAGCTCGGCCAGGGCGCGGGCCTGGTGGGTGTAGAGGGCGGGAATCGCACGGCGGGCCAGCACCGGGGCAAGCCTGGCGAAGGGATCCGGCAGGGCGTCGGCCCAGCGCGCAGGATGGGCCGGCAGGCGCTCGCGGTGCACCAGCGCGGCGGCGAGATCGGCGTCGTTTCCGATCCCGTCCACGAAGGCGCCGAGCGAGCCGCTCCGCTGACCGATCGGGATTGCCGCGTCCGCCACGCCCGCCACTCGAAGCCGCACCCGGACGCGCTGCGCGTCGGGGAAGTCCCGGTCGGGGAGGACCGCTCGGGCACGGGATCTGGGAGACGTAGGGGGACTGGCAGGCTATCCCGCCCGGTCGCCGGCGCCAAGCTCCGCGAGTTGACGAGGCGGCGGTGTGGGCGAACCTGTTCGGGGCGTGCGCTTCTCGCTCCAAGTGCAGTACGCGATCTGCGGCGTCTTCGACTTGGCCTACAACGGCCACGGCGAGCCGGTGCAGATCCGCGTGATCAGCGAGCGGCAGGGCATTCCGGCGCGCTACCTGGAGCAGATCTTCGCGCGCCTGCGCCGCCGCGACATCGTCACCGCGAAGCGCGGACCCGGCGGCGGCTACACGCTGGCGCGTACCGCCGCCACGATCACACTTCGTCACGTGATCGAGGCCGTGGAGGGCCCGCTCGCCGAGAGCCTCCCGATGGACGACGACGCCGCCGAGGGCGCGCGCCGCTACCGCCCCGGCTTCCTGTGGCCGACGCTGGCCGAGGACATCGGCAAGCTGCTCGACGCCACGAGCTTCGAGCACCTGTGCATCCAGGCCGCCCGCTCCGACGTCCCCCGCGCCGAGGCCGAGGCGCCGATGTACTTCATCTGAGAGGCAGTGGCCGAACCCTTGGCTAGGACTCGGTTTTCGCCTCGTGTAGACGTGTGGTAGGCCGCGTGTAGGCCAGGTGCGTGAGCAGGTCCGCGGGCACCTCGCCAGCAGCCAGCGGCGGCGGGGTGGCATAGCTCTCGGTGGGAATCCACCGCGCGTAGTGCTTGCTGGTGACCGCCAGGTCGGAGTGGCCAAACTGGGCCGCAACGTAGGCGATGGGCACGGCGTTCATCACGAGCACGCTGCCGAACGTGTGCCGCAGCGTGGTCGGCGTGACCCCCTCTGCGATCCCGGCAGCCTTCGCCATCTCCGCCAGCTTTCGTCGGTACGTGGGCCGGGTCCTGGTGGAGGGCTCTATACGGGCCCGGGCGGGTAGCTTGTACAGCGGCCCCGGCGGTGGGCTCTACACGGGCCCAGGCGGCGGTCTGTACAGCGGTCCCGGCGGTGGGCTCTACAGCGGTCCCTGTGCTTCACCGTACATGAGCAACTGGCCACCGCGAGATGTGATGCTGAAGGTCCTCGCCGACTACGGAATGCGTCAGATCGCTGACCTTCTACGGCAGTATTGGCGTGTGTAGTTCGCCATCGCCTACTCAGATGAGGCCCGCGCCTGGGCCATCTTGCCTTGGCTCAGGTCCAAGGTCACGTAGTTGCTGAACGGGACTGTGAGCGGCTCCGTGAGTTCCAGTGCGTACCCCACGTCTCGATTCACGAGGAACTTGAGCTCGAGAGCTTCGACGGTCATCGTCTGTCCCGGATGAATGCCGCGAGTGCTCCGGTTCAGCACGCGAACGATGATCTTGCGGGTCCGCTCGAAGTCTTCGAGCTGCATTCCCAGCAGAGCATTATCAGGCCGCGTCCGGGCGCCGTAGCTCATAGTCAGGCTGGTCCCGACGCTCTGGTCGCCATCCATCTTGACGACCCCACCACCGGAGAGAGGTATCTCCTGTGCATCGTCGCCTTCTCCCAGAACGAGAGTGATGGGGGAGGTTCGCCCTGCGTTCGGATCTGACGCGGTCGCCCCCTCCGACACCTCCTCGGGCGGGGGTTCATTCAGTCGCGTGCGCGCAGAGACGGCCGCACGGAGATGTTTGATGCCGGTCTGGATGGACTGGACTTGCTCTCTGACCGCCTCAATCTCTGCTTCATCCTTGTGGTGGCCGACAATGGTGACGCCGATGATCGCAGCAAAGAGGAAAGGAGAGATCCGTTGCAGCCATTGCTCTGAAATGCCAAGCCACGCCGCGATGCGATTCTTCGCGGGAGTGAACTCGATGATCAAGAAGGTGACAACTTCGAGGAAGATGAGAGCCCAGAACCACACATCGGAGTGATAGCGCTACTGGCGCCGCCCGCGAAGCCATCTCCGCCTCCTCCGCGCCCGCTCTCGAGCCTGGCAGCACCGCTCGCACTGGCAGCCCCTCGCTGGCCGGCGTACGTGGTCTGCGGATGGGCGACGGGACGCCGAGCGCGTCGCCGTGGGGCCTTCGCGTCCGGTGACATTCCCGAGTAGGCGCGAACGGTAGACTCCGGGCCGGATTCCGTAGCCTGCAGGGAGGGCAACCGAATGGTTCGAGCAGCGACGATCGGGATTCTGGCATTGGCAGTGACGGCACCCCTGGGAGCGAGCGCGGAGGGCCGCAGCCGCCAACCGCGTGAGGGCTTCCTGGGGTTCACCGAGGACGTGACCGCGGCGGACGAGGGGCTGTTCCAGCTCCAGAAGCTCTGTCAGGCCGAGTTCGGGCGGAACACCCGGATGTGCACGGTCGATGAGATCAGCGACGCCACCCGCATCCCCGACCTGCCCGAGGCTGCTGCGTGGATGAACACGCGAGGCTGGAGCGAGGTGTACGCGGGCACCTCTTTGGTCGGAAATTGCGGGGGTTGGGGCGGCGATCCGACCGGGAGGGGCGCACTGGTCGACAACCTGGGTCGCTTCCAGAGCGTCGACTGCACCGAGCTGCACCCGGTGGCCTGCTGCCGGGTGGGGCCGTAGCTGACCCCAAGCGCCCGCTTTTGGGGGCATCGAGCGAGCATCCCAGGCCTACACTCGCCGCGGGGCACCTTTAGAACTCGGCGCGCTTCCGGTCGGTCGGCCCCTCCGGGCGCGCATTCGGCCTGTCGAAGTGCTTCATCTGAACGCGAACGCGGGGAGGTCTGTCATGACCGTCCAGCTGAACCACACGATCGTCGCGTGCCGCGACAAGGAGCGCTCCGCGGGGTTTCTGACGGAGATGCTCGGGCTCCCCGCGGCCACGTCCTTCGGGCCCTTCCTGGTGGTCGAGCTCGACAACGGCGCCTCGCTCGACTTCCACGACACGGATCGGGACATCCCGCCCCAGCACTACGCCTTCCTGATCGGTGAAGGCTTGTTCGACGAGGTGCTGGGACGCCTGCGCAGCCGGGGGCACGCCCACTGGGCCGATCCCGGCAAGCGGCGCCCCGGCGAGATCAACCGCAACGACGGCGGTCGCGGCGTCTATTTCGACGACCCGGACGGGCATTTCCTCGAGGTGATCACGCGGCCCTACGGCAGCGGGGACTGAGGGCGAAGAAGGGGGCTCCCGGCGCCCGCGAGCGCGGGTCGCTTCGGTACACTGCCCGCCTCCCGACGCCTACCCGCGGGGAGAGTGCGCGAGCCCGCGCGCGGAGCCGGCGCCATGGGACGCTTCCAGACTGACGAGAACGGCGGCCCGGTGCGGATCCCGGCCAGGATCCTGAACGAGCTGTGCGAGCACGCCCGGGAGGCCGACCCGGAGGAGTGCTGCGGCCTCGTCGTGAGCGATGCCGGTCTGCGCTACGGCCGCGCCGTGCGCTGCCGAAACGAGATGACTCGGCGCCACGAAGAGGATCCCTTGAACTTCCCGCGCGACAACCACGCCGGCTACTACATGAGCGACCGCGACGTCCTGGCCGTGCGCCGGGAGGCCGAGCGGACCGGCGCGGCGGTGACGGCGGTCTACCACTCCCACGTCGGGGTGGGCGCCTATCTCTCCGAGCTCGACCTGCGCTACGCCGAGCACGCGATGTTCCCGTTCCCCGAGGCCGACCAGATCGTGCTCTCGGTGTTCGAGCAGCGGGTGCGGGAGCTGAAGATCTTCGTGCGCAGCGACGGGCGCTTCGTGGAGCGGCTGGTCGAGGCCGAGGCGTCGTGAGGCGCGCTCCGGACGGCCGCAGAGCCGGAGGCGGAAGCGGGCCCGCGGCCTCTCCCGATGGGCGCCGCGTCCCCTATCTTCCCGCGCTCGACGCGCCGGGCCCGCGTCGGGTCGCTCTCCGCTTCGACCGCTCCGGCGCCCGGATCCCTTCCGCCCCGGGCGAGGGGGAACCTCCGGTCCGGTAGCCGGGATCGGGGCGTCCCTGCCTTCGCCCGGCTCTCTCTTCCAGTCAACCCCGTTTCGCACGCCGAACCGCACCCCAGGAGCCCCGCATGACCGTTTCTCCCGATCTCGTTCCCGTCCACGGTGGGGGGGATGCGCCGGTCGACCGCACCGTCCCGCTCTCCCAGCGCAAGGGCTTCCTGGCCGAAGCCGAGCGCCTGCCCTCCGTGCGCGTGACCCGCGCCGATCTCTCCACCGTGTACCGGGTCGCCGACGGAGCGCTCTCCCCGCTCGAGGGCCCGATGCGCGAGGAGGCCTACCACCGCGTCCTGGACGAGAAGCGGATCCTCTCCGGCGGCCGCCCCTACGCCTGGACGATCCCGCTGGCGCTACCGATCACCGACGAGGAGACGGGAGCCCTCGCACGCGGCGGATCGGCCGCGGTGCGCGACGAGGAGGGCCAGGTGGTGGCGATCCTCGACGATCTCGAGAGCTTCGCCTGGGACAAGGCGAAGTACGTGCAGAAGGTGTACGGGACCGACCGCTTCGATCACCCCGGCGGACGGCAGGTGGAGCAGGACGTGCGCAGCCGGCTGGTGGGCGGCGAGCTGCGCGTGCTGCCCCAGCCGGTGCACCCCGAGTACGGGGAGTACATGCTGTCGCCGCGTCTGACGCGCGCCTTCATCCGCGACCGCAAGTGGGAGCGCGCGCTCGCCTTCCAGACGCGCAATCCGCTGCACCGTGCCCACGAGTACGCGCTGGTGGCCGGCGCCGAGCGCCTCACCGAGGGCGGGCACTTCACCGGCGTGGTGCTGAATCCGCTGGTCGGCGAGCTCAAGGGCGATGACGTGCCGGCGGTGGTGCGCATGCAGGCCTATCGGAAGCTCCACGACGACCGCCTGCTCGGCCAGGGTGACAAGAACGAGGCGCTGTGGCGGGAGATCGGCTGGGACCTGTCGGAGGTGTTCGAGCTGATCGGTCTCGACATCAAGATGTTCTACGGCGGCCCCTCGGAGGCGGTGATGCATGCGATCTACCGCCAGAACTACGGCTTCAGCCACCTGGTGATCGGCCGCAAGCACGCGGACGCGCCCTACGAGGACGGCAGCCCGATCTGGGGCGACTTCGACGCGCAGGAGATCTTCGACGACCTGGCGGGCGAGCTGCACCTGGAGCCGTGCAAGATCGGCTTCGCGGCGTACTACGAGTCGCTGGGCCGGGTGGACCTGACCGAGAACCACCCAGACGAGAAGCCCGTGAGCGTGAGCGGCACGAAGGTGCGCGAGCAGCTGCGCACCGGCGAGCGACCCGACCCGCGCATCATGCGGCCGGAGATCGCGGACATCCTGATCGAGGCGTACCGCAGCTAGGGGGTCCTTTGCGGATCGGCATCCCGCGCGAGACGAAGACCGCGGAGTACCGCGTCGGGCTCGTGCCCGACGGGGTCGCGGCGCTGCGCGCCGCGGGCCACGACGTGGCGGTGGAGCACGGCGCGGGGATCGGGAGCGGCTTCTCCGACGAGCAGTACCAGGCGCGCGGGGCAAGTCTCGTCGGGCGCGAGGAGGTCTGGTCCGCCGAGCTGGTGGTCAAGGTGAAGGAGCCCCAGCCCGACGAGGTCGCGCTGCTGCGTCCCGGTGCCGTGCTCTTCACCTATCTCCACCTGGCCGCCAACCCCGACCTCACCCGGAGCCTGCTCGCCGCCGACGTGATCGCGATCGCCTACGAGACCATCCGCAACCGCGACGGCTCGTTTCCGGTGCTGGCGCCGATGAGCGAGGTGGCTGGACGCCTGGCGGCGCAGATCGGCGTGTCGCTGCTCCAGAAGGACCGGGGCGGGAAGGGGATCCTGCTGGGCGGCGTCCCGGGTGTGATGCGCGGCCGGGTGACGGTGATCGGCGGTGGGATCGTGGGCATCAACGCGGTGCGCGTGGCTCACGCGCTCGGTGCCGAGGTGGACGTCCTCGACATCGACCTGAAGCGTCTCACGTATCTCTACGACATCTTCCGCGGCGAGCTCAACACGCTGTTCGCGAACCGCGCCAACATCGAGCGCTCGGTGGTGACGAGCGACCTGGTGATCGGCGCCGTGTACGTGGCCGGGCGCCGGGCGCCCACGCTCGTCACCGACGCGATGGTGAGCGCCATGGAGGCGGGCAGCGTGATCGCCGACGTGGCGGTCGACCAGGGCGGCTGCGTCGAGACGATACGCCCCACCACGCACACGGAACCCACCTATGTCGTCCACGACGTGATCCACTACGGCGTGTCGAACATGCCGGGCGCCGTGCCGCGTACCTCGACGTTCGCCCTCACCAACACGACGCTGCACTACGTGGAGCGCCTGGCCGCCGAGGGCGCCCGGGCGGCGGTCGCCGGCGACGAGGCGTTGGCCCAGGGCAGCAACATCTGGCGCGGAAAGCTGGTGCATCCGGGGGTCGCCGAGTCGCTCGGCATGCCCCACACCCCGCTCGCGTCGCTGCTCTAGGCCTGGCTCGCCGCCGCGCGAGGCCGGACGCGCCCGGACCGCTACACCATGTGGATGCGCGGGTCGCGGGCGCGGGCGAGCAGGCTGTCGGCGTCGTGGCCGTCCTTGGGATGGATGGCGTAGCCGAAGGAGAGGGCGACGCGCACGGGCGCGTTCAGCGACTCGTCCTGGGTCACGTCCTCGGAGACGGCGCGGGCCAGGTCCAGGACCCGCTGCGCCGGGTCGTGGCCCGGGTCGGGCAGGAGCAACGCGAACTCGGCGTTCTCGCAGCGCGTCACGACGTCGAACTCGCGAGCGTTCCGGCGCAGCCCCTCCACCACGCGCTGCACCACGCGGCTCGTCTTCACCGGGTCGGCCGCGCGGTCGAGCTCGGCGAAGTTCTCGATCCGCGCCACGGCGATGGCGAAGCCGCCCTCGCGCGGTCCGACGCGGGCGATCTCCTCGCGGACGCGCTGGGCCAGGTAGGCGGCGTTGGGCAGCCCCGTATCCTCGTCGAAGTTGCGGAAGCGCCGGGCCTTCTCGTAGAAGAGCGCGTTCGCGATCGCTCGCTCGAAGTAGGAGACGAAGGAGGCGAAGAGCTCCGCGTCCTCCTCGCTGAAGGCGCCGGTGTAGAAGCGATCGGCGGCGATCTTGTCGTAGAGCGCGAGCGTGCCGACCAGCTGGCCCTGCCGGCGCAGCGGCGCCGCCAGGAAGGAGCGCACCTCGGCGCCGTGGGCGGCGAGGTGCGGATCGCGGCGCAGGTCGGGCTCGACGCGCAGCGCGCGCCGCTTCAGCACGTCCACCGAGACGTCCTTGTCCAGGCGGAACAGGCGCTCCTGCTGCGGTCCGTCGGCCGAGCCGAAGTAGGAGCGGATCACGAAGCGCCGCGTTTCCTCGTCCTGCAGGCGCAGCACCGCGTGGTCCGCCTCCAACACCATCGCCGCCGAGGAGGTGCCCAGCCGCAGCACCTCGTTCGGGTCGGTGGTCGAGATCATGCGGATGCCCGCCTCGTTCACCGCCGAGGCGATGGTGGCGCGGGCGGTCATGCGTGCCTCGCGCTCGGCGTCGGCGATCTCGCTGGCTGCACAGGCGGCGATCTCGAGCAGCGTCTCCTCGGCCGAGTGGCCGCGGGGCGGAGCGGCTCCGCTCTGGATCGAGAGCACGCCGGCCAGCCGGTCGTCGGCGATCAGCGGCAGCGCGGCGTAGGCGATCGCGCCGTCGGGCTGGCGCAGAAAGGCGGGCTGGCGCGTCTGGGCGACCTGTCCGTCGATCCCCTTGCCGGGCTCCACGCGGTACTCGCCGCCCAGGTTGCCCCCGGCGAGGGAGGTGGCGGCGAGACGCAGGGCGCCGTCGGCGGGATCGCTCTGATAGAGGATCGCGATGCCGCCGCCCGCGCGCTCGGCGACGAACTCGCACAGGCGGCGCAGACGCTTGGCGAGCGGGTCGTTGCCGCCCATGATCGCCTGCACCTCGCGCACGGCCGCGTAGCGGGCCGCCTGGCTGCGCAACGCCTCGTGCTCCTGGGCGCGGGCGATGATCTGGGCGTCGAGGCGGGCCAGCTCTTCGGTGAAGGCGAGGTCGTCCTCGCCGAAGGCGTCGGCGCGCGTGCGGTGATGCAGGTTCAGCACGCCCAGGACGCGGCCCTCGTGCAGCAGCGGCACCGACAGCGCCGACTCCACGTCGAGGCGCTCCCGCGCGATCCGGAAGCGCTGGCGGTCGGCCTTGCCGCGCAGACGCAGCGAGCGGCCCTCGGCGGCGACGCGCCCGGCGATCCCGTCGCCGAGCGGGACGCGGATCTTCGGCCACAGCTCGCGCTCGACGCCCACCGCCACCTTCACCGCGAGCTCCGAGCGCTCGGGATCGAGGAGCATCAGGGAGCCGCCCTCGGCGCCGGTGACGCCGATCGCGATCTCGAGCATGCGGGTGAAGATCTCGTCCGCGTCGACGGTGAGGTTGTAGGACTCGACCACCTCGTGCAGCGCCTGGAGCAGCTCGGCCTGGCGGGCGTGGGAGGGCACCCCGAGCCCCCAGAGCAGGCGCGCGGTCAGCGGCGACACCACCTGGACACCGCGCTCCACGGCGGCCGGGAAGCGCGCGGCGAAGCCGGTGCCGAGGCCCGAGTCGATCACCGCGTGCAGGCTCGCGTCCTCGGAGAGGATGGACGGGTCGTTGCCCAGGGTCTGCTCCAGCAGCGCGGCGACGCCGGGCTCGAGATGGGGCAGGCGCTGGAGCAGACGCAGCGCGTCGGCGTCGTAGACGGCGGCGATCTCCACGGCCGGATTCGCGCCGAGCAGCGGGATCAGCGCGAGAGCCTCGTCGGAGGCCCCGTAGATGCCGATCCGCTTCCTCATCAGCTGGTTTCGTCGATCAGGGGATCGAGGCGCACGGTCAGCACCAGGGTCGAGGTCTCTCCCTCGTCGTCGCCGAGAACGAGCGGGACGCGCACGCTGTGGTCGTCGGCGCGCGTCGCCTCGCCGACCGACACGATCGTGAGGGAGCGACCGATCCGAGCGCCGAGCGGGGCGTCGAGGCCGTCGGGCGCGTGCAGCCAGGGCTGATCGTCGAGCATCGACGCGGCGGCCGAGGACGCCCGGTCGATCGCCGCGCGATCCGGATGGTCCGGCTCGGCGAGGATCGCCTCCTCCATCGCCTGCTGGGGCGTCGGGACGACGGCCGGCCGAGGGCGCGGCGTCGGGGCGGGCACGAGCTCGACGGCGGTGCGTGCCTCCGGATCCGGGCGCGTGGCCGCCTCCAGGGGGGCGCGCGCCGCGCTCAGGCTCTGCTCGCGCAGGGCCCGGATCACCTTCTTCGAGATCGTCGACAGCGCGGGGAGCAGGCCGGTTCCGTGGGTGGCCACGGTCTCGAACACCGTGACCCCGGCCAGTCCCAGTCGGCGGTGCAGCTCTTCGGGACCGTAGGCGTCGGCGAGGTCGCGCTTGTTGTACTGGACGACGAGGGGGATCTCGTCGATCGACCGGGCGTAGTCCTCGAGCGACTTCGAGAGCTCTTCCAGACTGGCGAGGTTCTCTTCGATGCGCTCGCGTTGGCAGTCCACGACCAGCACGATGCCGTCGACCTGGTCGAGCAGCTGCTTGCGCGTGGGGGCGTTCTCCGGATCGCCGGGCACGCACACCATCTCGATGCGCGTGCGGATGCCGCCCACCTCGCCGAGCTCGATCGGCAGAACGGTGTAGCAGACCGAGGGGTCGAAGCGGGTCGGCACCTCGCGCATCTCGCCGCGGTGGTCCGGGCGCAGCTTCTGGTAGACGCCGCGGAGACTCGTGCGCTTGCCGGCACCGTCGATGCCCCAGTACACGATCCGAGCGTTGACCTCGCCCGCTTCTGCGCTCCCCTTTGCCATCAAAGCTTCCCCTTCCTCGTCAGCAGACGGCGCGCGTGCGTCGAGATCACCGTCGGCACGTCCTTGCTCTTCATCAGGTTCCGCAGGTCGCGGTCCTGTAAATAGTTCACGAACTGCATCGCCGTCGCCTGGGGCGTCTTCGGATTGGTCGCCAGGGCGAGCTTCACCTGGTAGTTGCGCGTCACCTCCCGGTTGCGCGCGATGACGCGGATCACCTCGTCGCAGACCGCGCGGGATTGGGCGATCCCGATCATCTCGTTCTCGGTCATCTTCGGGCTGGTGACGGCGGCCATGGCCACGATCTTGTTGCGGTCGCGGATCAGGAGGCCGCGCGACTCCTTGTTTCCCATCCGGGCGAGCTTGATCTTCTGGAACACGGAGAGATTCTGGATCACGCTGTAGAGACTGCCCCCCTGCTCGAGCTCGGCCGGGTCGATCTCCTCCTCGCGCTCCTCGACCAGCTGGGAGAAGCTCTCGCCGAGCACGACCTCGAGGGCGGCGCGGGCGTCGTCGTCGCTCAGCTCCTCCAGGTCGAGCGGGCGCTCCTCCTCCTCCTCGGCCTCCTCGTCGGGGGTGCTCACCCCGAGGAAGCTCAGGATGCGCTCGATCACCGAGCGCCCGGTGAGCGGATTCGAGCCGAGGGCCTCCACGATCGCCGGACAGCGCATCAGACGCTGCTGGTTGTTCGAGACGATCTCCACGATCTTCTTGAACGGACGTCCGCCCAGGTAGGCGAAGGTGCCGTCGGCGGTAGCCGGGTTGAGGGCGATGCGCTCCAGGCGCGCCTCGTCCTCGGCGAACGTGCGGGCGAGATGGTC
>Ga0315553_10000155_pt1 | contig 59434 bp, 74 predicted proteins | sample SalMarSW160140MG_FD_203099 | JGI IMG/M metagenome (GOLD analysis project Ga0315553, IMG submission 203099) | Salt marsh sediment microbial communities from the Plum Island Ecosystem LTER, Massachusetts, United States - Salt Marsh Sediment SW1601-40 ...
AGCAACTGGACAAGCTAATCAATGTGGTTAAGGTCTCTGATATAACCGAAGGCGAAATGGTAGCCAGAGAATTGGCCTTAATTAAGGTGAAGGCTACTGCCTCGACAAGAAACGAGATTATGCAAATTGTTGATATTTTCCGGGCTAACATTGTTGATGTTGCTCCCGGTTCACTGACAGTGGAGGTGACCGGTGATGAAGATAAATTGGATTCTCTGCTCGGCCTCCTTCGTGATTTTGGTGTTAAGGAGGTTTCACGAACTGGCAGGATAGCCTTAACTCGTGGAAGTAGTTCTTAAATAACTGTCGATAGTTGATAGCCGACGGCTAAAGGTTAACAGGGAGGGATTATGGCTAAAATTTATTACGACAAGGATGCTAACCTGGATTTGCTCAAAGGAAAGACAATTGGCATTGTTGGCTTTGGGAGTCAGGGACATGCCCATGCTCAGAATCTAAGGGACAGCGGCTGCCAGGTCGTTGTTGCCGAGTTACCAGGCACTGAAGTCTGGGAGGCGGCAAAGAAAGCTGATTTTGAAGTAGCTACTGCCGCTGAAGTAGCCAGGAAGGCAAATATAATTGTTATGCTCGCTCCGGATACTTTGCAGCCCAGAATCTATCGGGAGTCGATTGAGAAGGAGATGGCCCGGGGCAAGATACTTATGTTTGCTCATGGTTTTAGTATCCACTTTTCTCAAATCATGCCTCCAGTCGAGGTTGATGTTGGCATGATAGCGCCTAAATGTCCGGGACATATGCTCAGAAGACTTTATACTGAAGGTTCAGGAGCTCCGGCCTTGGTGGCTATACACCAGGATGCCTCGGGGAAAGCAAAAGACACAGCTCTGGCCTATGCCAAGGGTATTGGTTGCGCTAGAGCCGGGGTTCTGGAAACGACTTTTGCTGAGGAGACCGAGACCGACCTCTTTGGCGAGCAAACGGTGCTTTGCGGAGGGGTCTCCTCCCTGATAAAGGCTGGATTTGAAACATTGGTAGAGGCTGGCTATCAACCAGAGATTGCCTATTTCGAGGTTTGCCACGAGTTAAAGCTCATTGTTGACCTGATTTATCAAGGTGGTTTGAGTTATATGCGCTATTCGGTAAGTGATACGGCAGAGTATGGAGATTATACGCGAGGCCCACGAGTCATTGATGATTTGGTCAAGGAGGAAATGGAGCAAATCCTGGCAGAAATTCAGGATGGCAGCTTTGCTACAGAGTGGATTTCGGAAAACCAGGCTGGCCGCCCCAGCTTTAATGCTATGAGGCGGATGGAAGCAGGGCATCCCATCGAAGTCGTGGGCAAGAAACTCAGGAGTATGATGCCCTGGTTGAAGGCCTAGATATTATTAGAAAAACTTGCTACTGACACACTACTGCGAGCTTAAAGAAATTTTGTAGTAATCTCCTGACGCGCACGCTAGCTCAAGATAGTGCATTTTGGTTAGCATTATCTTATAATAACATTTACCGAAAGAGACTGGGAGGTGTGGCTATGCCACGCTGTCAATACTGTGGAGAAAAAATAGATGATGATGCAGTGGTTTGCCCTGCATGTGGGGAGATTTTAGTCGAGGAAGATACAGAATGGCAAGAGTTGCGGATCCAAGAGAAAGTTGATGAAGCGAAACATAGGGCAAATATGTATATTATTTCGGCAACAGTTCTCGTAACGGTGGGAATAGTTGCTGGTAGTATGTTTTGTATCTCATCGAGTGCGGTTGTTTTTTTTGGAATAGTGCTTGTTTGCTTGGGCATTGGATGTACTGCGTCGGCTAATCGACATGAGCACAAAGCCAGGAATTTGGAAAAACGACTCGGGCGGTGAAATTAGTCTGAAGTTGTATCAGTAATATCAGCGCCTAAATTTACAATATCTTCTAGTTGATCGTCGCAGAGTATTTCCTGTACACACTTCCTGAAAATTACGCTTTATTGAGCCGGTTGACCTTGGTTTGGTCTTAGCTTGGGAAAGGCTGGCCTGTGAAGTAGCTTACAATATTTCCTTCGGTATACCCATGTGGTCAGCCAGCACAACAGGTTGAGCTAGCTAAGCTTTATTGCTATACTGGATTATGGAAATGGTTGACTGGGACGATTGCCAGAAGAACTTAGGAGTATCTTTCCGACAGAAATCTTTGCTGGAGCAGGCCTTTGCGCATCTATCTTATCTTAACGAAAATCCTGGTTTCGCCCGGCCTAGCAACGAGCGCTTAGAGTTTCTTGGTGATGCCATACTTAACTTCATTGTAGCGGAAAAGCTGTTTGAAGAGTTTCCCAAACTACCTGAGGGAGAGTTAACTGAGATTCGTGCCTCTCTAGTTTGCCGTGATACTTTGGCTGAACTAGCTTCTTCGCTCAAGCTTGGTGACTGGCTTTTATTAGGACGAGGTGAGGAAGCAAATGGAGGAAGGGTGAAGGCGAGCAACTTGGCAAATGCTATGGAAGCACTGATCGGTGCCTTATATTTAGACCAAGGATTAGTCAAAGCCAGGAGATTTATTCTCAGGCAGCTCAAGCCTGAGTTGGAAAAAATAAAGGCTGGGAAGACAACCCCAAACTACAAGGCATTAGTGCAAGAGTTCATCCAGGGACAAAAGAGGCCAACGCCGGTTTACCGTTTGGTGGAAGCTACCGGTCCTGACCACAGCAAGCAGTTCACAGCTGAAATTCTGATAGAAGGAGAAGCACTGGGCAAGGGGACAGGAAAGAGTAAGAAAATTGCTGAGAGCCAAGCAGCAAAAGCAGCTTGGGAGAAACTGAGGTGTAGCCATGGGTAGACGAGATTTTAGACGGCGAGAGCCAAAGAAACCCAAGAAGGGGACGCAGAAAAGCAAACCGATTTCGGAATTCGTGCCCCAGCCGGAGACAGAGGTAATCAAGAAGAAGAGGAAGCCCGCTGAGGAATACGAGGAATAGGTAGTTGGCGGCTTACCTGGAGCTTTGTAGTAGTGGCAAGCTAAAGGAACGGGTAGATGCGGCTGTATCTTTGCTTGAGAGCTGCTCTGTATGCCCCCGCAGTTGTGGTGTGAATCGCCTGGCTGGCGATGTGGGCAAGTGCTGCACACCCCGCGAAGCATTGATGTCCAGCTATGGGCCTCACTTCGGCGAAGAAGCTCCATTAGTGGGCAAACGTGGTTCGGGTACTATATTTTTCACTAACTGTAACCTTAGGTGTCTGTTCTGCCAGAATTATTCCATTAGCCAGCTAGGCGAAGGCCAGAAAGTGAGCAAAGAAGAGCTGGCTTATATGATGCTTTCCCTTCAAGCTAAAGGATGCCACAACATAAACTTGGTATCCCCTACCCACGTAGTTCCTCAAATTTTAGAAGCACTGGAGCTAGCAGTGGAGTCGGGCTTGCGTCTCCCCTTGGTATATAACAGCGGTGGCTATGACTCGGCGGAGACCTTGAGGATTCTCGATGGCGTTGTTGATATTTATATGCCTGACATGAAATATGACGATGAGGAGACTGCTAGAGAACTGTCGGGCATTGAAAACTATCCTGAGATAAATAAAGCGGCAATCAAGGAAATGCATCGACAGACAGGCGACCTAGAGATAAACGAAGAGGGAGTAGCTCAGCGAGGACTCCTAGTTCGCCATCTAGTTTTACCTCATGGGTTAGCGGGAACAAAAGGGATAGTGAATTTTCTCAGCAAGGAAATTTCCCGCAATACCTATGTCAATATCATGGCTCAATACCATCCCTGCCACCAGGCTTTTCAAATTCCAAGTTTAGGACGGCGAGTATCATCCGCAGAATTTGGTGAAGCATTATTCTTAGCCCATGAAGCAGGGCTAAGGCGGCTGGATAATATCCATCCCAGAGAGATACTTAGCATGCGCTCAGAGTGACCAAAGGTGGACGAGAATGGCTAGGATAGCTCAGAACAACAAAATGGCTGATGGGGCACATCTTTCCGCCACAATTTATGGTCGTGTGCAAGGCGTTTTCTTTCGCTACTTCGTCCGTAATGAAGCCAGGGAGCTGGGTTTAAAAGGCTATGTCCGCAACCTTGCCAGAGGCGATGCTGTGGAGGTTCAAGCTGAAGGAGAGAAGCGGCAGTTAAATAAGCTACTGGGGCAGCTTAAAGTAGGTCCGCCAGGAGCTCAGGTTGAGAGAGTGGCGGTAAAGTGGGCAGATTATTCAGGGCGGTTCGATGATTTTAGCGTAAGATATTAGCAGAAACTTAAAAGTCAAAGCTTAAAAATCAAAAGGGCAAATCAAAATGCAAGACTTCCTGCCTTTGCTTTTTGAGTTTCTTAGTCCTCAAGTTGAACCCTGCTCTCATCAATCAGTCTTAGGTGCTCACAGTCAACTCCAGCTATTTGAGAAGCCTTAAGGTCAATTTCATGAGGTTCGCCAACCAGGATTTTCCCATAATCCTCCGCTTTCCCTTTCGTGGGATCATCGGTGTAGAAGAACTTTTGACGGGCTTCAATAATGCCTAAGTCGAAGGGCAGGGTGAAGTATAGGTCAGCAAGGACTTTTTCGATGCCTAATTCATGTAGAGCTCCCCAACCATCCGATTTGCCCTTTTGATACTTGCTCACTGGCAGCAGACTCAAGAGGTTTGCTACGCTGAAGTGCCCGGAGCTACCACCAATCTTGAAGGGGGTAACACTGATTAAGAAGTCGCTGCGCAACACCACATTGGGCACCCAGAAACTCTCCACAGCGTAGAATTGAGATAAAGGATTCTGCACCTCTATAAAAATGGAATCCCTGATATCGAGCATGAGAACGTGACGGAAGTTATATCCTAAAGCCTGATATATTGGGTAAATCGATTCACCGCTAGGAGTCCCGTCAGCAATTAGGATATCTGCATTACTAACTTTCCTGACACCTCTAATAATAGTATTCAGTAGTTTGGGACTTGTAGTTACAGGGTATGGCAGGGGATAACCAGCACAAGGTTTGATCAAAACTCGCCTTGCCCAGGAAAGCTGTGGGGGAGGACTAAACACAAAATCAGAATCTTTGACAATCATTGACTTCGTATCAGCGGTCAAATTTCAATAACTACAAAGCCGGTTGCAAGAGCACGATTTCGGTAGCAGCCGGAAGCCTTTCTCGTTCGAAGTTCGCTTCACTGCCCCCTACCTTTCTCACATTTTTCTTGCCCTTAAGGAAATCCTCGACACCGGCTATAGGCATGGCACACCTGGGCGTCCTGAAATGCATGGGAAGAGCTACTTTCGGCTTTAATTGGTCACATACCTGGCTGGCTACAAGCGCATTGATGGTATAGAAGCCACCCACAGGAACAAACAGTATATCTACGGCACCAATTTCAGTGACCTGCCCCGGGCTAAGCACATGCCCTAAATCACCCAGGTGACAAAGCTTTATATCATCTATGGTGAAACAAAAGATAGTGTTCGGTCCTCTTTGTGTACCCTGAGAGGCATCATGATAAGCGGCGATGCCCTTGAAATGAATACCTCTGGCGGTTTTTGTGCCTCTACCTTTAACCACTTCAGGTCTCCCTTGTACTGTCGAAACATTACTGTGGTCATCATGTCCATGGCTCACCACAACGACATCAGCAGTTTCTTTGATGGGAGAATAATTAATACCCCCACCCACGGCATAAGGGTCAGTAATTACTCTCATTTCATCCTTAGAAGTAATTAAAAAGCAAGAATGCCCTAGCCACTTTATCTTCATATAGCCTCCTGACTCTTCGCCTCGCTCAAAGCTAACTCAACTAAGGTTCTGACCCCGACTCCAGTAGCCCCTTTTACTGTGTAGCCGCTCTCCTTGTTCGAGGAAGCAGTGCCAGCTATATCAATATGAACCCAGGGGGTATCGTCAACAAATTCAGCCAAGAAGAGGGCAGCGGTGATGGCTCCGCCATACCTGTTGCCGGTATTCTTAACATTGGCAATTTCGCTTTTGTTTTGCTCCTTATACTCCTCAGGCATGGGCATTTGCCACATTCTCTCCCCGGTTCTTTCCGCAGCTTTGAGGACTTTATCTACCAGGTCTTGGTCATTGCCAAAGAGACCGCTATAAAGGGTGCCTAAAGCAACACGGCAGGCTCCGGTCAAAGTAGCCAAATCTATAAGGGGAGATAAACCAAGCTTCCGGGCATAACTCAGGGCATCGGCCAGGATAAGCCTTCCTTCGGCATCGGTGCTTATCACTTCTATGGTCTTGCCATTCATTGCCTTCAATACATCTCCTGGTTTCAGGGCAGTGCCGCTGGGTAAATTCTCAGTAGCCGGGATAATAGCGGTGACATTAATCTTCGGTTTCAACTGAGCAATAGCCCCGAGTGCTGTCATAACTGCAGCAGCGCCAGCCATGTCATCCTTCATCTCACCCATCCCCTCCGAGGGCTTAATTGATATTCCTCCAGAATCGAAAGTTATGCCCTTGCCCAGAAAACCAATTGTTTTTTCAGAGCGTTTATCTCTTTTATAGCTGAGAGTTATTAGCTTGGGGGGTTGGTTGCTTCCTTTCGCCACCCCCAAGAGTGCTCCCATGCCCATCGTCTCCATGTCCTCGCGGTCAAAGACTTTGAGCTCTAAATTATATTTGCTAGCTATTTCTTTAGCTGCTTCAGCCATCTGGCTAGGCGTCATGTAGTTAGCTGGTTCATTAACCATATCCCGAGCCAATGTGGTAGCTTCAGCTACCACCTTCCCCTTGCCAATGGCCGGCTCTAGGAGCGGGACCTCTCCCTTTTCTCTTACCACTATCAGCATTTCTTCGATGTCCTCAAATTCAGGCCTCTTATATTTGATGAAGCTATAAAGCCCGAGAAGAGCGCCCTCAGCTATTGCTTCCGCTGAAGCTTCAAGCTCAATATTGCCTATGCCAGCACCATGAAGTATTGTGGCTATCTTGTGACAATTCAATTTACGCAATGCCCGACAAAATTCTCCGGCTAAGCCGCGAATTTTATCCACATTGAAATCCTGGCGCTTGCCCAACCCTGCAATAGCTACTATTCCTGCTGGCAGTTTTCCAAGCGTATGGACAATGTTAACTTCTCCAAACTTACCCTTAATCTCACCTCGACTGATTAGAGAACTAATAGCTCCGTCCAAAGCTTTATCCACAGCAGCAGTAGCGCCGCCCGGTTGTTCCACACCTTCAAAAAGATTTATCACAATGGCATCAGCTTCGATTTGAGCTATGTCTCCAGCTATAATTTTAATCTCCAAGATTCGTCTCCCTAGAATGTGTAAATTTTAGAACATTTATTTTACTTTATTTGGATGAAGAATTGAAGAGGTTAATACAGGAAATTTTGCCCTTACCTCTTTATTGCTCGCACAATCTTATTGATTACGGCGGTAATATCCTGCGAGGTATCGACAACAAGATGATTGCGGGAAATTTTTTCACTTCGAGGCTTCATTTTATTATACACTTCTCAATCGGCTTCTGAGTCGTCCTGAGACGTAGCTGCTTTTTCTCGGGCCAGAAGGCGTTGCCGCACCACTTCGGTGGGAGCTTCAACCCAGACCAGGATGAGCTTTGCCCCTGCTCTTTCGGCAGCGCGGTAGAAATATTCTCGATGGTGTTCCAACAGGTTTGTGGCATCAAAGATGACAGGCATTCCTTTTCTTAAAAGCTCTTCGATGAGAACGTGGCAGGCAGAGAAAAGGCGCTTATTTTCACTTTCCTTATACTGGGGGGAAGGGAACAGGATTTTTCGCGAAGTATCGCTTGCTAAGATGGGAAAAGACAACCTTTCGGCCAGCTTGCGACAGAAAAAAGACTTACCTGTGCCTGGCAAGCCACTGACCACTGTAAGCGGAGGCTCTACCTGGGGTTGAGGTAAACTATTAAGGCTTTGTCTTAATTTCTCTACATCTGCGTCTAAGCTACCTGCCATGACGTCACAATTATCATCATGGGTCAGCTTATGTGTCAAGGTGCTAAAGTTACGGTGTCACCTGACATGATGGGTGAAGGGGCAGTGTCCGTCGCTTAGAGTGACAGGGGCTGGAAGACAAAGGATGCACGGTAAAATTCGAACCCTCCACTCATACTACTAATGTCATTATGCATTGAGGCCTTCATATCCCCGAGGATAACCATCAGGCGCACCGCTTTGAAGGCTTCGAGCCTATTTTGTCGCTGTTTTGGCTGTTTTAAGGAATGCTGTGACGATGTCCGGGTCGAACTGAGTGCCAGCACAGCGCTTAATTTCGTCTATAGCTTCTGCGATGGACATTGCCGGCCGATACGGTCGGTCGGATGTCATGGCATCGAAGGAATCGGCTACAGCCAGGATTCTGGCCTCCAGCGGTATGTCATTGCCCGCTATAACCTGATGGAGCCCACTGCCGTCATAACGGTCATGGTGGTGCTCAATCATCTCGATTATTTTTCCATTAACTATCGGCCGCACAATGTCGGCGCCGACATGAGCGTGAATCATAATGTGCTCGTACTCTTCACGTGTCAGCTTGCCGGGCTTATTCTGGATGCGCTGGTCAACTGCAATCTTCCCGACATCGTGGAGTAAACTTCCCCAGCGCAAGTTTTCCATATCCTCTGCCGACAGACCAAGTTCATTGCCCAAGGCTAATGATATCTCGGTCACCCGACGGGAATGTCCACCAGTGTACTTGTCCTTAGCTTCGAGGGCAGATACCAGTGCCTCAATGGCGCCGAGGAAAAGTTTTCTAATCTCTCCCGTCTGCTCCTCAACCTTGTCCTCCAGGTATTGCTGGTATTCCTTGATTTCGAGCTGCAGCCGTCTTTTCTCAAGAGCTCTTTGGACAGCCAGGGAAAGTACCTCCAGGTTGAAGGGCTTAAGGATGTAGTCATCGGCCCCCTGTTTCAGGCACTGAATGGCGGCATTAACATCAGTAACAGCTGTAGCCATAATAACCGCCGTGTCACGGTAGCCTGACTTTATTTCCGGGAGGAGTTCGATTCCTGATTTACCGGGCATCTTTATATCCAGAATAACCAGAGCAATCGGGCTGGTTTCCAGCATATTCAAGGCTTGCTCAGCATTATTTGCTTCCTTGAACTGGTAGCCTTCTCTTGATAATTTCTGGCAAAGGAGCTTCCTTATTGCAGCTTCATCATCGACGATAAGCAATGTTTCTTGCTGGTCAAGCATGCTCTCCCTCCTCCCCGGCCAAGATATTTTTGGTCACTGTTTTTAGCTCCTTTTCATCTTTAACCACTAAAATGCTTTTCTCGTTGGCGTTAGCCTGTTTCATGGCGTTCCCTTGATATGGTCAGTGACCGTTAATGGGCAGTTCGATAACAATGGTGGCTCCTTTACCTGGCTGGCTCCTGGCATATATCTGCCCGCCGTGCTCGGACACTATCCCGTGGCAGATGCTCAAACCGAGCCCGGTTCCCTTGCCTGTTTCTTTGGTGGTGAAGAAGGGGTTGAATAGCTGGCTCAGATTTTCCGGTGGGATCCCCGGGCCGTCATCAGCGATTGAAATCCTCACGCTGCCGTTCCGTTTTTTGGTGGTAATGGTCAGTGTCCCCTTGTTATGCGCTTCAATCATAAAATATTCGGCGTTGATAATGATGTTGAGGAAAACCTGCTGCATTTGAAAAGAGTCAACCTTGATTTCGGGTAGGTCGGGAGCAAGCTGCCTCTGGACTTCGATATCATTTACTTTGTGCTCATAGGCACGTAATTTCAGTACGTCCTCAATAATGTTATTTATCTGGTTAAGCTGCTTCACGGGTGCTTGCTTTCGGGCAAATGTAAGGAGATTCTTCGTTACACCAGCGGCGCGCTGAGCTTCGTTGTGGATAATCTTCAGGTCCTCACGGATGTCGTCAGGGATATCCTTCTCCATGACCAACTGGGAGAAACCGATGACGCTCGTGAGCGGGTTGTTAAGTTCGTGGGCGGTGCCGGCTGCCAGTTCGCCAATGGAGGCCAGCCGGTCAGCCATCATAAGCTGCTCATTTTGTTGCTTTTGCTCAGTAATGTCTCTGGTAATATGTACAGTGCTGACGACCTCACCTTTCTCATCGAAAATCGGTGATGTTGACTCATGGAGGTATTTTCCCAGGTGGGATTCGTAGAACTCTACCTCCGCAGGTTCCTTGGTAGCCAGCGTCTGCTTGTGAGGACAGCCTGATATGGGTTTTTCACCACTGTGTAGCTCATAGCAGTGCCCGCCGATGATTTGACGGGGCTTCTTGTGAAAAATGTCGGCAAATGCCTTGTTTGCCCGCAGAATCTTGTAGTCCCTGTCATGAATAGAGATAGCGTCACTGATGGAATCGAAGGTCTCTCTCCATTCCTCGGCTGCCAGCTTGAGCGCTTCCTCCATCTTTTTGCGCTCGGTGATGTCCCGCTCGACGCAGAAGATTAGCTTCTGCCCCCCGAACATGGCTGCGTTGATACTGATATCAACGTCAATGGCAGAGCCATCCTTGCGAGTGTGCCGTGTCTCTAGGTGGAGGCCTTTCTTGTCAACATTCCGCCCCATCTCCAGTATTTTCTTGCGGGGAAAAATTTTATCCCAGTCCCAGGTATGGAGCTTGTGGACTTCCTCAAGGGTATAGCCCAGCATCTCGGCAAAACTCTGGTTGGCCTCTACTACCTTAGCGTCGACATCAAGGACGACTATCCCGTCCAGGGACTGGTCAACGAGGAGACGGCGCCGGGTCAACTCATCGGCCAGCGCCTGCTCCTGCTTCTTGCGCTCGGTGATGTCCTCAACCATTCCTAGAACTGCCTTCTTGCCGCCAACAATGGTTACCTTGGTGCGAATTTCTACAATACCTGTAGTCCCGTCTTTCCTGTTCAGTGTGAAACGGTCAGGACCAGTTGCTTTGCCAAGCTTGTTTAGGGCAAGCAGTTTCGCAGCCTTGGCAATCCCTTCAGGCCTAAGCAGTTTTAGTTCAATGAAGCTCTTGCCTAACAACTCTTCCATCTTATAACCGACTATCTCTTCGGCCTTCTTATTTCCGTAAAGAAACGTTCCGTTAAAATTGCTGTAATAAATGCCGATGGGAGCATCCTCGACCACGGTTTTATACATCTCCTCTGACGCCCGCAGCGCCTCCTCTGCCCGCTTGCGCTCGGTGATGTCTCTGACAATGGTGATGTGACCAGCGAGATTGCCCGAAGCATCCTTTAGCACATTGGTACTTAACTCACCGGGAAACTCAGAACCATCTGCCCTGAGCAGAGTGTATTCGACGCCTCTAATTGCTCCCTGTTTTATAACTTTCCTCATGTTGGCTGCTATTTTCTTGTGGTCGCGGGGAGCAAGCAGTTCAAGGGCATTTTTCCCTCGAAGCTCATCCTTGGAGCTAAAGCCATGCATCTCCACCGTTCTTTGGTTTACCTCGGTGATGATACCTTTCAAATCAATAACTGATATCCCATCGGTGGCCGACTCAAATATTTTCCATAACTTTTCTTCCGAATCCCGCAGTGCTTTCTCCACCCGCTTGCGCTCCTGTTCCTGTTCCATGCTGTGCAGGGCAAAAGAGATATCTCCGGTAATCTCTTCAAGCATGTCGTGTTCTTCTTTTCCCACAGCTCTGCCAGGCGGGATGGAAACAGTCATTAGCCCATACACCTTACCGCCGTATTCCAACCTGACGCTCATAGCACTTCTGCCAGTATCCTTTTTTGCCATAAGACAATCCTCACACTCCGACGACACATCTTTCATCACCAAAATGCCTGGTTTCTCCAGCACCTTACATCCACAATGCATCAACTTTCCACGCTTGAGTCTCTCCATAACTTGCAAGAAACTCTTGCCCAGGCCAGCTTCAGCAGCGGTTACCAGCTTGCCCGACTCATCCAGAAGGGCAATCCAGGCGCTGTAATAACCACGAGTCTTGACAAAGGTATCACAGGCACCTTTGAGCAAGCCGTCGCGGTCGGTACCCCTGGCGATAAGCTTGTTGATGTTGCGTATGGCACGAAGCATCAGGTTGAGATGCTGCACTTTCTCCTCCACCTGCTTGCGCTCGGTGATATTCCTGGTGACCTCAAGACAGGAAACTATTTCTCCCTTAGCGTCTCTAATGGGGTTAGCCGTATTCTCCCAGAAGACAACCTCCCCCGAGGTTACCGTCCTCCTCTCCGCAGTGTGTGACTTACCATCCTTAAATGCCTTTTCTACCGGGCACCCCTTACACACCTTCTCGTTGCCTTCATAAGCTTGGTAGCATTTCTCCCCCACATGGTCACCAAAAATCGTCCTCTGCAGCCTACCCTCATAAATAATGTTATAGTCCCTATCCTGTATGGTGAGACCATCTTCCATGGCGTCCACTAGTGATTGCAGCTTATTCTTCTCGGCTTGAAGCGCCTCCTCTGCTTGCTTGTGCGCGGTGGTGTCTATGAAGTCTCCCAGAGTTGCCCGTCTCCCACGGTACTGGACGGAGGCAACTGACTCAATTATCCACTTAATGCTGCCGTTCTTGTGGGTCACCCTGAATTGGTATGGCAAGGTGCGTTCTCCCTTCAGCATCTTTATGGCATTTTCTCTGACCCCTTCCCTGTCTTCGGGAACGACAAGCTCTAGAGCATCCTTGCCCAGTAATTCATCTTCCTTGTAGCCGGTGGTACTCTGGAAGCTGGGGTTGGTATAGCAAAACTTTCCATCCTGTATAATATAAAGTCCAGTGGGCGAATTGTTGGCTAGAATCTCGAATAAGTTTTCTGTTTCCGCTACTTCAGTCGCTAATCTCATGTATCCACCTGTTTAGTTTCCCCGACTTATTGCCGTAACATGACTGGTCTTCGCTCTAATGGTCTCCAATTGAGCTGGGGTGAATAATCTCCAGCCTCGCCAGTCCCGGTACTCGATATCAGAAAATATCCCCTCTTTTAACCACCTGAAGAGGGTATTTCTACTGATGCCGATCATCCGGCAAACCTCAGCTGTCCTGTAATAGGTCTGGTCATTAATAACAACGGGCATATCTTCCTCTCCTGAAACTACTCAACTATGCCATACTATACTATTACTATACTATGACTTATGTTTCGGAGGTGTCAATCACCCATTTGTACCGGGCATTCCGTTACTTTAGTCCCGGCTTGTTCAGTGGCTCATGTTGGTCGGATACCTGATGCAAAGCACTGGCATTCCGACTGGCCGCCAGTGGAATGGGTTCGCCATATTCTGGGAGAGAGGTGGGAATGAATGGGAGGTCGCTCGCGAAGTTGTTGAGTTTCCGCTTTGATTTCCCCAAGCAGAAAGGCAAAGGGTTAGCCTCAAGTGGACCCAACTCTTGGTGAACGACTGCACCGATTATTGTTTCAGTGTGGGCGAAATTAGTTCCTCGCCTTTTCTTAGTTCGATAATGCGGTCGCGGATCATAGCGGCTTTTTCAAACTCCAGATTCTTGGCTGCTGCTTTCATCTGGGATTCCAGTTGCCTGATGAGTCGAGCCATTTCCTCCTTGGAAATGGGAGTAACCGCATAAGGAACCCTTGTCTCGGCTACTGCTTGAACTCTCTCAGTTATATCCTTAATTGCCTTTCGGATTCCCTGGGGAGTTATGCCGTGTTCCTTGTTGTAAGCTTCTTGAACCTCGCGGCGGCGGCCGGTTTCCTCTATCGCCTTCTGCATGGATTGAGTAATGGTATCAGCATACATTATGACATGAGCATTTAGGTGTCTGGCAGCACGCCCCATGGTCTGAATGAGCGCTTCCTCTGACCGTAGATAGCCTTCCTTATCAGCATCGAGTATGGCTACCAGGCTTACCTCAGGCAAGTCCAGCCCCTCACGAAGGAGATTGATACCCACTACCACATCATAGACGCCAAGGCGGAGGTCACGGAGAATCTCCACTCGCTCTAAAGTCTCTACCTCCGAATGCAAGTAATGAGTTTTAATCTCCATTTCCCTTAAGTAGTCGCTTAGTTCCTCCGCCATTCGCTTGGTCAAGGTAGTCACCAAACAGCGCTCTCCCTTGGACACCCTGTTTTTTATCTGATAAATAAGGTCATCAATTTGCCCCTTAACTGGCTTAACCTCCACGGTGGGCTCCAGTAAACCAGTGGGTCGGACTAATTGCTCCACTACTTGCTGGCTGCGCTCATATTCATAGGGCTTGGGTGTAGCAGAGACGTAAATAACTTGGTTGACGTGCTTGTCGAACTCCTCAAAATTCAATGGGCGGTTATCCAGGGCTGAAGGGAGGCGAAAGCCGTAATCAACCAGCGTCTGCTTTCGAGAAATATCACCGTGATACATGCCTCTTATTTGCGGTATGGTCATGTGTGATTCATCGATGAACAACAAGAAGTCATCGGGAAAGTAATCCAGCAGGGTCCAGGGTGTGCTTCCCGGTGCCCGCCGCTGGAGGTGCCGGGAGTAATTTTCCACGCCGGTACAGTATCCCACTTCCTGAAGCATTTCAATATCGTAATTGGTTCGTGCCTCGAGCCTCTGGCCCTCCAGTAGCTTTCCCTGGCTCCTTAAGTCCGTTAATCTGTCCTCTAGCTCGACTTTGATATCCTCGATTGCCGCTATCAACTTATCGTGAGAGGTAACAAAGTGCTTTGCGGGGTAAATATCCACTCGATCTCGATGAGCCAGCACCTCACCAGTTAGGGGGGCAACCTCTACAATGCGCTCAATCTCGTCCCCCCAGAATTCGATTCTGAGAGCTGTTTCTTCATAAGCTGGCTGTATCTCCAGGGTGTCTCCTCGAATACGAAATCTGCCTCTGGTGAAATCATAGTCGTTTCTTTCGTATTGCATATCCACCAGACGGCGGGCCAGTTTGTCTCGCTTGTAGTGTTTGTTCCTCTCAATAGTAAGGACAAAGCTGCGGTATTCTTCAGGTGCCCCCAGGCCATAAATACAGGAGACCGAGGCGACAATAACTATATCTCGGCGTGTGAAGAGAGACCTTGTAGCGGCATGCCGTAGTTTGTCAATCTCTTCATTTATATCGGTTTCCTTCTCAATATAGAGGTCGGTGCTGGGGATATAGGCCTCCGGCTGATAATAGTCGTAGTAGCTGACAAAATACTCCACAGCATTTTCGGGAAGAAATTCCTTGAACTCGGTTGCCAGCTGAGCTGCCAGGGTCTTGTTGTGACAGATAAGTAGGGTTGGCCTCTGTATTCTCTCGATGACGTTAGCCATGGTGAAGGTTTTGCCGCTGCCGGTGACTCCCAGCAGTGTCTGTTCTCGGTAACCTCTCTTCAATCCCTCAACCAGCTTATCCACCGCCTGTGGTTGGTCACCAGTAAGGCAAAAATCGGAAACTATTTTAAACTTGGGCATCGGGTTCACTCGCCACAATAATAAAAAACAACAACCCTTAATATATAAAAAAAACGAAATTTTGCATAATCGGGTTAAGGTGCAGCACCATCTACAGATGCCGTGTCAAATCAAGGTCTTGTTTGAGACGTCAAGCCATGTTAAAATTTGGCATCCTCGATATAAAAGAAAGGAAACTGGTGGCATGAAGTCCTATGAGGAACTCGCTAAAGAGCAAGCAGACAGAGAAAGCACTCTCTTATCCAAGTTTATGGGGGAAGCTGGGATAGAGGAACTGGCTGATTTCGAGGTCGGGCTAAGCGGGCGGCAAAGTGAAATCTTGTTCAAGATAACCACGGAGATAGAAGATACTGAAAATGCCTTGAATCAGGTTGAGCAGCTTGCTCAGAGGCTTAGGAAACATCTGGATCGGTTAAAAAAGCTACAGCGGACTCTCTCTAAGTAAGGTTAAGTCACGCTGGGTATAGCGCAATGCAGTCTGAGTCGGAAGCATCGGTTAGACTTCGTTTTGCGCCCAGTCCCACAGGGTATCCGCATTTAGGCAACATCAGGACTGCTCTATTCAACTGGCTTTTTGCTCGCCATCACGACGGCAAGTTTATTTTACGAATTGAAGATACTGACGTTGCCCGTAAGGTGGAGGACGCAGTAGAGGTAATACTAGATAGCTTGCAATGGCTGGGATTAAACTGGGATGAAGGGCCTTATTTCCAATCACAACGATTGCCCATTTACCATGAAATTGCCTACAGATTGATTGAGGAGGGCCATGCATATTTATGTTACTGCTCTCTAGGGCGATTAGAGACGATGCGCCAAGAGCAGGCAAAACGTAAACAGCCGCCGAAATATGATCGCCGTTGCCGAGATTTAACACAGCATGAAAGAACTCGGTTAGAGGCAACAGGTATTACTCCCGTGATTCGCTTCAAAACACCCCTTGAAGGCGAAACTACTTTCTACGACTTAATTCATGGCCCGGTAACTTTTAAGCATGATACCTTAGACGACTTCATCCTGCTCAAATCGGATGGTTATCCCACATATCACCTGGCTAATGTAGTAGATGATCATTTAATGGCTATCTCACATGTTCTCAGAGCCGATGAGTGGCTCTCCAGCACTCCTCGCCATGTTTTGCTTTACCAAGCTCTAAGCTGGCAAGCACCGCAATTTGCTCATTTACCCATGATTCTGGGCCCTGACCGTGCCAAACTGTCCAAAAGGCACGGTGCTACCACTATCACTGAATATCGAAAGCAGGGATACCTCCCGGATGCGATGGTTAATTTCTTGGTGCTTTTGGGCTGGTCGCTTGATGATCGAACTGAGTTATTATCCCAAGAAGAATTGATAAAGCATTTCTCTCTGGAAAGGATAGGCAAAACAGCGGCTACCTTTAATAAGGATAAACTGGAATGGATGAACGGGGTTTATTTGCGCAAGCTAAGCTTGGGAGAATTTGTCCAGCAAGCCAAGCCATTTTTAGATAGAGATTTGCCAAAGTCGGTAGAGCGTCCATTGAACAATAGTTACGTCAGCCAGGTTCTGTCTCTCATTCAAGAACGTGCCAAGACACTGGCTGAGGTTCCTCAGCTTGCTAGCTTTTTCTTCCTCGACGAGTTGCAATATGATGCAGGCCTGCTTTTAAGCGGGAAACTGGATGCCCAATCAACTGCTAAGGCTATTACGATTGCTTCGCAAAAGTCAGAAGAAGTAACGACTTGGGATGCCACTACGCTTGAGGGCATTCTGCGCCCTTTGGCTGCAGAGCTGAACTTAGGCACAGGGGAATTGTTCGGTTTGTTAAGGGTCGCTGTTACAGGGCGTACTGCGGCACCACCATTGTTTCGGACCATGGCAGTATTGGGAAAAGAAAAATGTCTGAAACGATTAGACACGGCATTGCAGTCGCTATCCACTCATTTTAGCTAGAAATCCAAATGTAGCTTATTGGCAGGACTCTAAATGGTCTTAGGCTCCTGCCTCGCCTGCTAAAATAGTCGAAAATTTATAATATTTGCTCTAAAGAGCCCAAAAGGTATTGACAAAGCTTTGTTCTTATAGTAACAATATATGTGTAATGAAATTAAAAGGAGGGCATGATGGCGACAGCTTATTGCATGAAGTGCAGGAAAAAGGTAGAGATAAGAAACCCAATGCGGGTTACACTCAAGAACCGCAGACCAGCGACCCGGGGTGTCTGTCCTATCTGCGGCACAAAAGTATTCAGAATAGAGAAACGCTAAATTTCTACGGCGGTCACCGGGTGTTGAACAGGATCACGCATTAATATTACCGCTATTTGTATTTGCGTGAAATCCACAGGCGAGCGGGCTTGAACCTTGAGGGGATATTTATTCCCAAGGGTATACTGGTATCTTTTTGGGGGTAGTCTCAAAAAGTAAAAACCAGAGAGCTTGTTATTTCTTTAAGAGTGTGGTTCCAGACTTCTTGGTCTGTATATCTTAGATTCAAAGCCCTCTGGGAAATTCTCTGGGCTTCTCGTTGAAGATATTTGCATTCCCTTAATAAGGGTATGCGGATTAATCTATTCCCTCCCAAAAATATGTAATCGAGCGTGTAATTTCCAAATTCCTCCTCGATTCTATTGCTAACCTTTCTCAAAAAAGCTTTCTTCTGTTCTTCAGTCCTGCGGGCAAATCTTTTTTCGCTTCTTCCCCCTTTCCTGTGTTCCTTATGGATATACCCTGTGCCCGTTTTTGATTTTATCAGATTTTCACGATGGAAAACTCCTATAGAGTATGCCCCCCATGTTACCACCACCACGCCGATAACATGTGCTCGCTCTAGGGTTTTTAATAGGGGGGAGGTATCAAACTTACCCGATAAAATTTTATCTTCAGTGATAGGAAATGGCGGCAACACTATATATTTATTGCCGTTTTCTTGCCAATATATAGCTGCTCCTGTATTGTACCTTTCAACTGCTTGAACTACAGCTCTAATGTTGACTGATTCCTTAATTTCGTGAGCATATGTGTTATATGGGGGCCGAAGCGATAGTCCATTTATATAATCAGGAAAAGAAGAAGGTTTTATATACAGACTTATATAGTCTCCAGGGCTGCTTTCGAATCTTGATAAAAGTTCATACAGACGAGTTTTGCTAAGGATTTCCCTTTCCATGTTGATTTCCAGCAGTAGGAACAGGCTTTTAATTCACCCTGAATTAGGTTAAACTTTAGCAAATATGGCTCAGAAATATAACCCTCGGGAAATCGAAAAAGGATGGCAACAGAGGTGGGCGGCTGACCATATTTATGAGGTGGAGGAAGATCGTAGGCGCCCGAAATTTTATGCTCTGACCATGTTCCCCTATACCTCAGGTGACCTTCACATTGGTCATTGGTACGCTATGGCGCCCTCAGATGTTTATGCCAGATTTAAAAGGATGCGGGGCTATAATGTGCTTCATCCTATGGGCTTCGACGCCTTTGGTTTACCGGCGGAAAATGCTGCTATCAGCCATGGAATCCACCCCTATGAGTGGACGATGAGGAATATAGAGAATATGCGTCGGCAACTCAGGAGTATGGGGGCAATATATGACTGGAACCGAGAAGTAGTGACTTGCCTGCCGGACTACTATAAATGGACGCAGTGGTTTTTTCTTAAATTTTATCACGCTGGTCTGGCCTATCGGGCTGAGGCGTCTGTTAACTGGTGTCCTAGATGTCAGACAGTGCTGGCTAATGAACAAATAGTAGGGGAAGGTTTTTGTGAGAGGTGCAGCACACCAGTGATTAAAAAAGAGCTGGAGCAGTGGTTCTTCAGGATTACTAAATATGCCGAAGAACTCCTCAATCATAGTCGTCTGGACTGGCCAGAACGCATAAAGATAATGCAGAAGCATTGGGTGGGTAAGAGCGAGGGTGCTGAAATTTCCTTCTGGCTAGAGCATGGGGGTGCAGAGCAGAAAGAAATAAGAGTGTTTACCACTCGCCCGGACACCATTTTTGGGGTGACTTTCTTCCTCCTGGCTCCGGAACATCCTTTAGTCTCTAAATTAACTGCCCCAGAGCATAAAGTTGAAGTGGATGAATATATTGTTTGGTGTCGGCGGCAAACTGAATACGAACGGGTGGCACTAGGCAAAGAGAAAACAGGGGTCTTTTTGGGAAACTATGTTGTCAATCCGATGAGCGGGGAGCGGGTGCCTATCTGGATTACTGATTATGTATTGCCAACTTATGGCACCGGAGCAGTGATGGCAGTACCTGCTCATGATGAACGAGACTTGGAATTTGCCAGGAAGTTTAAGCTACCTGTACGAACAGTTATTGCTCCTCCGGGTTGGACAGGCGAGGAATTGACGGAAGCATATACTGAGTCAGGTACAATGGTGAATTCTGGGGAGTTTAGCGGTTTACCCAGCGAAAAAGGGTATGAGGCAATCTGTGCTTTGTTAGAGGAAAAAGGATGGGGTAAGCGTACGGTTATTTATCGCCTTCGTGATTGGCTTATCTCCAGGCAAAGGTATTGGGGGGCACCCATACCTATAATTTATTGTGATAAATGCGGCATAGTCTCTGTGCCCGAGGAGGATTTGCCTGTTCTGCTTCCTCCCGATGCGGAATTTAAACCTACCGGGGAATCTCCTCTGAAATATTGCCAGTCATTCGTTAATACCACCTGTCCTAAATGTTCTGGGCCAGCACGAAGGGAAACTGATACTATGGATACTTTTATGTGTTCCTCCTGGTATTTCTTGAGGTACACCAGTCCTGAAACCAGGGATGCCCCTTTTGACGCTGCCAAAATGAAATATTGGTTGCCTGTGGATTTATATACCGGAGGTGCTGAGCACGCAGTTATGCATCTCTTCTATGCTCGTTTTTTCATCAAGGCATTGAGGGATATTGGCCTGGTTGACTTCGATGAGCCATTTACCAGGCTGTTCAATCAGGGGACGATAATTTATCGTGGCGATAAGATGAGCAAATCTAGGGGCAATGTAATTGCCCCCGACGAATATGTGGCTGAGTTAGGAGCTGACGCTGTTCGTGGGTATCTCATGTTTATTGGACCCTGGGAGCTTGGGGGGGAATGGAATGATAGGGGCATTGTGGGTGTCAGCCGCTGGCTGAACCGGGTGTGGAGCCTGGTAACAGCAGATTATGCTAGCCGTGTTATTGATCCCGAGGATGAGAAGGAATTCATTCATTTAACTCATAAGACAATTAAAGAGGTGACTACTGACTTGGAAAGGTTCCGCTTCAACACTATGCTGTCTAGCCTTATGGAATTCAGTAACTACCTATCTAAGGTTAAAGAGAACGGGGCGGTATCAAATTCTCTATGGGGGGAGGCTATTGGCTGTTTTCTGATTCTCCTTGCCCCCACTGCTCCTCATCTTGCCGAGGAGTTGTGGAACAGGACTGGGCATCCCTACAGTATTCATAACCAACAATGGCCTGAGTATGACGAAGAGCTAGTCAAGGAGGAGGAAATTACCTTAGTCATTCAGGTGAATGGCAAACTTCGCGATAAGGTGATTGTACCCGCTTCCATAAGTGAAGTCGAGGCCAAGGAACTGGCACTGGGTCGAGAGCGGGTGAAGGCTTATATTGATGGTAAGAAACTTACCAGAGTCATTTATGTCCCCAAGCGAGTGGTGAATATTGTAGTAGCATCATGAGAGAAGCAGGAAAATAAAGAAATGACGGTATCATGGCAAAGAAAAAGATGATGATAGCATTTATTGGTGGTGGGGCTATGGGGGAAGCGATGGTTAAATGTCTTTTGACTAAGAAGGTGGCTGCGCCACAACATATGGTGGTTAGCGATATCAGTCCGGCGCGGCGTGAACTATTGAGCCGGGAATATGGAGTTAGCACTTTAGCTGATAATAAAAAGGCGATGGTAAATACCGACTTGATTATTCTGGCAGTGAAGCCTCAGAATCTGCCTCAGGTAATGGAAGAGATAAAGACTCCATTGTCCGAACAGCTAGTGCTATCTATAGTAGCTGGCGCTATTTTGTCCAATTTATGCCGGGGTTTAAACCACTCCTCTATAATTCGGGCTATGCCGAATATGCCAGCGCAAATCGGCGAGGGAATGACTATCTGGACAGCAACTGCTGGGACTACGCAAAAGCAAAAGGAGTTAGCTCGGACCGTGCTGGGTGCATTGGGCAAAGAAATTTATGTGACTGATGAGAAATATTTAAGTATGGCCACTGCTTTAAGCGGCAGTGGTCCAGCTTATGTCTTTCTCTTTATCGAAGCACTCGTCGATGCTGGTGTCCATATTGGCTTGCCTCGGGATATTGCCCAGGAATTGGTGATACAAACTGTACTTGGCTCTACTCGCACTGTTGAGCAGACAGGTAAACATCCTGCCGATTTGAGGAATATGGTTACTTCGCCAGGAGGAACTACCACCGAGGCTCTTCTTCAGTTAGAAAAAGGGAGATTTCGGTCTCTCATTCTTGAGGCCGTGGCTGCTGCTTACAACAAGGCTAAACGCCTTTAAGAGTTGTATGAGATGGATTCACTTTTTGAATATCGCAACTGCCCCAATTGTGGGCAGAATGATTTTGAGGTGCTCTTTGAGTCTAATATGCGAGAGCGTGATTTTCGGGAAGAGGTGGGGACTGTATATATGATACTTGGGGGCAAATACGGTAGGCATGTCAAATGTCGTAATTGCCACCTTATATATGTGAACCCTATTGAGAAAGCGAGCAAAATCAACGAAGGTTACTTCCAAAGAAATACTGGTGACGCCCGTATTATTCGGGGCACTCGTTTAACTGCTACTGAATCGCAAGTTAGATTAATCAAACGATACGGGAATGGCACACATCTACTGGACATAGGCTGTGGGGAAGGCTTCTTTCTTTTTAATGCCTCTAAAGCTGGATACACTGCCAAAGGAATTGAAATATCGCAGGATGTGGCAAAATATGCGAGGAGAGAATTCAGCTTGGATGTAGAGGCAAAGCCGTTTGAAGATCTGCGGTTTGACCAAGACTATTTCGACGTAGTCACCCTGTGGCAAGTTCTGGAACACGTGCCTTACCCTTCTCTGATTCTCAGTGAGGTTCATAGGATACTCAAGCCCGGAGGGCTGCTAGCAACATCAACCCCAGATATTGGGGGTGTCCTGGCAAAAATATTCCGAAGGAAGTGGTGGAATCTAAGGAGGCTGCATATAAATCAGTTTACAACAGGAACCCTTGCAGATATGCTGAGCCGCGCTGGGTTCAGGAATGTATTCTCTACCAGCTATAAAGAATACATAAGTCTGTCAATGTTGGTTATACCAGTGCTAAAATATTTGAAAAAGTATGAACGAGCAGAAGGTCTATTCCATCCTAGCTCCACTTCGGGTAGAATCATGAATAAGCTAAGGTTTGCATATCCCTCGAGATTAGATAACTGCACAGTGATCGGTTTCAAATAGGAGTATAACGAGTGGCAAATATCTCTCTATTACAAGGGATTAAGCTCGTCGGAGGGGGAATACGTAGCTATATAACTAATCGCCCCATAGTAGTTTCTTACGAAGTAACGCTTTCTTGTAACTGTAATTGCCATCACTGTGACCTTGGAGGGTTTATAAAGGATGAAAAGCAAATTAAACCAGAGGAGTATGGAAACTTAACTCAACGCTTGAAGCCGCTTGCAGCGCAAATTTCTGGTGGCGAACCACTTCTACGTAAGGATATAGCAGCCATAGTCAAGGCTATCAAGCAAGCTGGGGTAAAATACGAGATACTTGTTACCAACGGAGTGCTGCTGAATGAGAGTAATTATCTGCAATTACGTGAAGCAGGAGTGGATCAATTTTCCGTATCACTTGACTTCCCTGATGAGCGGCATGACGAATTTCGACGACGGCCAGGTCTCTATAAACGTTTGGAGCAAACTCTTCCCCGGCTAGCAAAGCTTGGGTTTCGGGATATTATCTTGAACACAGCCATAACTAAAGCCAATGTGAGCGAAATATTGCCTTTGGCAAGAAAGGCTATCGAGTGGGGTGTAGACATATCGTATAGTGCTTATACTGCGCTGCGAACAAGAAATGAGGACTATTGCCTCAACAATGGGCATGATTTGGGAATTTTACGCCAGGCCATTAACGAATTAATAATATTAAAAAAGCAAGGCATTCATCTAACTAACCCAGAACTGACGCTCCGAGATACCTTGAAATTCTTTGAACAAGGACACATGCCAAATTGTAAGGCAGGTATAAGATTTCTTGTCGTAATGCCTGATGGGAGCCTGGTTCCCTGTTCACTGCACCGCAATAAATACGCTACTCGCAAAGAGATGATAGAGAATTTTTCCCGAACTAACCAATGTGATAATTGTTACGTCTCTATAAGGTCCTACAGTGAGATGTCATTTTTGAGTCACATGAAAAATCTCCCTACGTACATACGACAAATGATTTTTCACTGAGAGACATTCATTAACCGCTCGTGGTGAGCTTGTTGAACCACGGGCGGCATTCAATGTCAGATTAGCTTGCCCTTCGACAAGCTCGGGGCGAACAGGTTACTAAATGAGCACTTTTAACTGCAATATTTGATAAGCTTCATTTTAAGTGGTGGCCGGAGTCTCACCGGGGTGTAGCTTGCGCCACTTGTCCAACAATTGCTCCCGTGTTTCTTTGTGGTCGGGGTCGGGAATGCAAGCGTCTACAGGGCAAACCTCAACACACTTCGGTGACTCGAACCAGCCGACACACTCAGTGCATTTATTGGGGTCAATAACATAGATTTCCTCTCCCTCAGTTATGGCCTCATTTTTACATTCTGGTTCGCAGGCGCCACAGCTAATGCACTCATCAGTAATTTTGTATGCCATCGTTTTATTACCTCCTTAACTTTTGGCTCTTAATTTTACATTTTTGCTTTTACCAGTGGCAAGTTTAGTAGACATGGGAAACCTCTTCTTTAGAGCTACAGCTACGTGCTCGGGAACCATGCCTTCAAGGCAGCCTCCTAACTCAGCTACTTCCTTAATCAGGGTTGAGCTAAGAAACTGATAGTGAGAGCTCGTCATCAAGCAAATTACCTCGATATCTGGCGCCAGATTTCTGTTCATCAGCGCCATATCAAATTCTCGTTCGAAGTCAGAACCTGCTCTCAAACCGCGGACCATAACCTTTCCTCCTACTTGGTGTATGAAGTCCACGGCCAGCCCCTTAAAAGCTTTGACCTCGACATTGGGCAAGCTACTTATCGCCTCTTTCACTAACCTTACCCTTTTCTCCAGGGGAAAAAGCGGCCGTTTAGCAGGGTTCTCATAAATGCCGATGATTAACTTGTCGACTAGGGGTAAAGCTCGTTCAATAATGTCCATGTGCCCGCAGGTGAGGGGGTCAAAGGTGCCTGGATAAACTGCGACGACCATAATTAAACCTCCTTTTGATATATGAAAATAAAAGTGTCACCGTAGCGGCGCTGCTTAACAAGGTGAAGTCCATTGTAGTCGGAATTTAAGGGAAAGCGATTTGCGTGGCAGAGTACTATTGTAGAGTTTTCTCCGAGCAAATTTGACTCGGCGAGATTTATGAGTAAATTACTTGTGGAAGGGTCAGAGTAAGGGGGGTCTATGAAGATAATGTCATAACTACTGTTAAGGAAAGCGAGTGCTTTGCTCACACTACAGCAGTAGATTTTAGCCTGCTGTAGTTTCCCTATTTTCCCCAGGTTGGTTTTGATAAGGGCACAGCAACTTTTTCTGTGGTCAACAAAATCAACCCATTCTGCCCTGCGGCTTAGAGCTTCAATACCCAAAGCACCGCTGCCTGCGTATAAATCAAGAACCTGACGCCAATTGGTAGGTCTGTTTTCCAAGAGGGAGAATATAGCTTGCCTTACCACACTGGTTGTGGGTCTAATGGAGTGCCTCGGTGGAGGTTTTAACCGAATCCCCTTTGCTTTACCGCCAGTGACCTGCATTTATATTAAACTTCGATATTGATTTTACGGTATTATATTACTATTCTGCCACTCAGTTCAAGTAAGGCGGGCTTGTTGACGGGGAGGATAGTATGCTCTATACTTAAGTTAAAACTGCGATGGGGTTGAAATGAGCACGGGATTTGAAAGATTTTCTGAAGGAGCTCGTAGGGTGCTGACTCGAGCTCAAGGAGAGGCACAACGCCTAGGTCATAGTTACATCGATACTGAGCACATATTATTAGGGATAGCAGGTGAAGAGTCGGGGATTGCAGCTAAAGTTTTGAGTAATTTGGGTATCTCGACAAGTAAGATACAGGCGGCTGTAGAATTTGTAATTGGGAAAGGAGAGCGTCGAGCTACCAGTGGGGATGTTGACCTTGCTCCTCGAGCAAAAAGGGCCATCGAGTTTGCCGTGGATGAAGCGCGTCGTCTTAATTCCAGCTATATAGGTGTTGAGCACCTTTTGCTTGGATTAATGCGTGAAAGCGAAGGGGTAGCTTTTAGTGTTTTAGAGAGTTTTGGTATTACCTTGGAGCGAACGCGTGATGAGGTCAGTCGAGTTGTTAGACAAGAAGCTGTGCGATCTCGTGCCACAGGTCGTGTTGCCTCACGCACACCGACATTGGATCAACTTGGGACCGATTTAACTGCCCTAGCTCGGGCGGATAAACTTGACCCTATTATTGGGCGTTACAAGGAGATTGAACGGATAGTTCAAATACTAAGTCGTCGTACTAAAAATAATCCCGCACTTATAGGTGAAGCAGGTGTAGGCAAAACAGCTATTGTTGAAGGGTTAGCCCAGCGCATAATAGCCGGGGAGGTTCCTGAGGTATTACAGGGTAAGAGAATAGTTGCGTTAGATATAGGTGCCCTAGTGGCGGGAACCAAATATCGTGGTGAATTTGAGGAGAGGCTGAAGAAGGTTATTGAGGAAGAGAAAACTGCCGGTAATTGCATCTTATTTATTGATGAAATGCAGACTATTGTGGGTGCTGGAGCAGCTGAAGGTGCGGTTGATGCCTCTAACCTCCTGAAGCCTTCTTTGTCGCGTGGCGAGATTCAATGTATTGGTGCCACTACTTTGGACGACTACCGTAAGTATGTGGAAAAAGACCCAGCTTTGGAACGGCGGTTTCAACCTGTTCTGGTAACCGAACCTACTATGGAAGAAACCTTGGAAATATTGCGGGGCATTAAACACAGATATGAAGAATTTCACCAACTGGATATAAGCGACGAAGCCTTGCAGACAGCGGCTACGCTGGCTACCAGATATATAGCGGACCGCTTTTTGCCCGATAAGGCTATTGATTTGATAGATGAAGCTAGCTCTCGAGTACGCATTAAACGGGGTAGTGCCCCCATTGGCTTAACTGAGGCAAGGCGGGCTTTGGAAAGCGTACGCAAGGAAAAAGAATCGGCTGTCGCAACTCAACAATATGAGTATTCCACTGAGTTGCGTGATCGTGAGCTTCAACTAACGGAGAAAATCGAGGCCATGAAGAAGGAGTGGAAAGTTAAACAGGAAGAAGGCCGACCTGTAGTTACCTCAGAGGATATTGCCGAGGTAGCCAGCATGTGGACGGGCATACCTGTGATAAAGTTGACTATCGATGAAACCAGCCGCCTTCTACAGATGGAGGAGGCTCTACATCGCCGTATCATTGGCCAGGATGAGGCCATAAATACCGTGGCTAAGGCGGTAAGGAGGGCTCGAGCGGGGTTAAAAGACCCGAGGCGTCCCATTGGTGTCTTCATCTTTTTGGGCCCCACCGGAGTGGGTAAAACTGAATTGGTACGGGCTTTGGCCGAGTTTATGTTTGGTAGCGAAGATGCTTTGGTCAGGCTTGACATGTCGGAGTTCATGGAGCGTCACACTATAGCTCGCTTAGTTGGAGCACCACCAGGTTATATTGGTTATGAAGAAGGCGGGCAATTAACTGAGGCAGTAAGGCGGAAGTCCTATTGTGCTATTCTTCTCGATGAAATTGAAAAGGCGCATTATGATGTATTTAATATGCTACTCCAGATTTTCGATGATGGTCATTTGGCCGACGCCAAAGGTCGAAGGGTTGATTTTCGTAATAGCATCATAGTCATGACCAGCAATGCCGGTGCCGAGCTTATTAAGCGTGATATGAGCCTCGGTTTTGCTGCCCATGTCGATGGTGAGGGAAAACAGCAGGTTGAGTACGAGAAAATGAAGGAGAAAGTGCTCGGGGAGATGAAGAAAATTTTCCGGCCCGAGTTCCTTAACCGCATTGATGCCACGGTCGTGTTCCATGCTTTAAACAAAGAACATATCCGCCAGATTGTTGACCTGATGCTTAACGAAGTTGTCGCTTCCCTTGCAGAGAAGAATGTCACTTTGGAAGTAACTGATGCAGCTAGGGATTTTATAGGCAACAAGGGTTATGACCCTGTTTTCGGAGCCCGCCCCTTGCGTCGCACCATCCAGAATTTGGTTGAGGATCAGCTCTCCGAAGCTTTGCTGCGCGGTGAATTTCTGTCTGGAGACACGGTGGTTGTGGATTGCGTCGGGGAAGAAATTGTAATGAAACCATTGGTTAAGGAGACTACGTAAATATGGCTCAAGAAGTAATTGAAGCGCCGCTACCTGGGAAAATAGTGCGTGTTGAGGTAACCGTGGGTAATACAGTTGAGGAAGGTGGGGTGATTTGCATCATAGAAGCTATGAAGATGGAAAACCCTATAATCTCTCCAGTAAAAGCCTCAATTATAGAGGTGACAGTTTCACCAGGGCAGGTAGTTAGGACCGGGGAAAAGATAGCCGTTATCGAGTATTAGGTATCTTGGCCAGGAGACTTGAAATCTAACGAGCGGGGCAAATCCAAATTCAAGAATGTTTTTGTTTGTCAGCAATGCGGCAAAGAAAGTCTCAAATGGTTAGGACGCTGCCCTGATTGCCAAGCGTGGAATAGCTTCGTAGAAACCAGGGTCACTTTATCCCGCGCTCCCAGCCAACTCTCTTCTAGAAGCAATAGCCCCCAGGAACTTTCCCAAGTAGAGAAGGGTGACTTTCCTCGCTTTAACCTTGGCTTTGTTGAAGTGAATCGAGTTCTGGGAGGAGGTTTAGTCCCAGGCTCTCTGGTGCTTGTTGGTGGCGAGCCGGGAATAGGCAAGTCTACACTTTTACTCCAGATTTCGGCGATGATGGCTCAGAATAATAAGGTTGTCGCCTATATCTCCGGTGAAGAATCTATTAATCAGGTTAAACTTAGAAGTGAGCGCCTCGGTATAGGGGGCAAAGGGATATACTTTCTCTCTGAGCCCGATTTGGCTGCCGTATTAGAATGCTTGGAAGGACTTTCCCCGGAATTGGCAATTATCGACTCCATTCAGACTATGTATTTGGAGGATGTAGCTGGGATGCCGGGCAGTATTTCTCAGGTACGGGAGTGCACTTGGAGGTTGGAGAGGTGGGCGAAGCAGAATGATGTGCCGCTGTTAATCACTGGGCATGTGACCAAGGAAGGGGCCATTGCAGGTCCAGGAACGCTGGAACATATTGTTGACGTGGTGCTTTACTTCGAAGGCGAACCATTTAGTAGCTACCGGGTGCTACGCAGCGTAAAGAACCGTTTCGGTTCCACTCACGAGGTGGGAATATTTGAGATGAGCGATAGGGGACTAATAGAAGTAAGCAATCCCTCTCAAGTTTTCTTATCCGCATACAAGGATGGAACTATGGGCTCAGTGGTGGTGCCCACTCTTGAAGGGAATCGCCCTTTGTTGGTAGAGATTCAGGCTTTGACTACTCCTAATAGTTTTACTCCACCAAGGCGCATTGCCAACGGCGTTGATTTTAATCGGCTACTGTTGATAATTGCTGTGCTTACTAAGCGTGCCGGATTGAAGCTTTTCAACCAGGATATTATAGTCAATGTTACTGGAGGCTTAAGGGTCAATGAGCCGGCGGTTGATTTGGGAATCGCCTCAGCCGTTGCCTCCAGTTTTCGTGATGCAAAGCCAATTTCAAGCTTGGTTGCTTTGGGTGAGGTAGGATTGAATGGAGAGCTTAGAGGGGTATCACATATAGAGAGAAGAATCGCTGAGGCCGTCAGGTTAGGCTTTAAATCTTGCCTTATGCCTAGACTTTCCCCTGTCATTGCGAGCGAAGTAAAGCAGTCCATTCACTCTGCGGACATTCACCTAATGGAGGTTGGCTCGGTGGCTGAAGCTCTGAGGCTGGGACTTACAAGGGAAGGCAAAATGCAAAATGCAAAGGGCAACAATACAGGGCAACAATAAAAAGGTTTTTGCATTTTGCCTTTTAATATTCAGGAGCAGAAGTTAGAGATTTGAATCTTGGATCTAGTAAGTTAGGCGCGGTTATAGTCGCTGCTGGAACCGGCCAGCGGATGGCGGGTATAAACAAGCTCTTTGCTACTCTAGGAGGGAAACCTTTACTGGCTTGGTCCGTGGATATCTGTCAGAGATACAGCTTGGTTCAGCAGATAGTCTTGGTATTGAATGATGAGGATTTGGCTCGGGGGCAGAGATTGAAAAAGGAGAGGGGCTGGTCCAAAGTTACTTTATGCCCAGGTGGCTCACGGCGACAGGATTCGGTGAGGGAAGGACTGAGTCAGATAAAGGAGTGTGATTGGGTCATGATTCATGACGGAGCACGGCCTTTCTTGACCTCAGATTTGATTGGGGATGGCCTGAAGGTAGTTGGGAAGACCGGGGCTGCTGTAGCCGCAGTGCCGGTGAAAGATACTATCAAGGTTGCTGCTGATGAGAGATTGGTTGGGGGAACGCTACAGCGCGACAGGTTATGGGCAGCGCAAACTCCCCAGATATTCAGCTTTGATGTGATAACCAAGGCTTATGAGGACCTCGCCACAGAAGCTACCGATGATGCAGCTGCTGTGGAACTCTTGGGATACAAGGTGCAGCTTTATATGGGCGATTATAAAAACATAAAGGTGACCACAACTGAAGATTTGGCGTTGGCAAGTATCATCGCAGGAGAATGGAAAAAGAGCTAAAGGTTGGCATTGGCTGTGATAGCCATCCCCTGGTTTCGGGGAGAAAGCTGATTTTGGGAGGCGTTGATATTCCTTATGACAAAGGCTTGTCGGGTTGGAGCGATGCTGATGTGGCAGTTCATGCCATGATAGATGCTTTATGCGGCGCTGCTAATCTGGGCGACATCGGAACCTTATTCCCTTCTCAAGAACCGGAATATAAAGATATTTCGAGCCTGGTTTTGTTAAGGAAGACCAACGAACTGCTTAAAGCCAAAGGACTCAGGGTGGTCAACATTGATGTTACCATTATAGCGCAAAACCCGAAGCTTTCCCCTTTCGTCCCTGAGATGAGGAAACGCCTCAGCCAAGCTTTAGGTGTAGAGTCAACAAGAGTGACGATCAAAGCCACCACCACCGACGGTTTGGGCTTTATCGGCAGGGGAGAAGGAATAGGTGCTCAATCCGTAGCTTTAATCACCACCATTTCGTAACCCGGCTTGCCCTCTTTCCATGAAATTACAAATTTAACCTGCTTGCCGTCTACTAAGTATCTTTCGCTTTGGCTGCGGAGCCTTTTAAAGTCCATTGATTCCAGGAAGGCTTTGAGAAGCTCTATTTTCTCCTCAAGTTTTTTGTCCTCCTGCCCACCTTTCATATGTTGGTTTACTGAGTTCCAGAATTCTTCCCTGGCTGTAGTTTCTATACAGTGGGAAAGGCTGGGGAAAAGCTCAATGCCATCCATATTTTTATTTGTACCACCAAGCGGTGGCCATGGTCAAAATTTGACAAATTTGACAGGATCTATTATCCTTATTATTGACATATGTTCAAAATTCGTAGCAAAAATGAGGTGATTTTTAATGGCTAGGCCAGAAAAGTTGCGGTGTGTTGCTCAGTTGCCGAATGTAGGCTTTTTTAGGCCGGTGGGGATTCCGGCAAATGCTTTACAAGGTGTTCGCCTTTCACTTGAGGAACTTGAGTCTATCCGCCTTAAGGATTTGGAGGGACTGGAACAGGAAGAATGCGCGCAGCAGATGCGTATTTCCAGGCCGACCTTCCATCGCATATTGGAGGTGGCTCGGAAGAAGCTGGCCGATGCTCTGATTAATGGCAAGGCAATTCAAATCGAAGGAGGCAACTTTGAGCTTCCTGAGCGTCGCTACAGATGTGGCAATGATGGACATGAGTGGAATGTGCCTTTTGAGGCTATGGCACAGAGGCTTCCTTTATCTTGTCCTGTATGCTTCAGTGGGAATATCCAGCCCATGCCCTTGCCTCCATTTGCTGCGGGCAAAAGATATGGCAAGAGATTTCGCGGTGGTCAGCGATGGTGAGAAAATAAAAAGAAAGGAGGTGATGGAGATGCCATTTGGAGATGGAACAGGGCCGTTAGGGTTAGGTCCAATGACTGGAAGGGGGGCTGGCTTTTGTGTTGGTTTTGGCGCGCCAGGGTTTGCCAAATCTATGCCTGGTTATGCCTACCCTTACGGTTATGCTCAAGCAGCGCCGGTATGGCCTGGCTTTGGCCGTGGTTTCGGTCGCGGCTTTGGTAGTGGTTGGCGAAGATGGGGATTGTATGGATACCCTGGGTGGTAAGTTTAGAATTTCTTAGGGAGGTGATAAAATGTGGCCCTGGTTTGGATTCTGGCATCCGTGGGCATGGCATAGGTATAGAATGCCTTACGCATATCCCTATGGAGGATATGGCTATCCTTGGGGAGCTGTGCCCAAGGAAGAAGAGATAGCTATGCTTGAAGAACAGGAAAAATGTCTGACTAGAGAATTGGATGGAGTGAGAAAGAGGCTTGAAGAACTTCGAAAATAGAAAGGAGGTGAAGAATGCCTAATGGATATGGTAGAGGATTTGGCAGAGGAGGAGGATTCGGCTTTAGAGGAAGCTCTCCCCCCTGGCCCTATGTTGGCCTGGGACGAGGAGGGTTGCCTAGATGTGGCTATTTCTTCAGTGTGGAGCTGCGGGAATGTCTATCCCGCCGGCTTATCCCTCCTATGGTAGCCCTGGGGCTATGCCATATGGTTATGCCGGAGCACCTATGGGGGCAGTGCCAGGAGCGGACCCCTATGCTCCGCAAACGACTCGGGAGCAGGAGCTGGATTTCTTGAAAAACCAGGCTGGAGCGTTGGAGAGTGAGTTAGATGTAATTAGGAAGAGGCTGGAGGAGCTTCGTAAGTAAAGAAGTGAGGTTTGTGTACATAATATTTAAATTGAAAAGGAGGTGAATTATGCCAGGATTTGATGGAACGGGACCACGTGGAATGGGCTCAATGACAGGAGGCGGAAGAGGTTTTTGCAGTCCTTGGGGTGTGGGGCGCATGTATGGTTTTGGAAGGGGATATGGTTTTGGGCGAGGATATGGCTTTGGAAGGGGATACGGGTTTGGAAGGGGCATGCCTTATGCAGGGCCTGCACCATATGGTTATGCTGGAGCACCTATGGGAGCAGTGCCAGGAGCAGATCCCTATGCTCCGCAGATGACCCGGGAGCAGGAACTTGATTTCATGAGGAGCCAGGCGGAAGCAATGAAGGGACAATTGGAGCAAATAGATGCTAGAATAAAAGAACTGGAGACGGAATAAACTAGAAAGAGGTGCATCATGAAAATTGCAGTATCAGCAAAAGCTCCTGGTCTGGATGCTGAGGTAGACCCTCGTTTTGGGAGGTGTCAATACTTCATCATCGTTGACCCCCAGAGCATGGAGTTTGAGGCCGTGGATAACTCTAATGCTATGGCTGCTGGGGGGGCAGGCATCAGCACAGCCCAGATGATTGCCAGTAAGGGGGCAGAAGTGGTGCTCACGGGTAATTGTGGGCCTAATGCCTACCAGACCCTTTCAGCAGCGGGGATTCAAGTAATCACCGGTGTTTCGGGTAGAATAAAGGATGCTATCGAAGCCTTCAAGGCAGGGAGGTTTCAACCAAACGCTCAACCCAGTGTGGGCGACCATTATGGAATGGGAGCTACTCCCGGTATGGGAATGGGCAGGGGTATGGGTATGGGACGAGGTATGGGCAGAGGCATGGGAATGGGGCCAGGAATAATGCCTCAAGCAGCGCCTCAAGCAACGAGCCCGGAGCAAGATATAGAGATGCTTAAATCTCAAGCTCAGACGCTGGGCCAACAGCTAAATGAAATCCAGCGCCGTATTGAAGAGCTGGAGAAAGGGAGGTAGGCTATGCCTATTTATGAATATCAATGTGTGCACTGTGGGCAGAAATTTGAAGTTCGCCAAGCTATTGGCGAGGATGGTTCCAATTTAAGTTGTCCTGAGTGTCATGCTGGAAAACCAAGAAGGCTCCTTTCCTCATTCTTTAGCTCAAGGTCAAGCACAACTGGTCCATCGGAAGCAAGTTGTCCTACCTGTAGCTCTGGAGTTTGCGGACTGCCACCGATGGAGTAAAACAAAATCAATTCTTAGCGAGGTGAATTATGCCAAGAGGAGATGGCACAGGCCCTTATGGGCAAGGTCCAGGAACTGGCAGGGGATTAGGACGTGCCAGGGGTGTAGGAAGGATGGGGGGAAACCGCCCTGGCGCAGGTCCCAGTGGGGATTGCGTGTGTCCTAGTTGTGGAACAAAGATTCCTCACCAGGCAGGCGTTCCTTGCTATAACCTGAGTTGCCCCAAGTGTGGGGCAAAGATGATTCGGGAATAGAATGATAATATCTGTTGCCAGTGGTAAAGGTGGCACAGGAAAGACGCTGGTGGCTACCAGCCTAGCTCTTTCCCTGAGCGATAACTATAAGGTTCAACTGTTGGACTGTGATGTAGAGGAGCCAAATGCTAATATTCTTCTGCATCTAGCTCTGAACCAAGGCCAACCCGTTTTTATTCCTATTCCCAAGGTGGATGAAACAAAATGTACTTATTGTGGCAAATGCGCTGAAGTTTGCGCCTATAATGCCATCGCTGTGATTAAGGACAAAGTACTTGTTTTCCCCGAATTGTGTCATGGCTGTGGAGCATGTTCTTACTTGTGCCCTGAGTCTGCTATTACTGAGGAAGGAAGAGAGACGGGGGTAGTTGAAAGAGGCGTTTCAGGGAATTTGGAATTAATTCAGGGGAAGATTAACGTTGGCGAAGCGATGGCTCCACCCGTAATCAGGGAAGTAAGAAAGTATATTGACCCTGCAAATATAGTAATCATTGATGTTCCTCCGGGAACCTCTTGTCCTGTAGTAGAGGCGGTAGAAGGGAGCGATTTTTGTCTCCTCGTGACCGAGCCTACTCCTTTTGGGCTAAATGACCTTTCACTGGCAGTGGAGGTGGTGAGAAAGCTGGGTATTCCATGTGGGGTGCTAATTAATCGTGTTGGAATAGGAGGCGAGGAGGTTGAGAAGTATTGCCATCAAGAAGGAATACCTATTTTACTGAGAATTCCCCTGGATAGAAAGATCGCCATGTTATATTCGAAGGGGATTCCCTTGGTAGAAGGGATGCCTCAGTGGCGTGAGGATTTCCTCAAACTTTTTCAGGACATCAAAGATGTAATTGCTGCTAGTCGGGTGGCAAAATGATGGACTGGCAGGAAGTTGCCATAGACGGCGAAACACACCTCAAAAGACTAGTGGATATGTATGAAGAGCTAGGCTTTGAAGTTCGCCTGGAGGAAGTTAAGCCTGAAGAGGTTGAGCATTGCACTCAATGTTATGCAAGAGAAGGGGGGGAAGGATATACCGAGTCCATGCCCGACGCAAGGCCAGGAAGTCAGGAATAAATGAAAGAAATTGTGGTTCTTAGCGGCAAGGGGGGAACAGGGAAGACATCTATTGTGGCATCCTTTGCGTCCCTAGCCCAAAGTAAGGTATTAGCTGACTGTGATGTAGACGCCGCCGACCTTCATCTCCTTCTTAAACCACAGGCTAAGGAGGAAAAGGAATTCTGGAGCGGGCAAGCCGCTTTTATCGACGAAGATAAGTGCACAGGATGTGGCTTATGTCAGGAATTGTGCCGCTTTGGAGCCATTAAGGATTTTAAAGTTGACCCTCTCTCTTGTGAAGGGTGCGGCTTCTGCTACCAGGTCTGTCCTGTTGATGCCATCACTATGAAGGACAGCATGAGTGGGCATTCGTTTATCTCGGAAACCAAATACGGTTATTTATGCCATGCCAGGTTGGGCATTGCCCAGGAAAACTCAGGAAAGTTGGTGGCGCTAGTGCGGCAGGACGCCAAGCTCATCGCTGAGAGAGAAAATTTAGACTACATCATCACCGATGGTCCTCCAGGCATAGGCTGCCCTGTTATCTCCTCACTATCGGGTGCCAGTCTGGCATTGCTGGTGACCGAGCCCACGCTATCAGGGATTCATGACCTTGAGCGTGTCATTGGTGTTTGCCGCCACTTCGGCGTTCCTGTTTTAGTTTGCGTGAATAAATATGACCTCAATGAAGAGAATACCTATCGAATTGAAAGCTATTGCGGTGACGAGGGGATAGAGCTAGCTGCAAGGATTCCTTTTGATAATGTAATGACCGAGGCAATTGTTCATGGTTTACCGGTAGTAGAATACTCCGATAATAGTAAAGTAACGCAGCAGATAAAAAAGCTATGGCAAGTTATTCCAGCGAAACTAAACAAATAGGAGGGAAGAAATGCCTATCTATGAATACAAATGCCAGGAATGTGGGAGGACTTCCGAGATATTTATCCGCAGCCTTGACAGCCAAAATATCCAATGCCCGGTATGCGGCAGCCGCAGGCTGGACAGGCTTCTCTCTGCCTCGTATGCTCTGAGGATTGATACTCCTAGGCCAGGCGCAACCTGTTGTGGCAGGACGGAACGCTGTGAGACGCCTCCTTGTTCTCTGGATGACAGTTGCAGGAGGGATAGCAGATGAGATGCGCAGTACCAGTAACAGAGGGCAAAGTAGCTGCCCACTTTGGCCATTGCAGCCATTTTGCTTTGTTTGATATTGATGAGGCGACTATGGAGATTGTGAGCAAGGAGATTATACCTTCGCCAGGACATCAACCAGGGCTTCTTCCGGCATGGCTGGCTGAACAAGGGGTTTCCGTCGTCATAGCTAGTGGCATGGGTTCCCGAGCCCAGGCTCTTTTCAGTGAGAATCGTATTGAGGTTGTTATTGGCGTGCTTGGTGATGAACTTGAGAAGGCTGTTTTGGATTATATAAAAGGCGAGTTGGCGACAGGCGACAATATATGCGACCATTAAGGATAACGGCAAAAAGGAGACAAAAGCACTTTCCAGCGATGGCAATTTGGATCCTGGGAGGTGATTAAAGAGGTGAAATAGGGAGCAAATGATTATTGTCGGTCTGACGGGAAGTGTGGGCACGGGCAAAAGCACGGTAACCAATTTTTTTAGAGAACTGGGGGCTTATATAGTTGATTGGGATGAACTGGCTCAGGAGGTAACCCGTCCCAATTTAAGAGCTTGGAAAGAGATAGTAGAGTATTTTGGAAATGACTGCTTAAATGAAGACCTGACCATCAATCGGCAGAAACTGGCTGAGGTAGTATTTTCCGACAGAGAAAAAGTGGCAAAGCTGAATCAGATAGTTCACCCCGAGGTGTTTAAGGAAGACGAAAGAATTACAAATGAGATCAAAAGGCTTGACCCCGATGCTCTAATTATTAAGGACATCCCGTTATTGTTTGAGCTTAAGCTTACTCAACCTGTGTTTATGGATAAAGTAGTCGTTGTTTCTGCCAGTGAACAAACTCAATTAAGGCGATTAGAAGAAAAGGGGATGAGTCGGGAAGATGCCCGAAGCAGGATAAAGTCTCAACTTCCTCTTGAGGAAAAGATTAAATCTGCCGACTTTGTTATTAATAATGATGGCCCGCTTGAAGAAACGAAGAAGCAGGTGGAGGAAATATACTCTTTGTTAGAGAAAGGAGAACAGCGCGGAAAATAAGCCGCCGGTGAATTTAAACGGATTACCAACAGGAGGTGATTTGGTGAATCAAATTGATGCGAAATTAGAAGAAGCGCTAAATAAAGTGCTTGTCCCTGGAACAATGCGTAGCTTGGTACAGATGAACTTGGTTCGAAGTGCGGAAGTTAAGGATGGCAAGGCGAAAATAAATTTGGCTTCGACTGCTATTCCTGACCAACAGCATAGTTGGCTGAAGGACAAAGCAGCGGCAGCGGTTAGTGAGGTTTCAGGGGTGAAGGAAGTAACTGTTGACTTCGTCGAAGCCAAGCCTAAAGAACTTAATCAGATTGAGAAAATAATAGCGGTCATGAGTGGTAAAGGGGGAGTCGGCAAATCTCTGGTAGCTGGTTTACTGGCTACCTATTTTGCTCGGGAAGGCAAGGAGGTGGGCGTACTCGACGCTGATATCACTGGCTCCAGTATCCCTAAGATGTTTGGTTTAGATGCTCGCCCCAGCGGTAGCGAGACAGGAATTTTGCCTGTGTTATCGAAGTCTGGAATTGAAATTATGTCTATGAACCTTCTTTTGCCCAGTGAGGATGAAGCGGTTATCTGGAGAGGGCCTCTCATGTCTAAAGCTATCACGCAATTCTGGGAGGAAGTTCTTTGGGGCAAGCTGGACTATCTCGTAATAGACCTGCCCCCGGGCACCGGAGATGCGCCATTGACGGTGCTGCAGGCAATACCTATCTACGGGGTAATTGATGTTTTTACCCCCCAGGAGTTGACTGAGATGATAGTCATGAAGGCAGTGAAGATGGCACAAAAGATGAATGTTCGAGTTTTGGGAGTAGTGGAGAACATGAGCTATCTTGTACTGCCCGACACAGGTAAGAAGATGGAAGTTTTCGGTAGGAGCAAGGGGGAGGAAATGGCTAAGGCCTCCGGAGCTCCTCTTTTGGGGAGGTTGCCAATTGACCCAGAGTTAGCCAGGTTGTGCGACCAGGGAGAAATTGAGAGGTATAGCTCAGATGCTGTGTCTGAACTTTTTGCCAATGTGGTCACAGTTCTAAATGGTAAGAAAGAAGGGTAGCTATGCGCAGTCAGGCAAGTTGGTTCGGCCCGTGAAATCTTTTTCTAGAGGAGTAGAGAAAATGGCACAAGGATTTGATGAGTCGTTCAAAGAAATGGAGCAATCCGTCATGGAGGATATGAAAAGGGTTTACTCGGAGAAAACGATTGACCATTTTCTCAACCCCAGAAATCTGGGTGAAATTCCCGCCCCCGATGGATTTGGCAGGGTAACTGGTTCCTGTGGGGATACTATGGAAATATGCCTTAAGGTGAGAGACGGCAGGGTTACGAATGCTTCCTTCTGGACAGATGGCTGTGGCACCAGCATTGCCTCGGGCAGCATGGTTACCGAGATGGCTAAGGGAAGGGGCGTCAGCGAAGCTCAGAGGATCAGTCAGCATGATGTCTTAACTGCTCTAGGCGGGCTGCCTGAGGAAAGCGAGCACTGTGCTCTTTTAGCAGCCGATACGCTTAAAGAAGCAATCAAAGACTACCTAGGTATGAAAAGAGAGCCTTGGAAAAGAGCTTACCGCAGATAGTGTGGAGTAAATATAAAGTGCCTCCTGTAGTTTCTATTGTGGGCAAATCAAAGTCTGGTAAAACAACTGCTCTTGACCCTCCGTATAAGCCATCCTTACAACCCCCTTTTCTTTATGCATAATCATAGGTAGGCATAGTCCCTCTCTTCATTTAGTTTGTGGCATAAATATATTCGCAGTTCTCAAAATTATTCCCCACCTCTAGATCATCCAAAGAAACGCTTTGCACCTGAAATTCCAATCCTTGAAGATATTGGACAAGTTCCTGAACCGATTGACCTAGTTGTTTCAAGAAATCGTGGTGGATCTCACAAAATATCTTGACTTTATTTTTTCGCAAGGTTTCCTTAGCTCCCTTAAGGACCAATAGCTCGCTCCCTTCACAGTCCATATTAATCAAATCTATTCTTTCTATCTTCTCCCCAATTAAGAATCTGTCTATAGTAGTAGTGGACACTTCAAACCTTTTGGCTCCTTCTTCAAAAACGATCCCACTGGAGAGCCCCTTTTGGTAAAAAGGGGCTCTCCCCACCTGATCAGTCACTGCTAGTTCATAAGCCTCAACATTTTCTAGTCTGTTAGAGGATATATTCTTGTTCAGGGTGTCGAAATACTGAGGAAGCGGCTCAAAGGAGTAAAGCTTGCCTCTCCTTCCTATTTTCTTTGCTACGGCCACAGTAGTGATACCTATATTGGCGCCAATATTGATGACGTTCATGCCTTCTTCGGCAATTGATTCCAGGAATTTTATCTCTCCCCGTTCATGAGGATTATCTTTTAGAAAATTCCCGAAGGCAGGTGAACCATAAAGAAAAAGCTCCATTTCCATTCTTAAATACCTTAAGTCCGCCTATTGCTTCTTACAACAGAAACACCTCCCGGCGTTAGATCAACATTATTGCCTTTTATGCGTATGAAATATGAACTCTTAAGGAAGTTAAGGTGGAATCTTAGTGCAGGTCCTGTTATTCCTACTCTTTCAGAAATTTCATTTATTGCCAAAGCTCTTTCCTCTAAAACATTTAGAATATTTCTTCGAACGGGATTTTTTATGGCTTCAAGAGAGCATGCACCCCCTGCAGAGCCTTTCTCTTCCGCTAACTTGTTAACTAATTCTTGCATCCAGTTCATTACTTCCTCATCAGTCATTTCTCTAGGGTCTCGTCGAGTAGCATCCATCTCGACCTCCCGCTCAATAACCATCGTCTAGATACATTCTTCTATGCCTTGACTCTTGCCTTTTTCTTAGATTCCAGCATATCGGCAACTTCCTTGATACCCTCAACATCCATGTTAAATTCGTTGCCAGCTAAAGCAGAGATAAATATCTCTTTATTTTCCGGAATAATAGCTATCACCTTCTCTCTGTCTATTGAATTCAAGAGGAACTCTTTCGTTTCTTGGTCAGCAATCCGATTCAATATGTAATAGACAGGCTTATCAACTTGCCGGCCTAGTTCAGATATCTTCTTCGCTAGAAGGATCGATTCCTGAGAAGGATCGATAATAACAAAGAGTATATCCACACCTGTCTCTATCCCTCTTCCGAAGTGCTCTATTCCAGCGTCGGTATCTGCAATCAAGAATTCTTCGTCCCCTAAATCGAAGATTTCCAAAAACTTTGAGGAAAGAGCATTGATTGGACAGGCGCATCCTTCACCGAATTCGTATATTTTGCCCATTGATAAGAGTTGAATATTTCCTTTTCTGGTTAAATAATCTCCGGGCAAGTCATCTAATCTCCATTTATTTTTCATCTCCTTAGTTTTTTCAAATAGAAGTTTTTTGCCCCCAAAGTAGTTCATAAAATCCTCAGGTTTTTCCATTCCTAAACGGCTATGAAGACCGATGTTCGACTCATCGTTGTCAATCACCAATATCTTGTTTTTTCTTAGCGCCATCTCTTGGGCTAAAAGGGCCACAACCGTGCTTTTTCCACAGCCCCCTTTACCACAGACTAATATTTTCATTCACTTTCCTCCGTTCATCAGTGTCCTTCCTCGAACCTCCGGCAGTTAGAAAATCTGCTGCACGTTCCTCTCTTTTCATCTTCCACGCCGACCTTGGCCAAAACCTCCGCCCCTCCCGCCACCACGACCCATACCCCGGCCTTGACCCATGCCTCGACTTCCACCTAGACCTAGACCTCGGCCCCTACCTCTTCCCATACCTCTGCCTCCGCTCAATCCAGGCTGGTAAAGTCCAGGGCTGGGGCCAAATTGCGGAATCGCTTCTTCAGGGACTCTGGCTCCCATAATTTCACACACTTTGGCAGCCACCTCCGGTCCGCCACTAACACATCCATAACATGGTGCCTTTCCTTCAGCTACTGCCCGGGCAAACTCTCCACAGGTCTTATATCCACATCGCTGATCATCCAATTTAGGCAAGACCTCATAGATTTTCCTTATCTTTTCTTTGATATCCTTTTTATCTAGCACTGTCTGGCTCCTTTCGATTGTTAAGGTTTAAAACCCCACTAATTCATATCATTCGTATCGCTCTTAAAGGACATGCAGCCGAACAAGAGCCACAGCCTACACACATAGATGCATTATGCATGGGAAAGTCATACGGTTGTTCTTGGAAGAATGCCCTATGTGGGCAAGCATGACCAGCAGCGCAAATGCCGTGGTCGCATCTCCCTGGGTGGCACTCATTAAAATCTATTGATGGGACTGGCTTTACAAGCATTTTTCTGTCCTATTCGCAAAAAAGGATGGCTTGAGTTCGTAGAGAGGCGTTACATCCGAGTTCTTCTCTTTTACTAAAGACATCAATTTGCGCCTCGCCATTTAGGTGGCGACTTGCAATGCTGCTCTTGCCCCGGCGTCTCCAGCGCCGTACTACAGGCTTTCATGGGTGCTGCTCTATTTCATTTTCTCTAGTTTTGCCCTTTTTTATCCCCTTCCCTGTAATTCGATCGATAACTGGGATAACCTCTCATTTGCCTTTTCCATCTCTTGGGCTGCCTCCTGTAATTTACTATTATAAATGGGGTCATCTTCTGCACTCTTGGCTTTCTCCGCCCATTTCCTGAATTTCCCACTATCCAGTTTGTTATGCTCCACCCAGGAGTTTAAAAGCACTCCAAGCCTAGCCCTTTCATCACTTGGAAACTTTACGAGGATTTCCTCAACTTTTGACCGTATCATCTGCTCCGGAACTGCGCCCAGGATCTCGTCAACATTCTCACCATTAGCGAAATACTTCTGCATGGGTATGCTCATAATCTGATATTTCACTGCTGTCCGTTGGTTTTCATCTACATTAATCATGCAGAATTTAAATCTGCCTTCATACTCCTCGGAGAGTTTTTCGTATATCGGTATAACCATCCTGCAGGGACCACACCAGGGAGCCCAGAAATCGACCTCTGTGGGGAGGTCTGAATTTAAGACCTCCTCCTCAAAATTTTGATCCGTGATTTCCACTATCTTGCTCATATTTCCTCCTTCTTGATTGATTGTTGACCCGCAACTATATTAGGGGCATATAAACCTTTCCTGAAACTCAGGATTCTGCGTGTTTTGAGACTTTTATTATCATCTTTAAGCGTCTCGGAGATGTCCTTTTCCAAGCGAAAGTCTGCATTTTTTATCTCATTCTCAGTGCCTGACTCTATCAAGTTTGGCCAGACTGAAATAGAGAGAAAGGCGGAGGGTTTCATGATTCTATAAATTTCATCTAGTAACCTCCTTCTATCATTTGCCTGCGGGAAATAGTAAGAATGAAAGACATCAAACAGGAGAACTACATCTACAGACTCATCGGCTAAGTCGATTTCCAGTTTCCCCGATGTCTCTATTCTTTTTATATTTTTCAAAGCCGCTGACTCCGCCTTTTGCATAAGCTCATCTAGGGATTCCTTGTCCTTATCTAAGGCGTATACCATCCCTTGCACACCCACTATTTTGGCAGCCGGAATGGTGTATGTGCCCAAGCCACAGCCAAAATCCAGCACAGTTTGTCTTCCCCTAATCCCTATCTGTTGCAACATTTCAAGGGCTCGTGATTCTAGTTCCATTTCCAACCTCTTGAATATACTTAAAAGCGGACATGGCAGCAGTAGCACCATCACCAACGGCAGCGGAGACCTGGCGTGGTGAATTCCTGCGTATGTCGCCGGCAGCGAAGACGCCGGGAGCCGAGGTAGCCATCGTCTCATCAGTGATGAGATATCCAGCATCATCAAGGTCTACAATTTTGAAAAAGCTCTGGCTATTGGGCATGAGCCCTACGGCAACAAAGACACCAGCAACCTCCAAAATGGAGTGCTGCCCTGTTTTAACATTGCGTAGGTTGAGCCCGCTTAGCAATTTCTCTCCCAGGATTTCTTCTACCACAGTGGTCCAAATAAACTCCAGCTTGGGCTGGGCAAATGCCCGCTCTCGAAGCAATTTTGCTGCCCTGAGCTGGTCTCGTCGATGTATTACATAGACTTTCGTAGCATGCCGACTTAGTTCTAGGGCATCGGTGATGGCAGTATCGCCTCCCCCAACCACTGCTACCTCCCGGTCGCGAAAGAGGAAGCCATCACAGGTGGCGCAATAGGAAACACCATGGCCTGAGAGCCTTTCCTCACCAAGAACTCCCAGCTTACGATATTCCGAACCAGCAGCGATGATTATAGCTGCAGCTTCAAAGCTTCCCTCGGTGGTCGAGACGCTATAGGGTTGTCCTTGGGCAATGCCTGTAACCTCAGCAGTTACAATCTCTAGGCCATATTTGGTGGCCTGTTGGTGCATGAGCGAACCCAGCTCTAAGCCCGAGATGCCTTGGGGAAAACCGGGGTAGTTCTCCACCAGGGCAGCATTCACTATTTGCCCTCCAAATACGCCCCGTTCGATCAACAAGCTCTTGAGGCCTGCCCGCGAGGTGTAGAGACCGGCAGTAAGCCCGGCAGGACCGCCTCCGATGATGGTTATTTCATATTTTGCCATTGGCCGTCTTTCCCCGTAGTTTAGGTAAATGCTGGAGTCGCGCCTGGATGCAACCTGTGCCACTTAGCAAGCAGTTCGTCTCGACTTTCTACATGCTCTGGATCAAGCACAGCGGCATCTACCGGGCACACTTCAGCACACTTGGGTGATTCGAAGTTGCCCACACACTCAGTACATTTGTCGGGGTCGATTACACAAATCTCCTCCCCCTCTGAGATTGCTTCATTCTGGCACTCTGGTTCACAGGCGCCACAACTGATGCACTCATCGGTAATTTTGTAAGCCATTTATTGACCTCCTTAATTTATTGTTATTTATGCTAAACCTTTCCAGTTCTCTTGCTCCATAGCCAAGAAAGCCAGACGCTCCTCCTGATTCATCTCCGCTACCCTGATTTGGACTTTCGCACCCAGTTTCATTACTGCCTGGCGCAGGCTGTTTACGAGATAATCCTTGATGGAGACCGGAATAGCTAAGAAAGGGAGCGCGAGCGTAAGCGTGACCTCATCGTCCTTCAAAACTATATCCTTGACCATTCCCAGTTCAACTAGCGTGCGGTTGATCTCCGGGTGCAGCACCTGTCCTATTGCTTGATGCACATCTTCTTCCGAAATATTCCTAGCCATTATGCCTCCTCTGTTTGTGTTTGGAAGTAAATCCATCCACCGGCTTGAATTGCCACCTTGGAGTCTATCTGACCTTCAAAGCATGGTTACCTGATTACGGAAAGAATATCGCTTTTCGAGATGATTAAATACTTTCTACCTTCGACCTTAGCGGCGGCAAGATGCACCTCTAGCCAAGCATCGCCAGAAACTCATCAGCGTACTTACCGTTCCTTGCGCCCTCAAATATCTCACCTTTCTTTACCATTTCCAATGCCAAATACTCGCTGGCAGCCATCCCCGCAGAAGCTCCTTCTGAAGCGGAAGTGATAAGATGTCGATGGCCAGGAGTGATTTCGCCGCAAGCGAATATTCCCTCGATATTGGTTCTCATTTGACTATCGACCTTGACAAATTTGCCCTCCATCTCGATCCCCGCTTCCTGTACTACTTTAGTATTCGGCTCCGTTCCCACGCAGATTATCACCCAGTCGATTGCTATCTCCTTTTGTTCAGTAGTTTTATTGTTCATCACTAATGCTGCCTCGACCCTATTGTTACCTCTTATTTGCTTAACCTCGGTGTTGTACCAAATCTCGATGCCATCCTTTTGTAACCTCTTGGTCATAGCCGGATAAGCCCTCAGCGAATCCCTGCGGTGGGCCAGGATCACTTCACCAGCTTTGCTCTTGGCTACCAGTGCGCTTTTTGCTGTGCTATTCCCACCGCCTACCACCAGGACTTTTTTCTGAGAAAATTGGGGGGAATCTCGCTTGGCATAATATGATACGCCCTTGCCGACAAACTTGTCCTCTCCGGGCACACCAAGCTTTTGCATGGTGCTCCCTGTAGCTAGGATAATGACTTTAGCCTGATACTGATTCGCCTCAGTGGTTACAAGCAAGTTCTTGGTATCAAGGCTTAGTACTCTCTCTCGTCTCAGTTCCGCCCCCACGCCGTCGGGAGGCGGTGATGTGACTTGCTTCTGCATGTAGCTCATTAGCACTTCGCCGTCGCCAGGTAGGAAACCTGGATAGTTACTCACAGTGTAAGCGATGGCGCCCTGTCCACCTGTCCAATTAGCCTCTAGAACCAGCGTGTTCCAACCATCGAGCTGGGTAAAGACCGCCGCTGATAATCCGGCAGGGCCAGCCCCAACGATGATTACATCCCTTTCTTCCATGTTATGCCTCCTTTCACTAATTGATGCATCATATATGCGCCCCAGTTAGAGCATCCGAATTGCTTTCAAAGGGCAGGCCTCAACACATATGGCGCAATCCTGACAGAACCCCGAAATGGGATAGGGCAAATCGTATGGCTCCTCTTGCTTCCACAACTTTGTGGGACATTCAAGAACGGCAGCACAGACTCCATTGTCGCATCTCTCCGGGTGGCACTTCTCATAATCCACCGCGATTTTCAATTTTGGTTGCAACATTTTTGTTTCCTGGCTAAAGCAATCCCTTCACCTGGGCCGAGTCACCTTTTCCTCTCTTTACATTTATGGCAATGACCTTCCAAATATAACTCAACCTTAGTCACCGAGAAGTTATTTTTGCGTTGCACCTCTGCTACCAATTTACGAATTAGAGGACTCTCAAACTCGATCACTTGCCCACAGGCTTCGCATACTAGATGCTGATGTTCTCCTAAGCGCTTCATTTCATAGTAGCAGTGTGCCTGCCCCAGATGCCTTTCGTTTATCAGGCCTTGTTCCGTGAATAAGCGGAGATTGCGATAAACTGTGGCGAGGCTGATGTTAGGGTCCCTCTCGCTGACCCGGCGATACAGTTCCTTAGCGTCTAGATGCTTTTCGGCGTCTCGCATAACACTCAAGAGAAGCCTTCTCTGTGATGTAACTGGCTTGGCTTTCATTTCGCCCTGTTTGCGATTGATTCTCATTCTCATCCAATAGTATGACAATTCCTTTCCGCTTTGTCAAGGTGATAAAGAGCTAGTCAATAAGCAGCATCGGGAGTTTCAGGTATCTGCTTATTAGAGCAGCAAAGGATGATTTCCCTGCCCCTCCTCTTCCCGTAGCAACAATTGTCCTGCCCATTATGCAACTTTCAGTAATGCTTCATCATAGTTGAATTACTAATCCTGCTCCGCACTCTGAGGCTTTGCCTGGGAACAAATCTAATATCTGCCTCTTATATTGGGTGCAGTGGCAGGGGTAGATTAGGGATAGGCTCTCGAAAAGCTTAAAGTCCTGGAATCCGTGGAAGCCACCAGCGATGCCATAGACCCCTCCAAATTTCGAGGCGGCGCTTAGAATATTCCTCATGGCTGGATGAGCACATCCTGTTACTACAAATATCCCTTTATCCGTCTTGAGTGCCAAAGACTGCTCTATCGCTTCTAGTTCGCCAGTGGAAAAGATATCAGCACAAATCTCCATCGCATCTTCAACAATAGTTACATTTCTCTCTGGGAGCATTCCTCTGAATGAGCTGGGGAGAAAAAGATGGGCGCTTCTATTTATTTTCAGAATCTCGGAAAGTCCTCCAGTATGATCTCCGTGAGCATGTGAGATCGCAATAGTCTCTATACTCGTTGGGTCTATGTTGAGTTCTTTCATATTATGTAGCAGTGTGGGGCTGTCAGCACCAGTATCAAATAAAACTGGTGGCACCTCCTGACTTTCAATAAAGGCAGAAAAACCCCATCCTGCCCTTAACCCCGCCCCTTTCACTTCATTGTCATAAACAATCGTAATTTTCATTCTTCCTCCTTATCACCTTTCTAAGTTTGCCAATAGTGACTAGCCGCTCGATGTATCCATGGTGGCTATGGGTTGATTCCTCGCAGGCCGCATAAAGAAATTTTATGATTGCCGGTTAGCCGTGATGCTAAATGGAATTTAGAACTGGAGTTCAACCCCAGCAACAGCTAATTCCTCATCTGTAACCGACTTCAAGGGGATGGGGGTATTCACATCCATGCCTGGTTCGTTTTTAAAGATGTCGCCAAGCTCCCTATTCAGCATAAAGATGAGCCGGGCAAGGGGCAAGTCCATGGAACAAGCGTCTTGACACTGGCCACAATTTACGCAAGAATCCATGACATGGACACTCCTTATCATAGGGAACATAATATCAGGTGGGATTTCTCCGGGAGCTATGATTTCCCTATCTGCCTCAAGAATGCAGTCTTTACAGTAGCATATGGGGCAAGCATCCCGACAGCCATAGCACTTGATGCAGCGGCTAAACTCCCCAAGCCAGTAACTGAATTTATCCTCAGTGCTCATTTCCCTTAAGTTGGCAAAATCCCTCTCTTGCCATTTCCTGGCCAGCAGGATCTCTTCTTCATTCCTTTTCTTTCGACTTTCTATCGCCCCGCTTTCGGGTTTTTCCACCTGGATATGCCCAGCTTCAATGGCTTTCTCGATTAAATCAGATCCTTTTTCAGAACAGACCTCGATGAAAGTCGCTTTCTTATCGTCTGTTCCCCATTTGCCACAGGCTATATCTGCCATGATAGGTATGTTGATGTCGCATCTGCGGCAGTTCTCCCTTCTTCCATACCCTTTCTGCTCAAGCTCGTCCAAGTCCTTTTGCTTCTCAGTCCCGTCCTTTAATGTGATAGTTAGTTTGCCTTCTTCTAAATCCTCTCGGATGATATCAGCGGGATTCACCCCAAATTCCTCATGAAACATCTGCTTTGCAGTCACTGATGGCAGTGTGCCGGTGCAGTTAAGACCAATGAGAGTTAGATTATCCATGTTGATCTGAGTCCTTTTGGCCAGCTCGATAATAGCCCTGGCATCACAGGGCTTGCATATTACAGCTATTCTCATATCGAAAGCGCCATTCAGGTACTCCTTGAGAAATCGGGCGATATTGGGCGAAACACAATGCAGCGACCCCGCTGTCTCTACCACTGCCTCTGGGTCAGTTATCAGCACAGGGACGCCGTCATATCTATTGCCATCCCTGGCCTTTACCGCCAGCACGGCATCCACCGTTTTGCTTTCCAGGGCAAATTTGAGAAGAGAAGTGACGGCACCGCCGCATTCAGCCCTTTTAGAGATTTCATCATCAGAAGACCGTGCGAGATACATATCTCCTTTCATTAACTTACCTCCCTTGGTGATTGCTCTTTAACTCTCCTAGCCTTGACACCTTTCAAAACTCCAGAAGTGACTCGTTTTCAGCACTATCTCGGTTTATCGCTTTACCTTTAGTCTGGCAGCGCAGACCTTTGTTTCGGCACACTTGGCGCTGGGGTCTAAGGCTGAAATTGTCAGCACATTGGCGCGGGAATCAGGGAAGTGGAAGGGGACAAATAACAACCCGGGGGGCACCTGATCAGTCACCTTGGCTTCAGCTGCTATGCTTCCTCGCCTTGTCTCCAGAGTAACCATATCCTTGTTATTAAGCCCTGCCTTGCTGGCATCCTCGGGGTTGATCTCAACAAAACCATGCCGAACCTCATCACTCAGCTTGGGCGTCCTGCGTGTCATGCTTCCTGTGTGATAATGGAAGATGCTTCTCCCCGTGGTCAGAACATAGGGATACTCGTCATCAGTTAATTCCGCTGGCGGCTTAAACTCAACAACCTGAAAATGCCCTAGCCCATCGGGGGTGTTAAACTTCTGCAAAAACATAGTGGGAGTGCCCGGGTGGTCTTCCGAGGGGCAAGGCCAGTGAATTCCTCCTACCGTGTGGCTTAATCGGTCGTAGGTTATCCCCTTATACTGGGGAACACAGCTCCTTATTTCTTCAAATATCTCTCCGCTTGAAGAAAAATTAAATTTGTCCTTGTAGCCCATTTTTTCCGCCAGCTTGCATATAATCCACCAATCAGGCCTGGCTTCACCGGGAGGTTCAACGACTTTGTTTATCTTCTGTACTCTTCTGTCTATCCAGGTATGTGTAGCTTCCCTCTCCACCCAAGTAGCCGCTGGCAGCACCACATGGGCAAGCTTACTTATCTCAGTGGGGAATATGTCTTGGACCACGAGGAAGCTAACCTTTTCTAGAGCTTTCTTCACGTTATTGACATCGGGGACTGCCATAGTCGGATCTCCGCCGACGACATAGAGGTAAGGGCACTTATACAACATATCTATATAGGTGAGCCCTGGCTTGGTAGGCAGGTTATTCACACCCCACGCCTTTTCAAATAATTTCGCCGTCTCCTCACCGACACGTTTAAATCCGGGGTAGAAGACACATAGACAGCCCATATCACCACTCCCCTCACCGTTTATCTGTCCTCTCATTGAGTTTATTCCGCTCCCCGGCTTACCAGCATGGCCGCAAAGAAGAGCCAGGTTAGCGTGATTCCTAACATTGTCGGTGCCAACATAATGCTGGGACATACCCTGGTCATAGAGAATGCATCCCCTTTCTGCCTTAGCATAGGTAATCGCCGCCTCTTTAATCTTCTCCAGTGGCACCCCGGTTATTTCCTCTGCCTGTTTCAGGTCTACCTTGGAGAGGAAACTGCGCAATTCATCAATCCCGGCTGTCCTTGACGCAATGAACTCTTTATCCTCCAGTCCCTCGGCTACGATGATGCTCATCATGGCGTTTATCAGGGCAGCATCTGTACCTGACCTTAATTGCAGGTGGATATCAGCCAGATGTCTTGCCGTGGCAGTTTTCCTGGGATCAGTGTAGATAACTTTAGCCCCCTTGGCTTTAGCTCGGGCTACCCTTCGGGCTATCAGGGGAAAGGTCTCCGTAATGTTAACACCGGCGAGGAAGATGCAGTCAGCTAGCTCAATTTCAGGCTGGGATGTCTGCATTGCCCCTGAGCCCATGGCAGGAATTAGAGCCGCTGCTGCTGGAGAGTGACATAATCTGCCGCAATACTCTATATTATTAGTACCCATCACCAAGCGGGTAAACTTCTGCATCACATAAGCATCCTCATTGCTATTCCGGCACGAGGCGATGAAGCCAAAATCCTCTGGACTGGCTTCCTTCAGCTTGGAGGATATTAAGTCAAACGCTTCGTCCCAGGATGTCTCTTTAAACGTGCCATTTTTTCTCACCAGCGGCATTTTCAGCCTGTCTGCGCTATAGAGAAACTCATAAGCATTTTTGCCTTTAGGGCAATTAGCCCCCTGGTTTACCGGGTGTTCTTTCCAGGGCTCCTGTCCGATTATCTTGCCGTCTTTGATGACCAAGTCAATGCCACAGCCGCAACTGCAATAGGGGCATATTGTCGATACACATTGAATGCTCATTCTTGCCTCCTGTTAAGCGGACTCGGGCCAAGATTTCTTACAGTCTCGGTAAAATTGCTCATAGTATCAGCCATTTTTTTCCCCTCAGAGGCTCCAATCCATTGCAGCCTCAGCCTATCACTACTAATTCCTATAGCCTTGAGAAAAGGCTTCAAGCCGGCGACCCTTCTTCTAGCGGATAAATTGCCCTTTATGTAGTGGCAGTCTCCTGGATGGCAACCACCTACGAGAACGCCATCTGCGCCTAAGGCAAAGGCTTTCAGAATTAGAAAGTCGCTGACTCTCCCTGAGCACATCACCCTTATAGTCCTTACATTTGGCGGATATTGCATCCGTGAGGTACCCGCCAGGTCAGCAGCGGCATAGGAACACCAGTTACAAAAGAAAGCAACTATCTTGGGCTCAAATTTGTCCATTGGTGCCTCCTTGATTGTTGATACGGCTCATCTGATACATTAGGCAGTATGTGGTAAAATGCAAACATAAAGCAAACGGGCTTAATACCGAAGAGGCATTATACCCCTTGGGGGTATAGTGTGTCAAAGAAGCCTGATTTCTCCGGAGGATATGATGGTTGAAGAAAGGATATTAAAAGAAGTTTTGTTGAGCCGATTGAGAAGGCTTGCGGGGCAAGTCCGGGGTGTTGAAAGGATGATTGAGGATGGGCGTGACTGTGAGAACATTGTTACCCATTTGGGGGCAGTTCGCTCGGCAATTGAAGGTGTTGGGGCGCCTCTGCTCAAAAATTATATGAAGATTTGCTTTGACAACAAAACACCCGAATGTGCTGATGTTGAGTCTCTGGAGCGGGCTATTGCTATCTGGAGTCGGGTCCATATTGGGGATAAAAGTTAGGGGGTGAAAAGGGTGGCTACGAGTCTGGTTAGCACTATGAGAAATAGCAGTAATCGTTTCAGAGCCCCTTTTTTGGGTAGAAATGGTTGAGTCTAAGGTCCATGTTTTTGACTCTTTGGCCTCAGATTATGATGCCTGGTTTGAGGAAGAAGGAAGATTGATATTTGCTTCAGAGGTTGAGGCTTTGAGGCAAGCCTTACCTTTGCTACCTAAGCCTTGGATTGAAGTGGGAGTAGGCAGTGGTCGTTTTGCTCAGGCTTTAGGCATAGATATCGGCTTAGACCCATCGAGCAAACTTTCAGAGATGGCTAGGAATAGAGGCATAAGCGTGTTCTTAGGCAGGGGTGAGGAAATGCCATTTCAGGAGGATGTTTTTGGAACAGCTTTCTTCGTTGTTACCTTATGTTTTGTTGATTCACCTAGAGAAACTTTGGGCGAAGCTGCCCGTCTCCTCAAAAGTCAGGGGAAAGTGGTATTGGGCTTGGTATTGAAGGAAAGTCCTTGGGGCCAACTTTATCAAAGGGAGAAAGAAACGGCCCATCGTTTTTACAGACATGCTACGTTCTATAGCTATGCCGAGGTTGACATGCTTCTGAAGCAAACTGGCTTCTCTATTGAGAAGGTTGTCTCGACATTGTTTCAGAACCCTGGCGACGTATACCATATTGAATCTCCGCAACAAGGTTTTTTTAAGAGCGCCGGCTTTACAGTGGTCTTGGCGAGTAAACCTCGGTCTAGGTGGTAGCACAAAGTGACTGGCTCTATCATTTATGGGCCGGTGCCATCATGGCGGTTGGGAAGATCGCTGGGAATTGACCTTTTATCTCGTAAGGCTAAAACTTGCAATTTTAACTGCGTTTATTGTCAGCTAAGTGAAACTGTTAACCCTGTTACCCAGCGAGGGGAATTTGCTTCCCTTGCCCAGCTAACTGAGGAATTAAAGGAAGTAAGAGGCATAGCTGCGGATTATGCCACTTTTTCCGGGACAGGAGAGCCTACTTTAGCTAGCAATCTAGGGCAGGCTATCGAAATAGCAAGATCAAGTTTAAATCTCCCTGTAGCAGTTCTGACTAACGCTTCTTTAATGCCCAGAGAGGATGTGCGCCATGACCTTGCCAAGGCGGATGTAGTGGTAGCCACAGTAGACGCTCATACCCAAGAGTTATTTAGACAAATTAATAGACCTGTAACTGCACTTTTGCTCACTGATATGCTTGAAGGCATTAAGCTCTTCCGAAGGGAGTTTGAAGGCAAGCTGTGTCTGGAGGTAATGTTTATAAAACTTAATAAGAATTTCGCTGGGGAAATAGCACAGGTAGTAAGGTTGCTTTCGCCCGACCAAGTACAACTTAATACCCCTTTGCGCCCTTGCGCTGTTAAGCCTCTAACACCATCTCAAATGAGTTTTATAAAAGGTGAGTTTGTCAAACTTGGGGATGTAATCACAGTTTATGAAACATCTAGGCCTGAAGTCACACCGCTGAACTTAAAAGAAACCTTGCGACGAAGACCAAAAGTCTAAATAAGTTATGTTAAAGGTAAACAACGAACCCTGTTTGGGTTGTGAACCATGTGGCTAATGATATAATTTGAAAAATTGATAGCTTAGTGAGTAAGACTTGAGGGATGAGGAAAAGGCGTAGCCTGGAATTGAGGCCCATCGGGATAATTCATTCTCCTTACAAAGATACGGGGAAAGTACCTTATCAGGGCTATAAAAGTGAGGAAATTTCTCAGATAGAGGTATTTCAGGAATTCGAGGAAGGTTTAAAAGACATTGAGGGATTTTCCCATATTATCGTTATCTACTGGTTTCATAAGTCTCAGGGATATCATCTGTTGGTTAAGACACCCTGGGATGATAGTTTACACGGTCTCTTCACCACCAGGTCACCGCATAGACCCTGCCCCCTGGGATTGACTACAGCGGAGCTATTGGCCAGGGAAAAGAATATCCTCAAGGTGAAAGGACTGGATGCCATAGACGGCACCCCCCTGTTAGACATCAAGCCATATGTTCCTTCAATAGACAAGAGGTCGGTTGTAAAACCTGGCTGGTTTGAAGGCAAGCTGGGAAAGGGAAGAAGCTGACAGCGACTCATATCCCCATACTGTTGACTGTGGGGGCAGGTGCCGGTTTTGCCAGTGGACTGCTGGGAGTTGGCGGCGGTTTCATAATAGTTCCCGTTAGCTACTGGATTATCCTGGCTGTGGGCATCTCTCCGGATATCGCCATAAGAATAGCCTTCGGGACAAGTTTGCTGGTGATTTTGCCCACAGCGATAAGTGGCACTTGGAGACATAACAGGAAGAAGGCAATTCGTTGGAAAACCGCCTTAATTTTAGGCCCATGCGCCTTGGTCGGGGCCCTGGTTGGAGCTACCCTGGCAGCTCATATTTCTGGCAAAATACTGGAGATAGGCTTTGGAGGTCTGGTTCTAGCTGTTGCCTTATGGATGGGCTTGGGATTAGTGCCGAGGTTGAGAAGAGAGGATGAAGAGCCACGGGAAAATCTCGGGCTTGTGGCAGCTTGCGGTTTCCCTATAGGCATAGTAACCGGACTGACCGGGCTTGGTGGTGGGGCATTGATAGTCCCCATGCTGGTATTAGCACTAAATTTTCCTATGCATATTGCTGTGGGGACATCGGTGGCTTCAATAATATTTGCCAGCTTGGGTGGTACTGTTGGCTATATCGTAAACGGGCTGGGAGTGCCCGACCTCCTTCCCTATTCCATGGGCTACATAAATTTGCCCATATGGTTATGCTTGGCAGCTACCAGTATACCCCTGGCCCAGCTTGGAGCCCGGGCAGCACATGCCCTGCCGGCGAAACAACTAAGATATGTTTTTATTGCCTTCATGGTCTATGTAGGGCTAAAGATGATTGGCGTATTTTAAACGGGCACAGGGTTTTGAATCCTAAAAAGCACCCGAGATCGGCGATGTGGCCGTACCTATTGGTCTACCAGAGTACGCTGCATATGGGTTTCAGAAACCCGAGCTGAGCAGAGTAAAGACAGCCGAGGAGTAGTATTCCCAGAATTATCAGTATTGTGGCACCTACCGGTCTGGAGTATTTTGCATATCGGTCTCCCAGGCGTGAAGTCAGAGCAAAAGCGGCTGTGCCGAAGATGACCAGATCATCGAGCATAAAAAAGACATCGTATAGCAAGATGTAGGCATAGTATTGGAAGGTGGAGAGACTAGCCAGGGATAGAACTCGAGTGAAAACTGCTGGGATTGCTGCTGAACAGACGAATTCGACAGAATTTATCAAAAAGGCCAGAGCTACAATTCCCACTATCGTTCCCAGGGTTATGGGAGAGGACACAATCCTCTGTATTCGGGTCATCGTCTTTTTTCGGGACTCCTCGCCTGTAACTTCACAGACAATGGCGCCTTTTGTTTCTACTACTTCCCTTATTTGCAATATCCCTCCACCCAGAGCTACCAAACCAACCACAGTTGTCACTGCTCTGGAATAGCCAATAAGCAGGTAAGCATTGAGCCATGCTGTCATGAACAGAAAATACAGGACTCCTGAAGCCAGAACAAAAGAGCCGACAATAAGCCATATTCTTTTTTTATCTCTCAAGGTTGCTACCAGGGATATGAGGTAAACGAGCACCCACATAGCACAGGGGTTGAAGCCATCAACAAGACCCAGAATCACGGCCAAAGCTGGAAGCGAATAATCAGAAAGTACAATTTCCCCTATGAGGGGCAACACGATTGTGTCTCGGGGTTCTTCACCTGCCGACGGCGGACAGTTCCCCGCCAGACATTGTTTCAAGGCTTTCTCAATCTCACTGCCCGTTGTTTCCTCGGATTCCCAACCACCAGATACCCAACCACTAACAAGTACTTGATTTTCGGAGATTGTTATGATTGTTATGGGAAACTCCGGCTCGTCTTCTATCCCTAACTCTGCAAGCATCTCAGACAATAGGGCACTTCCTGCGGGTGTAGTGGAGTCGTGTTCAACAATTTGAACTAAGGGGTATTTCTCGGCTAACTTTTCGTTAAATGGCCTCTGTTCATCACAGTGTGAACAGCCAGGGAGATAAAAGAAATTGATGTCACCGGCACCTGCCGTTCTCTGACTCGCGAATCCGCTGACTATTCCCAAGATTATCAGGGATATAATCAAGTACCTCTTGAAGCGGTCTTGGAAAGTGTTTCTCAAGAAATTGGTTAACCTGTTGTACATTGACAAATGCCACTTCAAAGTAGCCTCCCTTGTTCAGGATTTTCCACACGGAAGGCATATGGTGCGCAGGTCGCCACTTGGAAGACTATATGCCCTTGGCTAGAATCGCTATTTATCTCCTAAATTTATCCGAACTCACATGATGTGCAAGACACCACTGTGAAAACTATGCTCTCATTATCCATGTTGCCTGCGACATTAAACACTATTACCATGACCGTAACTTTGCCGGATGTATACGGGGCAGTCCAGGCAATCGTAGAGCCCTCCCCGGAAATATCGCCGCCATCGCATGCCCATACGTAAACCAGTTCGCCGCTCGTGTTTGAAGAAGCAGTGCACCCAATATCGTATTCTTTTCCTTTCCCGACCTTGTACCCAGTAGTGATTTTTTTCAGATATTTATGCTCGGCAGTAACAATCAAGTTTTCAATCATTGGTATAGTACCATTTGCCGCAATGAGAGCCACCGTTCCTGTGTCGTTACCACCCTGACCATCATTGACCACAACTGTGATGTCGCATACGCCGACTTCTTCAGGGGCAGTCCAGGTAACTTCAGGCCCCGTGCCAGTAATATTGCCTCCGCTAGCCGACCAGTTATAGCTTAGCTCGTCGCCATCGCGGTCTGAAGCAGTACACGTCACATTAAGACTACCCAAAGGAGCGGTCCAATCTGCCGAACCTTCCAGGCTGGTGATGACTGGCGGATAGTTATCTACCGGCGCGCAAGATGAGGCTAAGAGCAGCACTGCTGCCGCCATAATTGCCAGAAATCCCTTTCTGTTCATTAGTTTCTCTTCCTGAAGCTCTTTCGTTCAAGCCTGTATTTAGGGCATCACATAATATATTACCACTATTATAGTGGTGATGGAAACTATCGTTTGAATAATTCTTCAGGCATCTTCTGTATGAAAGGCGCGTGGTGTGCAGGTCGCCACCTGGAAGAATATGCCCTTAGCTAGAGCTGCCATTTATCTCCTAATTTTATCCCCAGGAACCACATGTACAAGACGGCACATGGAAAATTATGCTCTTAGCCACGCTATTGCCAGCGACATCAGACACTATTACCGTGACTGTAGCTTCAACAAGCGTCTCATTCGGAGCAGTCCAGGTAATCATAGAACCGTCCCCGGAAATCTCGCCGCCATCGCATGCCCATTCATAAACCAGTTCACCCGTGCCTGAAACAATGCACTCAATATCATATTCTTTTGTTTTCCAGACATCGTAATCGCAACCAGCCTTGCTGCTATCTCTCAAATATTTGTGCCCTTTGGCGGTGACAATCAGGTCTTCAATAGTGGGCGGAGTACCAAGTGCCACGGTGAGAATTACCGACCTTGTGTCTTCATCATTGTGACCATCTATAACCGCTACTGTGATGTTGTATGCGCCAACTTCTTCAGGAGCAGTCCAGTTTACAGCCGTGCCTGTGCCAGAAATACTACCTCCGGTGGTTGTCCACTCATAACTCAGCTCGTCGCCATCAGGGTCTGAAGCAGTACATGTCACCTGGATACTACCCGAAGGAGGAGTCCAGTCTGCATCGGCTACCAGACTGGTAATGGTCGGCGGCTTATTGGCCCTTACTGTGATATTTATATAATCTGTGACTTCGCCACCGCGGCCATCAGTCACTGTGACTGTAACATTATAGGAGCCTTCAGAGTCAGGAGCGGTCCAGGTAACCGTCGCTCCTTCCCCGTTTATTTCGCCTCCGCCAGCTGACCAGTTATAGCTTAGCTCGTCGCCATCATGGTCTGAAGCATTACACGAAATCTGGCAGCTTCCCGAAGGAATAACTCTCTCCGGCGCTTCCAGGCTGGTGATAGCTGGCTGATGGTTAGCCAGTATTGAGTCAAATAGGATTGCAAGTGCTATTGCTACCACCACAATTACCACAATTATTATCCACCTTTTTTTGTTCATTAATTTTTCTCTCCTGTAGTCTTTTTTCTTTCAAGCCTGTATCCAGGGCATCACATATATTACCATTCTACCAAAACACACATGATACGCAGTCCACCACTTCGAAAGCTATGCTCTTCCTGACCCAATTACCTGGACCATCAAACACTTTCACCGTGACTGTAACGTCGCCGGCCGTGTTTGGTGCAGTCCAGGTAATTATAGGGCCCTCCCTGGAAATTTCGCCGCCATCGCATGACCATTCATAAACCAGTTCGCCGAGTTCGCCGTCCGTGTCCGAGGCAATGCACTCAATATCGTAATCGTACATTTTCGCGGCCTTGTACCCAGTATTAGTTTCTTTCAAATACTCGTGTCCTTTGGCAGTAACGATCAGGTCTTCAATAATTGGTGGAGGACCATTCGACGCGAAGAGAGCTATCGATTCCGTGTCTTTCCTGCCCTGACTATTAGTAACCACAACTGTGACGTTGGACATACCAACTTCTTCAGGAGCAGTCCAGATAACTTCAGGTCCCGTACCGGTAATATTACCTCCGGTGGTTGACCACTCATAACTTAGCTCGCCGCCATCAGGGTCCGAAGCAATACACGTCAACTGAAGACTATCCAGCGGAGCAGTCCAGTTTGGCTCAGATTCCAGGCTGGCGATAGTCGGTGCCGAGCAAGATGAGGCCAGGAGTAGCATCGCTGCCGCCACAATTACCAGGCATCTTTTTTTGTTCATTAGTTTACCTTTTCTGGGGCCTCTTTCGTTCAAGCCTGTATCCTGAACATCGCATAATATATTACCACTTTTATATTGGATTTGTTTAGGACTTGGATTTCAGGATTTTAGAATTTAGCCACAGAAATTGCAGCGCCCCGAAAAGTCGGGGCTCGCAATAATATCCTTATAGCATGGTGATATGGATTGATATAATTGATAGCTCCTCACTATACAACTGAAATCATCTTTATTTCGTCTCCCGCCACCACGCTCAAGAAGTCGCAAGCACTTCCATCTCTTAGCGATACTTCAAGATAACCGCTGCTGCCTACGATAGCCATTACCCCTTCATTTTGCGCGTAGTAACTGTTGATACCTTGAATACAGTGTCCAGCCACCTCAACCATGACATCCTTTCCAGGCAAGTCATTGTTTTTAATATTTGTAATCAAGTTGCCAAAGCGGTCAATATGTAAGACCCGGCCAACTAAATTACCCTCTGGATCAAGGGATGGTTTTGGTATAGGGAGGACATGCAGGGAGTTAATTTTCTCCCCGAATTCATAAAGAGAAATGCCTAGGGATAGGCCGGCAGCCACGGGGGCAAAGATATCTCTTCCATGGAAGATAGGGCTGACTGGATGTCGCCAAAAGCGAGGGTCGGTAATGGCTACAGCTTCAAGGCCGGTCTTAAATACTATCTCTTTGAGGTCATGAGTATGTTCGGTCAACGAGCGACTTTCAACGTGAAATAAATCATCGATTATATAGCTGAGGATGCCATTGTCGGGGGCAACAAAGAGGGCCGTTGGTGTTTTCAGTATTATCCCTTGGCGCTCGCTTCCTACACCTGGGTCAACAACAGCCATATGAATTGTTTGCTTAGGGAAGTAGCGATAAGCAACACTAAGTATGAAAGCAGCCTGAAGGATATTCTGCGGCTCAATAGAATGGCTGATGTCTATGATAGCAGCTTCGGGGTTAGTGCTTAGGATAGCGCCTTTAACAGCAGCAACATAAGCATCATCATAGCCGAAGTCGGTGGTCAGGGTTATTATGAAACTCATTTATAGATGCTAATACTGAGTAACGATTAAAACAGCAAAAACGATAAGCAAGACAACCAAGATTATGGTCAGCTTGAAAAGGGTGCTTTCTATCCCTCGCCGAGTTCGATACACTGAGTCAGCTTGCCCGAAGATACCCCCTATACCTCCACCGTGTAACTGAAATAGTACAGTGGCAATTAAGGCTATCGCTATTAGTATCTGGGCGATAAGAAAATAAGTAGGCAATTTATTTACCTCCTAGCTCCTCTATGATA
>Ga0315553_10000156_pt1 | contig 59427 bp, 54 predicted proteins | sample SalMarSW160140MG_FD_203099 | JGI IMG/M metagenome (GOLD analysis project Ga0315553, IMG submission 203099) | Salt marsh sediment microbial communities from the Plum Island Ecosystem LTER, Massachusetts, United States - Salt Marsh Sediment SW1601-40 ...
ATCTGAGTGCCAAGTCGAAGCATTGCCTAGGTCAGAATGGAAATGACCGTGATATGAATATATTAGTCCATAATTCGCATGCCGAAGGCAGGCGTGTCGGAGCCGCTTCTCTTCCCATTCTTAGGGCAGCATGCTCAGATCGTAGGCAAAGATCGTAACTTCGGCGGATGGCCTTGCCCACGTCACAGGGAGAGGTGTCGGCGAAATCGCGTTCGACTGGAGCCGCGAGCTGCGCAGCATTCGCCGCGAGCGTGATAGGCTCAAAACCGGCGCTCGGTCGTAGAGCAAGCACGGTGTTGAGAGTTTGATGGCGGAATCACCGCACTTCGTCATCGTCGGCGGTGGGACGGCGGGCTGGCTTGCCGCTCTCATCGTTCAGGACGCCGCTCGCGAGAAGCAGCTTCACCCGAAGATTTCGGTCGTCGAGTCATCGAAAATCCCGACCATCGGCGTCGGCGAAGGGACGACTGCCGTCTTCCGCGCTTTGCTCCAGCATTTCGGTTTCGACGAGCTCGAATTCCTCCGCGAGACGGAGGCAACCGTCAAATTCGGCATTCGCCACAAGGACTGGCGGCGCGTCGGAGTCACCTATGACGGGCCCATCGACGACCCGCACCAGGTCCTCTCGCCGCCACTCGGCGCTCCCGCGGAATATCTCAACGTCTATTCGGTCGCCACCGGCCGGCCGGTTTCCGAGATGCACCTGTTCGAGCACCTCATGGAGCGGCGGAAGAGCCCCTACGGCCGCAAGAAAGACGGTGCATTGATCCCGGTCGGGCCGTTTCACTATGCCTATCATTTCGACCAGGCCCTGGTCGGTCGTTACCTCAGAAGGAAGTCGAGCGGCATCGCCCAAGTCGATGGTACCGTTGCCGGAATCGATAGGGATCCGACGACCGGGAACATCGCCGCGTTGAAGCTGGAGGAAGGCGGAACCATTGCCGGCGACGTCTTCATCGATGCGACCGGTTTCCGCAAGCGGCTCATCGGAGAGGAGATGGGCGGAAGATGGCACTCCTATCGCGCCGAGCTGCCGGTCAACCGCGCCATGCCCTTCTGGCTCGACATCCAAGAGGGCGAAGAGATCGCCCCCTACACGCACGCCTGGGCGCGCGAGGCCGGCTGGCTGTGGTCGATCCCGACCCAGAAGCGCTACGGCTGCGGCTATGTCTACTCCGACGAGTTCAAGACGCCGGAGGAGGCCAGGGCCGAGATCGAGGCGGCGCTCGGACGGCCGATCGAGCCGCGCAACGACATCCGCTTCGACATCGGCCGCCTCGATCGGGCATGGATCGGCAACTGCTTGGCGGTGGGGCTCTCCTCGAGCTTTCTCGAGCCGCTGGAGGCGACCTCGATCCACGGCACCATCGTGCAGATGCTGATGTTCACCGGCGGCTTCCTCGAGAACGCGGCACGAGCGACCGACAAAGATCGCGACGATTACAATTCCCGCGTCGCCCGTCAGGTCGACGATTTTCGCACCTTCATCAACATGCACTACGTGACCGAGCGCGACGACACGCCCTTCTGGCGCTTCGTGCGCAACGAAAGCATCCACGCCGAGACCAAGGCGCGGTTGGAACGCTGGCGCCATGAAATGCCGCGCCACGAGCATTTCCCGCATTTCCTCGGCGGGCTGCCGCATGTCGAAGCGCAGCTTCACTACCCCGTGCTCGATGGACTCGGCCTTCTCGACCGTACGGTCGCCAAGGCCGATATGGCGGCGCGACCGAACGTTCGCGCTTTCGCCCGCAAGACGGTCGGAAGTCTGGTGAAGGAGTACCGCCAGGCTTCGAGCAAGGCCCTGGGCCACGCGGAATTCCTCGCCTACGCCCGCGAGCAGGCAAACTAGCGCCCCCGCAAGGAAACAGGGGCTCCGGCCGACTGCCGAAGCCCCTGCAACACGCGCCCGGGAGGATCACTAGGCGACGCGTTGCTTTCGCGAACCGCGGGCCCAGCCGGGGAGCCAGTCGCCGTGCGCTTCAAGCAGATCGTCGACCAGATTCCAGATCTGATCGAGATCGAGCTCCGCGCCCGTGTGCGGGTCCATCATCGCGGCGTGGTAGATATGCTCCCGGCTCTCGTTGATGAGCGCCGCGACCGTCAGCTCCTGCACGTTGATGTTGGTGCGAATGAGCGCAGTGAGCTGCGGCGGCAGCGCGCCGATGTAGGTCGGCTGGATGCCGTTGCGGTCGACCAGGCACGGCACCTCGACCGCGCAGCCGTTCGGCAGCGACGTGATGTGCCCCTCGTTGCGGACGTTGCCGTAGATGACCGAAGGCTCGCCGGTCCACACCGAGTTCATGATCGAGGAAGCGTATTCTCGGCTCTCCGTGACTTCGATCCTTTCTGCCCGACGATAATCCTCCGCCTGGCTCTTCCAACGCTCGATCTGAGAGATGCACCGCTTCGGGTACTCGTCGAGCGGAACGCCGAACTTTTCGATCAGTTCCGGCCGGTCGCGCTTGATGAACCACGGTGTATATTCGGCGAAGTGCTCGGAGCTCTCGGTAACGAAATAACCGAGCCGGGTCAGCATCTCATAGCGGACCTTGTTGGGGCAGCGCGGGTTCCAACCGGGCTTAGGCGCCCTGCCCTCTCGGTATGCTCGAAGCAGGTCCGGATAGAGATCGCGGTAGGTGCCGTCATCCATGATCTCTTCGAAGTTCAAGTAGAACGCCATGTGATTGATGCCCGCCGCGCGATAGCGAATCTTTTCCAGCGGCAGATCGAGGTCCTTGGCGAGTTCGCCCGCCGTGCCCTGCACGGAATGGCAAAGCCCGACTTGGTGAATGGCGGGATACTTCTCCGCGATCGCCCACGTGTTGATCGCCATCGGGTTGACGTATTGAAGCATGATGGCATCCGGGCACACCGCGAGTATGTCCTCGCAGAGCTTCCACAGATGCGGCACGGTGCGCAGTCCGCGCATGATGCCGCCCACCCCCAGCGTGTCGGCTATGGTGTGGCGCAGGCCGTATTTCTTCGGCACCTCGAAGTCGGTCACGGTGCACGGCTCGTAGCCGCCGATCTGGAAGGCGACGACGACGAAGTCGGCACCATCCAACGCCGCGCGCTGATCGGTGGTCGTCGTCACCTCGGCCGGAACGCCGAGCGTCGCCGCCAGCTTGTTGGCGACGATCTCCGATTCCTCCAGCCGCTTCGTGTCAAGATCCATCAGCGTCACATGCGCGCCGGCGAGCGCCGGTCGCTGCAAAACGTCGCCCACGATGTTCTTCATGAACACCGTCGATCCTGCGCCGATGAATGCGATCTTGGGATTGGCAGTCATTGTCAAAGACTCTCCGGGATCAAGCTGCAATGTCGAAGGCCGCGCGCACGAGGCGGCGGGTATAGTCGGTCCGTGGGTTGGTCAGGACTTCGGCGACGGACCCCTGCTCCACCACCTTGCCGTGCTGCATGACAATGACGCGGTGGCAGAGCGCGCGCACGACCTTCAGGTCGTGCGAGATGAAGAGATAGCTGAGCCCCTTCTCGTTCTGGAGCTTGCGCAGAAGCTCGATGATCTGCGACTGCACCGAGAGGTCGAGGGCGGAGGTCGGCTCGTCGAGCAGGATGAATTCCGGCTCGAGCGCGATGGCGCGGGCGATGGCGATGCGCTGCCGCTGCCCGCCGGAAAACTCGTGCGGGAACCGCGAGAGGATGTTGTCGGGCATGCCGGAATCGCGGAGCGCCTGTCGGACACGCTCAAGGCGGTCGCGCCCGTCCGTGCCGATCCCGTTGACGATCAGCCCTTCCTCGATGATCTGGCGGATCGACATGCGCGGATTCAGTGACGCGAACGGGTCTTGGAACACGATCTGCATGCGCGCGCGCAAGGGCCGCATCTCCTTGCGCGACTTCTCGTGGATCGGCTCGCCGTCGAAGTAGACCTCGCCGGTGGAGCGCGGGACGAGGCGGATCAGCGCCTGACCGAACGTCGTCTTGCCAGAGCCCGACTCGCCGACGAGACCGAGCGTCTCGTGGCGCTGCAGGCTGAGGTCCAGGCTGTCGACGGCGACCAGATCGAAATAGTCGGGCCGGAACATGCCTCCGCGCTTCAGCGTGTAGACGACGCGCACGCCCTTCCCCTCGATGATCACCGGCGTGCTTTCTGGAAAAGGATTGGCGATGCCTTTCGGCTCCGAAGCGAGGAGATGCTGCGTGTAGGGGTGGCGCGGGTTGTCGAACACCTCTTCCGTCGTGTTGTGCTCCTTCACCTCGCCGTTCTGCATGACATAGACGTATTCGGCGAACTTCCGCACGATCGTCAGATCGTGGGTGATGAGGACCACCGCCATGCCGTAGCGGGCCTTCAAATCCTTGATCAGGTTCAAGATCTGCGCCTGGACCGTCACGTCGAGCGCCGTGGTCGGCTCATCCGCGATGAGCACGTCGGGACGGTTGGCGAGCGCCATCGCGATCATCACGCGCTGCCGCTGGCCGCCCGAAAGCTGATGCGGATACTGGCGGAGCCGCGCCGCCGGCTCCGGTATCTGCACTTCCTCCAGGAGCTCCGTCGCGCGCTTCGTCGCTTCCGCGCGGCCGATCCTGTTGTGAAGATGCAGGATCTCGGTGAGCTGCGCACCGATCGTATAGACCGGATTGAGCGACGACATCGGCTCCTGGAAGATCATCGACACGCGATCGCCGCGAAGCTTGCGCATCTTTGCCCGGGAGAACTTTGTGATGTCCTCGCCGTTCAGCCGGATGCAGGTCTTCGGCGAGACGGAGGCGCGTTTGGACAGCAGCCCCATCACGGTTCGCGCCGTAACCGATTTTCCCGAGCCCGACTCCCCGACGAGCGCGATCGTCTCGCCCTCGTGAAGTTGGAATGAGACGTCCCGCACGCCCTCCACGACGCCGTGCTCCACCTTGAAGCTGACCGCGATGTCGCGCGCATCGACGACGAGTTGACGGCCGTGCTTGCCGAGATCGAAGCGCTCGGTCGGGGCAAGGGGATTTGCGGTCTCGGCCATAGCGCGCGCTCAATACGGATCGATAGCGTCGCGCAACCCGTCGCCGAGCGCGTTGAACGCGAACACGGTGAGAAGCACAAAGATGACCGGCGAGAGGATCCATGGGTAGGACCCGATGACGGAGAACGTGTTCGTGTCCTGAAGCATCAGGCCCCACGAGATCAGCGGCGGCTTGACCGCAAAGCCGAGGAATCCGAGGAAGGACTCAAGAAGAACGATCGTCGGGATCGCCAGCGTGACCGCCACGATCACGTGGCTGACGACGTTGGGCAGGATGTGCCGGCTGATGATGCGGAAGTCGCCGGCGCCGACCGCCATCGCGGCACGCACATATTCGATGCGGGCGAGCGCCAACGTCTTGCCGCGGACCTCGCGGCTGAGCTGCGCCCAGCCGAGCGCCGAGATGACGAAGATCACGAAGGCGATGAAGATGTTGGAGGGAACGGTAACCGGGATGAGCGAGGTCAGCGCCAGGTAAAACGGCAGTTGCGGGAACGCCAGGACCGTATCGACGAACCGCTGGAACCAGGTGTCGAAGCGGCCGCCGATATAGCCCGACGTGATCCCGAGCATCGTCCCGACGATCGTCGTGATCGTGACGACGACGAGTGCGATGGTGAGCGAGATGCGCGATCCGATGATGCCGCGCGAGAGGATGTCGCGGCCGAGCTTGTCCGTGCCCAGGATATTGAGCGGCACATCGTCGGAGCCGGTGAAGAGATGGATGTCTGTCGGGATCAGCCAGAGCAGCTTGTAGCGATAACCGTGCGCAAAAAAGCGGATGTCGGCCGCGTTGTCGGTGTCGTAGCCCGTCATCGGCTGAAAGGTGATCGGGTCGAACTCGCCGGTCTCGACGACGGCGTAGTAGAAAGGGCGCAGGCGGAAATTGCCGGCCTCGTCGAAGAAGCGGATGGCCGTCGGCGGCGCGAACGCAAGCGCCGGCTTGTTCGGATCGACCGGCGCGAAGAAATCCGCGAATAGCGCCATGATCAGGAGCGCGGCGACCCCGACCAGCCCCACCATCCCGCTGATCGAGCGCCGGAAGCGCCGCCGGACCAGGTTGAAGTAGCTTTCATCCGTGGAGAACCGGTCGACCTTCACCGGATCGGTGACGACCGGCGTTTCGGCCAGCGTCGCGTCGCGCTTGAGGGAGGTGTCCGTCATTCGCGCTGCTCTCCGCCGAGGCGGACGCGCGGATCCATCAGCGCGAGCAGGACGTCGGCGATGATGTTGCCGACGATCAGCGTCAACGCGAGCATCAGCATGAAGGACGCGGTGACGAACACGTCGCCCACGGCCATCGAGCTCACGATTGCCGGGCCGACTGTGGCGAGCGTGAAGACGATCGCCGTCTCGATCTCACCCGTCAGCATGTAGGGCAGCGCGACGCCCTGATACATGATCAGGGGATGCAGCGCGTTCGGGAGCGCGTGACGCAGGATCACCTTGCGCTCGGACAGTCCCTTGGCCCGCGCCGTCTCGATATATTGCGTGTTCAGCACGTCGAGAAGGTTTGAGCGCACCACACGCATGTTGTAGGCGAGCCCGCCGAACGTGGCGATGAGGATGACCGGCCAGACGTGCTGGACGAGGTTGACGAACTTCCCCCACGACCAAGGCGCGCCGCCATAGCGCGCGGAGAAGAAGCTGCCGATCTCCTGCACGTTCAGCTTGAAGACGAGCAGGTAGAGGATGACGAGCGCCATCAGGAAACGTGGGATGGTCATCCCGAGGAAGGCGAAGAACGAAAACGCGGTGTCGACGAAGCTATATTGCCGCGTCGCCGCGATCAGCCCCATGCAGATGCCGAATCCGGATGCGAGGATGTGGCACGTCAGCGCCAGGAGCAGCGTGCGCGGCAGTCGTTCCGCGATGACCGCACCCACCGGACGATTATAGAGAAGGCTCTGCCCGAAATCGAAACGGGTCACGATGCCGTAGACCCAGCGCAGATATTGGACGGGGATCGGATCGTCGAGGCCGTGCGTTTTCCGATAGGTCTGCGCCTGGGCGTCCGCCGCTTCGAAGCTCGCTCCGCCCTGGTTCATCAGCGAAGAGCGGATGTAGTCGGAATAGTCGCCAGAATGCGACTTGATGACGATGAAGGTCACCAGGCTCAGCACGAACAGGATCGGGATGGCAGACAAGATCCGGATAGTGATGAAGCGCAGCATCGGGTCCGGCCGCTATCGCCTGGGAAGCTCGGCAGGATCAGGAGGATCGCTCCTCCTGATCTGCATTGTTGTCGACCGACTATAGTCTACTTCATCGGTCCGTCGCCGCCCGGCTCACCCGGCAGCGTGCCGGGGAAGAGCTCGTAGTTCTGCTGCAGGTCCTTGGGCACATACATGCGCTCGCGGATTGCCGAGTCCTCGGCCCACTGGAAGGCGAGGATAGGCGTTCCGCTCGACACGTTGCGGATGCGCTTGTTGATGATGAGCGCACCAGGATAGTTCGTCAGACCCGCCTCGTAGACGTTCGTCGTGAAGATCTTCTGGTACTGCTTCATCAGATCGGCGCGCTCCGCGTTATCGCTCGAGGCAATGAACTTGTTGACGATGTCGACAAGCTGTTGCTCGAACGGCACCAGATCGAGCTTTCCGGAGCTTCCCGCCTTGTGCCACGGGCTGGTCAAGGGGCCGACCGGCGCGAGCTGGAAGGTCTGCTGCACGACGGTGATCAGCTCCTTGTCGCCGCGACGGACGATCCAGTCATACTGGCCGGCGCGCCACTCGCTGTTCCACCGGTTGCCGTCGGAGAAGTCCGGTATGACGCGCAGGCCGATGTCGCCCATCATCGCCACGACCGCCTCGCCGAGATTGTGGTCGGTGGCGTAGTCGACATTGGCAAGAAGCGTGATCTCGACATTCTTGCCGCCCATCACATCGGCCGGATAGTTGACGAAGCCGTCGCCGTCGGTGTCCTTGAGGCCGGCCTTTTCGAGATACGCCTTCGCCGTTTCGACGGAATAGGGATAGTAGACCGTCGAGTCGGCGTCGCCGAAGCTGGTGCCGACATAGAGACCGCCCGGATAGATGGCGGTGAACGGGCCCTTCACCAGCGAATTGCCGAGGCGCTGCCGGTCGAGGCCGTAGGTGACGGCCAAGCGGAAGTCGAGGTTGCGGTTCAGCTCGCGCACCGCCTTGCCCCGCTCGTCAGGATCGCCCCATCCCTCATTGGAGAAGTTGAAATCGAGCGAGTAGCCGATGATGCGCGGACCGAACTCGAGCCGCGCCGGCGCCGACGGATCGGCCGAGCGCTTCAGCGCCTCGACATAGCTCTCGGCCTGTTCGAGGTTCGACCAGTCGCCGGAGCCGGCCACGGCCTGCACGTCCCGGTCTGCCCAGGTCGAGAGCTTGTAGTGCACCTCGTCCATGTAGGGGAGCTGATTGCCGTCCTCGTCGACTTTCCAATAGTACGGGTTGCGCCGCTCGACGATGATGTCGTCGGGGCGGTACTCGACCGGAACCCAAGCGCCCATCGTCGGGAAGTTCAGCATCGTCGGCGGGAATGCATTCACGTACTGGTCATAGGTGTTGTTCGAGTACTTCGGATGCTGGGGCTTCATGATGTGCGCGGGCCCCGGGCAGAACGACCCGAATGCCATGGCATAGAGGTATTGCGTCGGGAACGCCTCTTTGAAGGTCCACACCACCGTGTAGTCGTCGACCTTCTTCAGCGTCGTCCCTTCGCCGAATGCTTCCGTGGTCGCCCCGCCCTGCGGCGCGACGTTCGGGTCGAGGATATTGTCCTCCCAGAAGAACATCACGTCGTCGGCGTTGAACGGCGCGCCGTCCGACCATTTGGCACCTTCGATCAGGTGCATCGTCAGCTGGTGGCCGTCGTCCGACCAGTCCCAGCTCGTGGCGAGGTTGGGAAGCGGCTCGAGCTCATCGGCCTTGACGTGGAAGAGCGGGCCCGTGCGGGTCAGGCATTCCTCCAGGGCGTATGTCACGCCGCCCCAGCCCTGCACTTGTCCGGCCTGCCAGTTCCATCCCTGCGGACGACCTCCGATGACGTGGCGGAGCGTGTCGCCGTAGACACCGACGCCGTCAGGCATGTCGCCGGTCTTGAAGACCAGAGGCGCTTTTGGAAGCCGCTCGGCGACAGGTGGCAGCTTGCCCGTGTCGACGAAGTTCTTCGTCACCCATTCCGGCTCGCGATAGGCGGGAAGCGCCCGGAACTCTTCGATGTCGTCGCGTCCGACGAACGTGATCTTCCCCTGTGCTGCGAAGGTCGGTGCGGGCGGAATCGTCGTCGGCTCCACCATCTCGGCATGCAGAGCTCCGGTCGATACGCTCAGCATGAGGCTGGCTCCACCCAAGGCCTTTATATGTCTATGCAATCTGTCCTCCCTCGTTCCCGGCAGAGGCGCGAGGCCTCGGCCCGTTTGCGTTTCCAACTTCCGGACCGGTTCTTCCGGCCACTCACCTGGACGCGGCGGTTCAGCCCACCGTCGACCGGTATTTCCAATCAGGCGATGGCGCGCTGTGGATTGTCCTCCGCGTCGGATTGCTCTGCGCGCACCACTTCGAGCGGACGAACCTCGCGCCGAGCCGCGCCCTTCCAGTCGCGCGTGGCGACTGTGCCTCTCGCCAGCCGCTCCTTCGCCGCTCCGATGGCGTGAGCGTATTGCGGCAGCCATTTCGCCTGCGCGACAAGCATCTCATCGACCATCTGCCAGACCTCTTCCGGCGAGCAGATCGCACCGACGAGCGGATCGTGCAGCACGGCGAGCTTCAGCAGATCGACATCGCCGCTGATCGCCGCGTGCACGGACATGCGTTGGACGTTGATCGAGGCGATGCAGGTCGCGGCACACGCCTCCGGCAGCGTGATCCCCGCCGCCATGTTGAGGCCGAAGCGGTCGACGAAACCCGGCGACTCCACGATCGCGTCCGCCGGCAAGTTGGTGATGATCCCGTCGTTCTTGACGTTGAAGTGGCCGCGATAGACGCGGCCGGTCTCCAGCGCCTCGATGATGTGGCTGGCGTGCTCGCTCGTGCGTTCCTTCGGATCGAGCGGCTTGCCGGCCTCCTCCAGAAGCTTCGGATAATCGCTCTCGAACCAGTTGTTCCGCTCGATGCAGTGCCTGAGATATCCGCCGGTCTCACCGTGGATCCAGTTCGACATGTCGATCCAGCGGCCGATCTCGTCCGGCCGCTTGCGGTACCAGGGTAGATACTCCGAAAGGTGCCCGTTCGACTCCGTCGAATAGAAGCCGAAGCGGCGCAGCACGTCGATCCGCACTTTCTCCTGCGTGGAGAAGACCGGATGCCGCTCGAAGGCGGCGAGCAGCTCGTCGCGCTCGATTCTGCGCCCGCGCAAGCGCACGTCGATGTACCAGGTCTGGTGGTTGATTCCCGAGCAGATGTAGTCGAGCTCGCTCAGATCATCGGCGTCCAGAACCTCCGCGATTTGTTCGCCGCCGTGTTGGACGCCGTGGCAGAGCCCGATCGTATCGACCTTGCCGTACTCGATCGCCGCCCAGGTGTTCATCGCCATGGGATTGGCATAATTGAGGAACGTCGCGCCGGTCTCCGCCACCTCGGCGATGTCGCGGCAGAAATCCAGGATCACCGGGATGTTGCGCTGCCCGTAGAGGATGCCGCCCGCGCAGATCGTATCGCCGACACACTGGTCGACGCCGTATTTCAGCGGAATCCCGATGTCGTCCGCGTAAGCCTCCAGTCCGCCGACCCGTACGCAGCTGATCACATACCGCGCACCCTCGAGCGCCCTGCGTCGGTCCGTCGTCGCGGTGATCCTTGTCGGCAGCCCGTTCGTCTCGACCATACGGTCGACCAGCCCCTGGACCATGGACAGGTTGTGTTGGCTGATGTCGGTCAGCGCGAACTCCACGTCCTGGAGCTCGGGAACGGACACGATGTCGCCGACCAGCTTCTTCGTGAAGCCGATGCTCCCCGCGCCGATCACGCCGATCTTGAATCCGCCCACGCGTCCCCTCCCCGCGTCACCCTCCACGGGCCGCGGCCTGCACCGATCGTTGCAGCCCGGTCACGAATGGGTGAATTTGGCTCCCCATGACTGGCCTGTGCCGGCTATTATCCGCCCCGTGAAATCGGGGAACAGAGAGGAAATGTGCTTATATGGGTAATTCTGTGCTCTACAAGTTGGCTGCGCGCGCGCCCGTAATGAAGAGCGTGTCTTTGCCCCGTGGCCGACATCGTCTGCACGCTATGCCCACGAGCACCGGCTACGAAACCCGCACCGATTCAAGCTACGAATGGAATGGTCGTCTGCGTGGTCAAACGCCGTTCACGGTGCTCCAGCACACAGTTTCGGGCGCCGGCAACCTGCAATATGAGCGCCGCCGCTATCGACTGCGTGCGGGCAACACGATGCTTCTGATCGTGCCGCACAATCACCGCTACTGGGTAGAGGACGCAGGCCGTTGGGAGTTCTTCTGGATATCCATGAGCGGACAGGAAGCAGTGCGCATCCACCGGACGATCCAGGCCGTCACAGGTCCAGTCCTGAAGCTCCGCGACAAGACGATCGAACATATCGCCGATTGCAGCCTGAGGCTGATCGAAGGAGCCGGTGAGACGGCCGGCGCCGCCTCCGCGATCGCCTATGAAGCCGCCGTGGCGCTCTACGATGATGTCTTCAGCTCACCGGCTCCGGATTCTGAATACGACGATGATGCCGCCGTTCGTCACGTCGTCACGCACGTCCTTGCCAATCTCGACAAAGATTTGTCCGTCGCCGAGCTCGCCGAGATCGGCGGACTGAGCCGCGCGTATTTCTCGCGTCTGTTCACCGCAAGCGAGGGAATACCGCCGGCCAGCTTCGTGCGTCAGGAGAGAATGCGGCGCGCAGCGCGCCTGCTCACCAGCCATTCTCACCTCGCCATGAAAGAAATAGCGATGATGACGGGTTTCGACGACCCTAACTATTTCGCCAAGGTTTTTCGCCGCTTCTTTGGAGCGAGCCCGACCGAGTTCCGCAAGACCCGGATGGACACCACCGGGATGACAATCGCGAGTGAACGCGGACCGGCCTAACGCCTTGCGCGATGCGCCGCGGGATAGCCGGCGCGCCCCACGAGCTCGCGCCCTACCAGGCCGTGAAACCTCCATCGACGATCAGGTCGTGGCCGGTGACGAAGGACGCTCCACGGCCGAGAAGAAAGATCGCCGGCCCCACCATCTCGCCGACCTCCGCAATACGCGCCATCGGAGTCTCGCCTGCGACGCCCTTCAGGTTCTCGGCGACCTCTGGCCGCCTGTTCATCGGCGAGAGAGTATAGCCCGGACTGATCGCGTTGACGCGGATGCCGCGATCGACCCATTCCATGGCGAGGCTCTTGGAGAGGTGAACGACGCCGGCCTTCGAGCTGTTGTAGTGCGCCTGCGTCAGTCCGCGATTGACGATCGAGCCCGACATCGAGGCGATGTTGACGATGGCGCCCTCGCCGCGCGGCAGCATGACGCGCGCCTCGGCCTGACAGCTCAGGAACACGCCGGTGAGGTTGACTTCGATGACCTTGTTCCAGTCGGCCAGCGACATGTCCTCCGCGGGTGTCGCCGCAGCGATGCCTGCGGAGTTCACCGCCGCGGCGATCGCGCCGAGCTTCGATTCTGCCGCAGCGACGGCGGCCGCCAAATCGGCCTCCGAGGTCACATCGCCTTCGAGCACTAGGACGCGACGTCCGTGGGCGGCAATCATCTTCTCCGTGTCCGCAAGACCGCCTGATTGTCCTGCGAGGTCGAAGAGCGCGACATCGGCGCCCGCCTCCGCAAGGCCTGCTGCGATCGCCTGACCAATGCCGCTCCCCGCCCCGGTCACGAAGGCCACGGAACCCTCAAGTGAAAACAGTCTCATCCCCACCTCGCCGTCATCACTGTGTCGCTCACGACATGATCAGGCCACCGTCGACATTGACGGTTTGCCCGGTGATGTAGTCGGCATCCGCGCTCGCGAGAAACGCGACCAGACCGGAGACATCCATGCCGGTTCCCACGCGCCCCATTGGGACGCCCTTCACCCACTCGGCCATGAGCTCACCCGGCCCGTAATTTCCGAGCAGCTTGCCCCAGGCGCGGTCGTTGTAGGCCCACATGTCCGTGTCGATGATCCCGGGGCAGATCGCGTTGACCGTGATGCCTTCCTTGGCGACTTCCTTGGCAAGGCTCTGCGTGATCCCGACGACGCCGAATTTGCTGGCAGCGTAATGCGGCGTGTAGATGAACCCTTGCCGAGCTTGCCCGGAAGCCGTGTTGATGAGCTTGCCCCCGCGCCCGTGGCGACGCATCGCGGCTATCGCCGCCTGGCAGCAGAGGAACACGCCCTTGGTGTTGACCGCCATGACCTTGTCCCACTCCGCTTCGGTCATCTCCTCGACGCGCGCCACGGTGATGACGCCCGCATTCTGAATGGAGACGTCCACGCCACCGAGCTTCTCGGCGAGACGATAAAGGCCGGCCACATCATCGGGCTTCGTGACATCCATCACCGCGAAGAGGGCTTCCGCGCCGCCTGCTTTCAGGTCCTCGGCGACAGCCTCGACCTTGGGATCGACCGAACCAAGCACGAGCTTCGCACCTTCCTCGGCAAAGCGCGCGGCAATCGCCTGACCGATCCCCCCGCTCGCGCCGGAGATGACCACGGTCTTCCCTTCAAACCTCTTCATCGCTTCTGCCGTCCCCTTCCCTCGAACGCGCGCTGACTAGCTCGTCGCCAATTCCATGACCCGCACGCTGTCGGCTTCTTCGCGGCTCAAGATCCCGCGCTGCCGCCCGCGGCTCATCACCAGCACGCGATGCGACATGCCGAGCACCTCTTCGAGGTCGGAGCTCACCATGATCACCGCCATTCCCGCCGCCGCGAGTCCCGCGATGACCTCGTAAATCGCTGCGCGCGCCCCGACGTCGATGCCGCGTGTCGGCTCGTCGAGGATGAAGATCTTCGGCGGTCGCTGAATCCATTTCGCGACGACCACCTTCTGCTGGTTTCCGCCCGACAGCCGGCTCACGAGCTGTCCGGGCCGCCCCTTGATGCCGAAGCGCTCGATCGCGGTTTCGGCAAAGGAGCGAACGGCATCCGCCCGCACCCACCGCGAAGGCGCGATCAGATCGAAGTTTCCCACCGCCATGTTGTTGGCGATGCTGTGTTCGAGGATAAGGCCTTGCGCCTTGCGGTCCTCCGGGACGAGCACGATCCCGGCGGCGATCGCGGCGGCCGGTCCAGTCAGCTTGACCGGCTGTCCCGCCACCTTGACCACGCCCGACGAGATCGGGTCGGCGCCGGCGATCGCACGGACAAGCTCCGTGCGGCCGGCGCCGATGAGGCCCGCAAACCCGAGTATCTCACCGGCGCCAACCGAAAAGCTGACGTCCGTGAAGCGCCCGTCGGGCGCCGAAAGTCCGCTCACTTCGAGGATAGGCTCGCCGACCGTGGGCTTGATCGGCGGAAACATCCTCTCGACGCTTCGTCCCACCATCTCCTCGACCACGGTGCGCACCGGAACGTCGGCGCGGTCGTGACGCGCGACGATGCGTCCGTCTCGCATCACGACGATGCGATCAGCGATGCGTGCGATCTCGTCCAGGCGGTGGCTGATGTAGATGAAAGCCATGCCCTCGGCTTTCAGCATGCGTATGTGCTCGAACAGCAGCTCCGTCTCTTCACCGCCGAGCGCTGCCGTCGGCTCGTCGAAGATCAGCAGCTTGGCATCCAGTGCCAGAGCCTTAGCGATTTCGACCTGCTGCTGCGCCGCCACCCGCAACGTGCGGACCTTGCGGTCGGGCGAAACCTCGAGCCCGAGGCGCTTGAGCTGCGCCAAGGCGCGCTCCCTGATTGTCGCCCGGTCGACGACGCCATGCCGAACCGGCAGGCGGCCGACATAGACGTTCTCCGCGACCGACAGATCCGGAATGAGCTTCAGCTCCTGGTGAATCATGCCGATGCCCGCGCCGATCGCATCGGCGGGGGAAGCGGGCGCGTAGTTCTCGCCGCGCCACGTCATCGAGCCGCGGTCCAGTTTGACGGACCCGGCGATGATGTTGGAGATCGTCGACTTGCCCGCCCCGTTCTCTCCCAGGACCGCTACGACTTCGCCGGGACGTACGTCGAAGCTTGCGTCCGTTACAACCTGGATCGGGCCGTAAGACTTGCAGATACCGGTGACGGAGAGCCCCGCTAGGGGGCTCTCCGCTGGATGAACGTCGTGGGAGGCAACGACGCTCGCCATCGATCAGGGATGCATTTCGATGAACTGATCGACGTTGTCCTTGGTCGTCAGGGTCGCATCCTGCAGCTGCTCTGCCGGCACGGACTCGCCGGCGACGAGCTTGATCGCCGAATCGACGGCCAAGCGGCCCATGCCCTGCGTCTGCTGGGTCGCGGTCACGTCGAACACGCCTTCCTTCAACGCCTTGAGCGCGGCCACGTCGCCGTCGAATCCGGCGACCCAAATATGGTGACCGAGATTGGCCACCTTCACCGCCTGGGCAGCACCCAACGCCAAGGCGTCCGCCTGCCCCCAGGCGATCGTGACGTCCGGGTGCGCTTGCAGCAGATCCTGCGTCAGCTTGAAGCCCTCGTCCTGGTGCCAGCCCTCGCTCCACAGTTCGCCAACCACCTTGATGCCCGGATTGGCGGCGAGCGACTCGCCGCACCCCTTGGTGCGGTCCACCTCAGGCGTCGTGCCCTTCTGCCCGTGGATGATGATCATCTCACCCTCTCCGCCGGCCTGGGCGAAGATGTAGTCGCAGACGGCTTTTGCCGAATTGACGCTGTCGGTGGCGATGAAAGTGTCGCCCGACGCCCCTTCCGCGTTGCGGTCGACGTTGACGACGGGAATGCCGGCCGCCTTCGCCGCCTTCGTGGGAACGCTCGCCGCGGTGGCGCCGGCCGGAATGTAGATCAGCGCCTGGATGCCTTGGGTAATGAGATCCTGCACCTGGCTTACCTGCGTCGCGGAATCGCCCTTGGCATCGACGGTGATGACCTCGATCCCCTTGTCGCCCGCATAGGCCTCGACCGACTGCTTGATCTGGTTGAAGAAGTCGGCCTGCAGATTGGCAACGGCCAGCCCGAGCTTCTTGAGTTCGGCGGCATCGCTGGGAGCCGCCGCGAACAGCATCGGCAAGACCGCGGCGGCCCCGAGCAGAAAAGTGCGTTTTGATGTCTTCATGTTTTCCTCCGTCTTTCGTGTTGTCCGTCGCCTGCGGCCGGACATGCTTCACTTCCCCACTACCCGGACCTTCCGATCCGCACGTCCGACTCCCGGACGATCTCAGCGCGTGTGACGTCTCCAGGTGTCCGCGGCGACCGCAAGGGCGATAACGACGCCGATCACGACCTGCTGGATGAACGGCGACACGCCTAAAAGATTGAGCCCGTTGCGCAGCACCCCGATCGTCAGCACGCCGACAGCGGTTCCGCCGATGGACCCGGTTCCGCCGCTCAAGCTGGCACCGCCGATCACCACGGCAGCGATCGTATCGAGCTCGTAGCCGAGCCCCGAGCTCGGCTGCACCGAATCCAGCCGCGCGCCGAGCACGACGCCCGCCAGCCCGGCGAGCACGCCGCTCGTTGCGTAGACCCAGTTCGTCAGCCTCGCGACGGGAATGCCCGACAGCCGCGCGACCTCGGCGCTTCCACCGATGGCGTAAAGATTTCGTCCGTTCGTCCGGAACGTAAGGAAGATCGCGAAAGCGGTTCCCAGTGCGATCATCACGCCGACGGTAACGGAAAGGAATCCGAAGTAGCGGGTGATGGAGAGGCCGGAGAACCAATCCACGAACCCGACGATCTGGGAGCCGTCGGTGATGATGTTGGCGAGCCCCCGGGCCACCGACATCATTGCCAAGGTGGCTATGAACGGCGGGAGCTTCGCGACGGTTACGAGCAGACCCGAGACCGCGCCGCATAGTCCGCCGGCCACGAGCGCGCCGAGAATGCCGGCCGGAATGCCGAGGTTGAGATACTCGTCGTGGGCGATGTACCCCATCACCATGCCGCCGAGGGCAAGCACCGAGCCGACCGAGAGGTCGATGCCGCCGATCAGGATGACGAGGGTCATGCCGATCGCCATGATCCCGAGCACCGTCACTTGGTCGAGCACGTTGAGGAGATTTCGAACGGTCAGGAAGGTGTCCGTCGAAAGGCTGAGCGCGATGCAAAGAAGGATCAGACCGAGGAAGGGCCCCGCGCTGCCGGAAAACATCGTCGAGGCGAGCCGGCCCAGAGAGCTGGTCGCCTGAGGCTCCAGCTCTGCCGTCAGGCGTGTCTTTGCAAGGTCGCTCATCCGCGATGGGCCGGCCGCATGAGCGGAGGGGCAACGACGTCGATCGTCGGCTGGCCGCTGCGGGACTTCGTCCCCGGACTCCCGATCTGACCCGCCAACCCTTCCCTCCCTCGATTGTTGTTTTATTTTCGAATTATGCGCTTTAGTGCGGTATTTTTGTAGGAGCTGTCAAGCGCAATACGCCAGTCCGCGGACGCTACGCAAACGCGGTTCGCAGCAGTCCGGCAACGTCGGCACGACCTCGGCGAAACCGAGACGCCTCCCTAACTATTTGACCTGATAGAGAATCCGCGTGGCGTCAGTGTGCGATGATGACCTCGATGCCGCGGCGCTCGAACTCGCGGACGTCTTCGTCTCGGATCGCGTCGTCGGTAATAAACGAATGAATCACATCGAGCGTCGCCAGTCGCGTGAAGGATGTTCGATTCACTTTGGTAGAATCCGCAACCAAATAGACGTGCGAGGCCGCCTTGATCATCGCCTCCTTGAGCCGCAGATCCGCGAAGCTCGGATAGGTCAACCCCGCTTCGAGCGAGACGCCTGCTGCGGCGAGGAAGAGCTTTCCGGCAAGGATATCGCGAAAATAGGCCGCCGACTCGTCTCCGCTCAGCGACAAAGTCGGCGCCTTGAACTGTCCCCCCGGCATGTGGACGGCGAAACCCGGCACCGCGCCGAGGATCAGCGCAATATTGAGCGCATTGGTGATGATCGTGAGCCCTTGGCGATCGAGGAGGCCGTGCGCGACCTCGGTCGTTGTTGACCCGGCATCCAGGATGATCGCCTCGCCGTCGCTCACCAAGGACGCCGCGCGGATACCAATCTTCCGCTTTTTGTCCATGTTTTCAGAATGTTGCAGCGAGAGCGACTCGACCTGCCGCGTCATCGTCTTGAGATAGGCGCCGCCGTGCTCACGCGACACGTAGCCATCGACTTCGAGGCGCTCGAGATCCTGCCGGATTGTCGCCTCCGACACCTCGAACGCTGCGCTGAGATCGCGGACGCGGGCGCTCCCCTCCTCTTGCAGCCATTCGAGAATCTTGCGCCGTCGAGGCTCCGCCAGCAAACCGCTCAGCGCCCCGCTCTCGGCGGCTCGTTTGCGGCCCGCCCGGCGGATCGTCTTCTGCTCGCTCATGATTTCGGCGGCTCGAAGCCGCATCGGGTGACCGATTCCATGTGGTGCCAGCCTAGCGCGATTGGCGCGGCATTCGCAATTGCCCCGCAACCCGGACGCCCTCTCTTCGCTCAATTGATGGACAATAAACAAAAGAAATCGCAAATTTTCGATAGTGACTGCGCGGCGACAATCAGGTAGGTGTCACGGAAAATCGCGACGGCAGGGAGGGTTCAGATGCGATTGGGCGAAGCGACAAGCCACCAGCCAAACGGCGCACCCGCCCAAGCGGGCATCTTTTCGCGGTAGGGACATTAGACAGTGTCCTCCCTCCCTCTCCCGCAACGGGCCAATGATCCGGTTCCGCTGATCCGGGAAAAAGCTCTCTGGATCCGGCGCCGCAGTTTTCGCATGGTCTACGAGGCACAGCTCGGCCATGCGGGTGGTGATTTCAGCGCGGCCGACATCCTCGCGACGCTCTATTTCGGCGTGCTGCGCTACGATCCGGCAAAGCCGCGCGATCCGAACCGCGACCGCTTCGTCATGAGTAAGGGCCATTGTACGGGTGCCTTCTACTCGGTGCTGGCGGCAGCCGGCTTTTTCCCGGAGGAAGAGCTTTCGACCTACATGAAGCCCATGTCGCGGCTGAACGGCCACCCCAACAGGAACTACCTGCCGGGCGTCGAGACGAATACGGGACCGCTCGGGCATGGTCTGCCGGTCGCGACCGGCATCGCCATCGCCGGCCAGATGGACGGCGCTGACTTCCAGACCTTCGTCTTGACGGGCGACGGCGAGCTGCAGGAAGGCAGCAATTGGGAGTCGGCGCTGAGTGCGGGCCACCGCAAGCTCGAGAACCTGACGCTCATCATCGATCGCAACCGCCTCCAGCAGGGCGCGCGTACCGAGGATGTCGCAACGCTCGACCCACTTGACGAGAAATGGCGCGCGTTCGGCTGGCACGTCGAGTCCGTCGACGGCCACGATCACCGGCAGCTCCTCGATATGCTGAACGCGCCGACTGCCGGCCGCGGCCGTCCGCGCTGCATCATTGCCCGGACGATCAAAGGAAAGGGTGTCTCCTTCATGGAGGACAACGTCGCGTGGCATCACGGCGTGCCGAATAAGGAGCAGTTCGAGCAGGCGATGCGGGAGCTTGTTTGATGAGTACGGCGCCTGTCGCCAAAGGTGGCTGTTTCGACTGCCGTGACACATTTGCTCAGACCGTCGAGGCCCTCGCCGAAGCCGATCCACGTGTCGTGACGGTGGTGAGCGACAGCGTCGGCTCGTCGAAGCTCGTCAACTTCGGCAAGCGATGGCCGGAGCGGATGGTGAATGTCGGAATTGCGGAGCAGACGCTCGTCGCGGTCGGCGCAGGCCTTGCCAATGGCGGCAAGGTCCCCTTCGTTTCAGCCGCCGCTTGCTTCCTCACTGCCCGGGCAATGGAACAGATCAAGGCCGACATCGCCTATACAAACGTCAATGTGAAGCTCGTCGGGCAGTCGAGCGGTGTTGCTTACGGCGAGCTCGGGCCGACCCATCACTCGATTGAGGACATGGCCTGGCTCAGGCCGCTGACCACCCTGACCGTCATCGTGCCGTCCGACCCGTGGGAGACCGAGCAGGCGATCCGCGCCGCTGCGGCCCTGGATGGTCCGGTCTTCATCCGAGTCAGCCGCATGCCCGTGCCGGCACTCGAGCGCAAGGCGCCCAAGTTCGAGATCGGCAAGGCGGAGACGCTGGTCGACGGAGACGACGTCGCTATCATCTGTAATGGCGTCATGGTTCGCCGTGCAATAGAGGCCGCGGACATGCTCGGCGTCGAAGGGATCGAGGCGCGGGTCGTGAACATGTCGACGCTCAATCCGCTCGACGAGGCGACGATCCTGGACTGTGCGAAGACCGGGGCGATTGTTACCGCCGAAGAGCATTCCATACGCGGCGGCCTCGGCGGCGCGGTCGCCGAGGTCGTTGCAGTCAACGATCCCGTGCCGATGCGGATCCTCGGCTTTCTCGGTTTCCTCCCGACCGGTTCGGCCGAATGGCTCTTGGAGAATTTCGGCTTGACGTCCGCCGGGATAGCCGCCGCCGCTCGAGACCTCGTCGCGCGCAAATGACCAGCGGCCTGATCCTCGCCATCGATCAGGGGACGACCAACACCAAAGCCGTCGCGGTCGATGAAGCCGGCCGCATTGTCGCCCAAGCCTCCGTGCCAATGGATGTCGACTATCCGCGGCCGGGCTGGGCAGAACAATCCGCCGTCGATATCTGGCGGGCTGTGCAACGCGTTATCGCCGACATCGTCGCGCAGACATCGCGGCCGGTCGATGCGCTCGCCATATCGAACCAACGCGAATCGGTTGTCGTGTGGGACGGAACGACTGGCGAAGCCGTCGGGCCCGTCGTTATCTGGCAGTGCCGCCGCTCGGCCGAACGCTGCGCGAAGATACGCACCGCCGGCCATTCTCAGGAGGTGATCGAGCGGACCGGGCTTGGAATCGATCCGCTTTTTCCAGCCGCCAAGATCGCCTGGATTCTCGACTCCGTGCCCGATGCTCGCACCCAGGCCACGAAGGGGCATCTCAAGGCCGGCACCATCGATTCATGGCTGCTTTGGCACCTCACAGCAGGCGAGATCCACGCGACGGACCACTCCAACGCCTCCAGGACGCAGCTCTTCAATACGGACTCGCTCGCTTGGGACGAGCGTCTCGGTTCGATCTTCGATGTCCCCCTCGACATCTTGCCGAGTGTGATGCGCTCCGACAGCCATTTCGGTGGCGTCGCGAATGGCACGACCGCGCTGCCCGGTGGGACGCCGGTCTGCGCAATGATGGGCGACTCCCACGCTGCTCTCTATGGGCACGGCATTCGCACGCCGGGTGCCGTCAAGGCGACCTACGGCACAGGCTCATCGCTCATGACGCTGACGCCCGGGCGCATCGCTTCCAAGCACGGGCTCTCCGGAACGATCGCCTGGGGCGATCGCCAAGGGATCGCCTATGCCCTTGAGGGAAACATCTCGGTTTCGGGTCAGGCCGCCGCTTTCATGGCAGAGATGCTCGGCCTGCAGACGACATCAGAGCTTTCCGCGCTCGCCGCAACCGTTGATGAAAGCAATGGGGTCGTCTTCGTTCCCGCCCTCGTCGGCTTGGGCGCGCCGCACTGGCGCGAGGAGGCGCGCGGCATCATCAGCGGCCTGTCGCTCGGAACGAAACCGGCTCATCTGGCCCGCGCTGCGCTCGAGGCGATCGCTTTCCAGGTGGCCGACGTCTATGCGGCGATGGCGCGCGATCTTGGCAATCCTCTGACGGGGCTCTCTGTCGACGGGGGCGCCTCGCGTAACGACTTCCTGATGCAATTTCAGGCCGACCTGATCGATCAACCCGTAGCGCGCGGTACGGTCGCCGAGCTCAGCGCGCTCGGTGCGGCGTCGATGGCTGCGACGGCACTCGGCCGTGACTCCGACTGGCAAACTCCCGAGTCTGCTTCGTTCCGACCGTCGATAGACTCTGGACGGCGCGCGGCGCTTCTTTCCGCGTGGCGAACGGCGCTGCACCGGGCCCTCAACTAGGCGCGCTGACTCCACTTCCTGCCCATCGGCAAGGGCTCCAACGAATGTCCGGCTGGTCCGCCCGCGGGCAGGCTTGCCCCCTCACCAACACGAGGCGCTCAGGTGAGGTAGACCGCCGCCAGGACATTTTCCGCTATCTGTAACGTTGCAGTACCAGGTATTTCTTCGCATAGTGACTCGACCGCCGTTGCGTTCTGGGTGCTTCCCACACTCACGAGGGGTGCACATCTCGCGATGCGGACCGGTTCTTCAAAAGACGACCGTCAGGTCGCCAAACAGGGAGGAAGACTTATGAAGACACCACTCCTCGGCACACTTCTGGCCTCGACGATCGTGGCCGGCATGGTCGGCGTCGCCGCGGCGCAGGACCTGGTTACGGAGGATCGGGTCGGCAGCCCCGACGCGCCGAACGTTCTGACCATGCGGGCAAACCCGAACCAGTCGCCGAACAGCCCGAGCGCCGAACAGAAGGCCGCGTTCAAGAAGGTGTGGCAGACGTTCGCCGAGAATCATCCCGACTGGCAAATCAACTTCGAATTCTTCACGCAAGATATCGGCGGCGAGCATGCCCGTCTGCTCGAACAGGCGCGCGCAGGCCGGGCGCCCGATTGCGTCACCGTCGACTCCTTCCAGCTGGCGTTGTTTGTGGACAACGGCGTGCTGAAGCCGCTCGACGACTACTTCAGCGACGAAGAGGTCGCCGACCTCTTCCCCTTCATCCGCAACGGCATCACCGGGCCCGACGGTCATATCTACGCGTGGTGGTGGGGCACGGACCTGCGCATCCTCTATCGCAACACCGACCTCGTGCCCGATGCGCCACAGACCTGGGACGAGCTCAAGGCCGCGGCGCTCGACGCCAGCAGCAAAGGCAAGGAAGGCGTGCTCTTCAACGGCGGCCGTTGGGAGGGAACCACCTTCGACTGGCTCGCCAATTTCTGGGCGCAGGGCGGCAGCCTCGTCGACGACAGCGGCAAGCCGATCTTCGGCGAAGGCGAGAACCGCGCCAAGATGCTGAAGGCCATCAATTACTTCAAGGATCTGGTCGACAGCGGCGCAGCGCCCAAGCGTGTCGCGACGATCAAGGACTACAACGACTTCAACGCAGCCGCGATCGCCGGCACCGCCGCCATGTTCTTCGGCGGTCACTGGCAGTACTTCCAGCTGAAGGAAGCGATGCCGGCTGAAGAGTTCGCCAAGTGGGACCAGTCCGAGTTGCCTGGACCGACCCCGGACGAGCGCGCCACCGGCACCGGCGGCTGGACGGTCGCTGCCTTCAGCGACGATCCGGCGAAGGTGGAGATGTGCGCCAACGTCATGCGCGAGGTCTATATGGGCCCGGCCAACGAGGTCATCGGCGACCTGCCGACCCGGGCGTCGCTGTTCGAGAGCCTGCCCAAGTTCCAGACCCCCTACTTCGCCAAGCTCAAGGACTATCTGGTCCACGGTCATGCACGTCCGGGCGTGCCGATCTATCCGGAGATCTCCAACCAGATTCAGATCATGATGGGCGAGGTCCTGTCGGGGACGAAGGAGCCTGAGGCCGCGCTTGACGACGCGTGGAACCGGGTGATGGACGCTTACAACAAGGGCTGATGCAGACCCGGCCCGACGGTCGCACCGCGGCCGTCGGGCATTCTCGCTGACGGTTGTCCATTGCTGATCGGGGGAAGCGCGGCATGAGCGAGCTCGCCGCCACGACGGTGGCCGGTGCGCGTTTGCGCAAGCGTGGTCAGTCGCGACTGAGCGAAAGGCCGATCATATGGCTGGCGCCGCTCGCGCTGCTCCTCTTCGCGACCTACGTCTACCCGGCCATCGACGTCATCCGCTACAGCTTCACCAACGCCACGCTGCTCAACCCCGCCTATGACTACTCCTTGGCGAGCTACCGGGCGGTCACCGGCAACCCGGACCTCCCGGGAATCCTCTACGTGACCTTCATCTTCGTGGTCGCCAGCGTCGTTCTTCAGCTCACCCTCGGCTTCCTCGTCGCGCTGGCGCTGCATCGCGGAATGAAGCGCCGCCTGCCCGGCGTCTCGGTCGTCCGCGTCATCATCCTGGCGTCATGGATCGTGCCGGGAGTCGCCGGCGGCATCGTCTGGCAGCTGATGTTTCACGAGGCGACCTACGGCTTCCTGAACGGGCTCCTGCGCTCTGTCGGAATCAGCCCGGTACCCTGGCTCTCCGATCCGAGCATCGCCATTTGGTCGGCGGTGATCGCCAATGTCTGGCGCGGAACGGCGTTCAGCATGATCCTGCTCTACGCCGGGCTCCTGGTGATCCCGCAAAGCCTCTACGAGGCGGCGTCGGTCGACGGCGCCACCGGGCTGAAGCAATTGTGGTACGTGACCCTGCCGCAGCTGCGGCCGATCATGTTGATCAACACCATCCTGATCAGCATCTTCACGCTCAACACGTTCGACCTGATCCTGCCGCTGACGGGCGGCGGACCGGGGCGCGCCACCGAAGTGCTCGCGCTCTACACCTACAACACCGTGTTCCGTAACTTCGACCTCTCCAACGGCGCGGTGCTGGCGGTGCTGCTCCTCGCGATCAGCCTCGTCTTCACGCTCTTCTACGTGCGCCTGCTGCCGAAGGAGAGCTGAGCGTGAAGGCCTCACGACGCGCATTCATCGGCGACATTGCGACCTACTTCGCCTACCTGGTGATCTGTCTGTTTTTTGCCGGGCCGCTGCTGTGGCTGTTGTCGCTGTCGATCCGGACGTCGGCGGAAATCTATGTCAGCGAGATCCGGCTGTGGCCGCATGTCCCCACGGTCGAGAACTACGTCTCGGCGCTGAGCAACCGCCTCTTCGCCACTTACCTGTGGAACGGCCTCAAGCTCGCGGTCGCCGGCGCCTTCGGCGCGATGCTCTTCGCCACCCCCGCGGCCTACGCCCTGTCGCGCTTTCGCTTCCGCCACCGCAATTTGATGATGGTCGGCCTGCTGGCGTTCCAGATGATCTCGCCGCTGGTGATCATGGTGCCGCTCTACCGCTACATGGACAGGCTCAGGCTGACCGACAGCCATGCCGGCGCGATCATGATCTACATCGCCATCGCGGCGCCGCTGTTCACCTGGATGCTGAAGGGGTTTCTCGACGGCATCCCGCAGAGTCTCGAGGACGCCGCCATGATCGACGGCTGCACTCGCTTCTCGGCTTTCATGCGGGTCATCGTGCCGCTCACGCTGCCCGGCCTGACGTCGGCCTTCGTGCTCAACGCCATCCTCGGTTGGTCGCAATTCATCATTCCGTTCATCCTGATCAGCAAGCCGAGCCTGCTGCCGATCGCGGTCGGCATCTTCAATTTCCAGGGGACCTACAGCCAAACGTCGACGCAGATCCTCGCCGCCGCGAGCGTGATCTCCATCGTCCCGGCGGTCTTCGTTTTCTTGGTGCTCCAGCGCTTCATCATCGGCGCGCTCATGGCCGGCGCGGTGAAGGGCTGACCGGCGATGCTGCGCAATCTCGAGACGGGGCGCGTCGCCGACCCCGAAACGGACGATCACGACGGGCTGTTTAGGCGGCCGGCCAGGACTAGCCGGATGAAGGGGCTGAGATGACTCTGACACGGAGCCAACGGGCCGACCGACTTGGGAGGCGGCTGGAAGAGCTCGAGTTGTGGACGGTACGGCGCTCGCAGCCTCTCGGCGACTGGACGTTCAACGGCGACGCGCTGGCGGCCGGCGCACCGTGGCCGACCCGCGATGGCATTGCCGTGTTCCGTCACCCCGACGTCGAAGTGCCGGCGGACTGGCCGCTTGACGAGACACGCCTCGACCTCGACCTCGGCGGCGAAGGGCTGCTGCGGCTCGCCTACGCGGACGGCAGCGAGGAAGGCTTCGGCCTCGATCCCAACCACCGCCGTTTTCCGCTGACCGGTCGCCGCTTCACCCTCAGCGCCGAATGCGTGGCGCGTCTGCCGTTCGGCGTGCCCAATCGAGATGCACGGCTCGCTCACGCACGCCTCGCCTGGATCGATCGCGGCCTTGCCGAATACTGCCTGTTGCTCCGGCAGCTCGTCGAGACGGTCCGCCAGCTTGCCGATCACGAAGCCGTGGAACCGATGCTCGATGCGGGTGAGAAGAGCCTGCGCCAGCTCGATTGGCCTACGGAGACGCGGAACTATGTGGCGCGGGTCGCGCCGGGCCGGCAGATGCAGAGCGTCTGGCAGCTGCCCGCAGGGCTCGCGAGCGACCCCGACGGCCTCGACGAGGCTGGCCGAGCCTCGGTCGACAAAGCAAACAAATCGCTCGTGGCCGATCTGGAATCGCTCCGTCGGCGCTACCCGCCGACCGGCGCGCTCGCCCTCACGGGGCACGCCCACATCGACCTTGCATGGCTGTGGCCGCTCGCCGAGACGCGGCGCAAGGCCAACCGCACGTTCCATACCATGGTCGGGCTGATGGACCGTCACCCGGAATTCCGCTTCAACCAGTCGACCGCGCAGCTCTACGCCTTCCTCGCAGAGGACGACCCGGCGCTATTTGCCCGCATCAAGGAGAAAGTGGCGAGCGGCCAGTGGGAGCCGATCGGTGCGATGTGGGTCGAGCCCGACACCAACATGCCGACCGGCGAATCCTTCGTGCGCCAGCTTCTCTACGGCCAACGCTATTTCGAGCGAACCTTCGGCCGCCGGCACACGGTTTGCTGGCTGCCCGACTGCTTCGGCTTCTCGCCGGCGCTGCCGCAGCTACTCCGCCTTGGCGGCGTCGACAGCTTCTTCACCATCAAGGTCAACTGGTCGGAGACGAACGCAATGCCGTTCGACCTCTTCTGGTGGGAAGGCCTCGACGGCAGCCGCGTCCTCACGCACACCTTCAACAACTCGGCCGGCGGCTACAACGCCGAGATCGGGGCTCGGGCGTTGCTTGAGACGTGGAGGAATTTCCGCGACAAGCACCACCATCCGGAGAGCCTGCTCTCGTTCGGCTTTGGCGACGGCGGCGGCGGGCCGACTGAAGAGATGCTCGACCGCCAGCGTCAGTTCGCTTCGTTCCCGGTGGTGCCGAGCCTGCGCCCGGTCAACGTCGCCGAGTGGTTCACCGACGCACACAAGGCAGTCGCGGACGACTCCGACCTGCCGGTGTGGGTCGGCGAGATGTACCTCGAGCTGCACCGCGCCACCCTCACCACGCAGGGACGCACCAAGCATCTGCACCGCCGGGCCGAGCGCGCGCTGATCACCGCGGAGACCGTGTCGTGCATGGCCGCGCTTCTCGGTGCGCCGATCGCCGGATCGTTGGAGGACCAGTGGCGCCTCGTCCTGCGCAATCAGTTCCACGACATCCTGCCGGGCTCGAGCATCCGCGAGGTCTACGAACAGAGCGAGGCGGAGCTCACGTCCGTGGTGGAGGCCGGCGACGCAGTGATCGCCGACCAATTGTCGAAAATCGCCGGAGCGCTTGCCACCGGCGGCGGCGAACCAGGGATGCTGGTGGTCAACCCGGACCTCTCGCCGCGCCCGCTGCGGCTGGAGGCCGAGGGCGGCACGGCATTGGCCGGCGACGCGACGGTGCCTGGCGTGACGGCCGTGGTGGTCGGCGACGTTGCGCCGGCGCCGGGATTGAGCGTCACCGAGCGCACCGTCGAGAATGCCGGCGTGCGGGTGACGCTCGCCGATGACGGCACGCTCGCCAGCGTTTTCGACAAGGAGTCCGGGCGCGAGGCACTCGCCGACCGCGGCAATCAGATTTGGGCCTACGTCGACAAGCCGCGCAACTGGGACGCCTGGGACGTCGAGGAGAGCTATGTCGAGCAGGGCGAGGAGATCGCCGCGGCCGAGATCAGCGTGACCGAGACCGGGCCGCATCGTGCCGCGATCACGATCGTTCGCCGCTTCCGCGGCAGCGAGATCAGGCAGACGATTCGCCTGTGGGCAAACTCGGCGCGCATCGACTTCAAGACCGACATCGACTGGCACGAGCGGCGCATCCTGCTGAAGGCGCGTTTCCCTCTGGCCATCCGCTCCGACCACGCGACTTTCGAATGCGCCAACGGCGTCATCCAGCGCCCCACCCATCGCAATACCTCGTGGGAGCAGGCAAAGTTCGAGGTCGCCGCTCACCGTTTCGCCGACCTGTCGGAGCACGGCTATGGCGTAGCGCTTCTCAATGACGGCAAATACGGACATCACGCCCTCGGCAATGAGCTCGGCCTGAGTCTCCTGCGCTCGCCGGTCTATCCCGATCCCCTCGCGGACGAGGGCCGTCAGAGCTTCACCTACGCCCTCTTCCCACATAAGGGCGACTGGCTGTCGGGCGGCGTGCTCGCAGAGGCCGAGGACCTCAACCGGCCGCTGCTCAGCACGCCGGTGGAAGGCGGAGTCGGCACGTCATGGACCGCCGTCGGCGTCAGCGGCATCCCTCTGGGCCTGAGCGGCTTCAAGCCGGCCGAGGACGGCAACGGGATGATTCTCAGGTGCTACGAGCCGGCAGGCGCCCGCGGCACGGCGGAGGTCGCCCTGCCGTCCGGTTGGCGCATCGACGGCGAAGTCGATCTTCTGGAGGATGCTTCGGGCGGCGCCGAGTTCCATTTCCTGCCGTTCAAGCTGCACAGCTGGCGAATTGTCCAGGGCGGGTGATGGTGATGGACATCGGTCGGCGTGACGCAATCGGGTTGGGGGCATGTAATGGCGCATCTTGAAGTCAAGCGGCTCTTCAAGAAGTACGGCGACCTGGAAGTCGTCCACGGCATCGACTTCGAGATCGGCGACGGCGAGTTCGTCGTGCTCGTCGGGCCATCCGGCTGCGGCAAGAGCACCATCCTCAGGATGATCGCCGGCCTGGAACTCGTGACCGGCGGCGAGATCGTCGTCGACGGCCTCGTCGTCAACGACATGCTGCCGCGCGATCGCGACATCGCCATGGTGTTCCAGGACTACGCGCTCTACCCCCACCTGTCGGTGCGCCAGAACCTCGGCTTCGGCCTGAAGATGCGCGGCGCTGCGCGCGATGAGATCGGCAAGGCCGTCGCACGCACCGCCGAGATCCTGCAGATCGAGGAGCTTCTCGATCGCAAGCCCAAGCAGCTTTCCGGCGGGCAACGCCAGCGTGTTGCGATCGGCAGGGCGATCGCGCGCGAACCGAAGATGTTCCTGTTCGACGAGCCGCTCTCCAATCTCGACGCTAAGCTTCGGGTCGACATGCGCACCCAGATCAAGCGTCTGCACATGACGTTCCAGACGACCAGCGTCTACGTCACCCACGACCAGGTGGAGGCGATGACGCTAGCCGACCGCATCGTGGTTCTGCGCGACGGCAACATCGAGCAGGTCGGCGCGCCCGAGGAGCTCTACGGCAAGCCCGCCAACCGCTTCGTCGCCAGCTTCATCGGCTCGCCGACGATGAACTTCCTCGACGCGAAGATCGTCGAGGATGGCGGCGCGGTTGCCGTCGCGATTGACGGCGGACCGCGCCTTCCCGTGCCACAGGCGAAGGCCGACCGCTACAAGCCGCATGTGGGCAGCGCCGTCGTCTTCGGCATCCGGCCGGAGCACGTTACGGATGTCTGGACCGAGCAAAACCGCGACACCCTTGTGCCGCTTGAGATCGCCGTCGATCTGACCGAGCCGCTCGGCGCCGACACGCTGGTATTCACCCGCATCGGCGCCGCCGAGGTCGTCTGCCGGGTGAGCGCCGCCGCGCGTCTCGCTGTCGGCGGCACCGCACCGCTTCATGTCGACATGAGCCAGATGCACGCCTTCGACCGCGAGACCGAATCGGCTCTCTGACCCGCACGGGGGCGGGCCGGCGGTAGCGGCTTCAGGTGCGCCGATGCAGGCGCGGCTCGGCGAGCGTCTGCAGCTCGCTTACCCTAGCGCCCGCGATCCGCATCAAGAGCAGTCGCGCCAGCTCTTCGCCGGCGAAGATCAGGTCCTCGAAAAACGAGTCGATCGCCGGCGTCACGTGATCGAGCAGGTCGGAGGTCTTCTTGGCGATGACGTCGACGTCGCGACCGACCGCAAGGCCGGCATCCTGCAGCCCCGCCATCAGCGCGATACACCGCGTCTCGTTCGCGCAGATGACGCCGTCGGCCGGATGCGGTCCTGAAGCCATCGCCCGCGCCGCCGCGCGGAACTCCCCCGGATCGCTGTCGAGGTGGATGCCGTCCATGATCGCGCCTTCGACACCGTCGTGCTTTGCGATCCCCTTATGAAAACCGGTGATCATATGGCGCGCACAAGTCAGAACGTTGGACGGCGCGACCAGCGTCAGCCGACGCCGCCCGCGCTCGACCAGTCGGTCGACCGCGTCCAGCAGCAGTTGCTCGTTGTCGAAGTCGTAGTAGGGATGCGGATCGCGGATCTCGGTGCGTCCGTGCGCGACAAACGGGAAGTCACGGTCAAGCAGGTAGCGAACGCGCGGATCGAGCGGTTGCGTGTGCGTGAAGATCACTCCGTCGGCCGCCGACGTCTCGACGAAATAGCGCACCGGCTCCATGACGTCGGCGTTTCGTATCAGGGGCATCACGACCAGGTGGTAATTGGTCGTTGCGAGCACGCGCGAGATGCCGAGAATGATGCGTCGCTCAAACTCGGCGATGGTGACGTTCTGGTCGAGGATCAAGCCAATGACGAAAGTGCGTCCGGTGCGCAGGCGCACGCCCGCCCGATGTGGCCGGTAGCCGATCTGTTCGGCGACTTCGCGCACGCGCGCCCGGGTTTCGGCGCTGAGCTCCGGTCCATCCTTGAGCGCCCGCGACACTGTGGTCAGCGCGAGGCCAGTGATCTGCGAGATCGTCTTGAGGGTAGGCGCGCGGCGCACTCCGGGCCGTCCCCCCGAAGACTCGCTGAGGTACTCCTTCGAGGGGCTTTTTTGCCCTCTCCCTCCAACGTCTGTCGCCACCAACCGGGTCCTTCGCCTAAGGTTCGGGCTCTACGGCCATTTCTAAGGCAGGCTCACGAGAAGCGAAACCGCTGCTCGTCGCGCCGCGCACTCTTAATTCAATAGCTCTCGCCGAAATTCTACGCGACGTTGCGCACCGGGTCCCAGGCAATCATGGAAGTGATGAGTTGCGCCGAGGCAGCCGATCGGGCGCGCCTTTGCGGCCGAAGCGATGGCGACGATCACCGATCTACGCAAGCTGGCGCTCCCTAGGGGACTCGAACCCCTGTTTCTGCCGTGAGAGGGCAGCGTCCTAGACCGCTAGACGAAGGGAGCAGCGCGGCTGCGCATATAAGCGTCGCCGCGGATGCCGCGCAAGGGGAGGAGACGCGCCGGCAGCGGCACTTTTTTGCCCCTAATGACCCCGAACGCACTGCCTCGCAACCTCCGAGCCGCACCTCCGGCGCCGGCTCATTCCGGCTCGACCGCGTAGCGGCCGACGACCGCGCCGCTCGCAAGGTCGACGAGGAGAAGCGACGTCGCACCGTCGGGTCCGGTAAGCGTCAGCAGGGCGCGGTCTCCCTCGAGCGCCGCCGCCACGATCCGGTGCCCGGCAGGAACCGCGATGCGGCCCTCGACGGGCACGGTCGCCGAAAGCCGGCTCGCCCTCCCCGCCCCGCTTTCGTTGAGCTTGTAGACAATGGCCCCGAACACCGCGATAAGCCCGAGCATCATGATCCCGCCGGAGACGAAGAGAAGGCGCACGAGCTTCTTGCGAAGCCGCGCCGCCGCCGGGTCGAGCGGCGCCTGGTCCTCAGTGTCGTCGTAGAGGGTCATGGGCGATCTGATAGAGAAGCGGACGTTCCGGGTCGAGCCCGAGGCGGCGGGCGAACGGCTCGACGCCTTTCTCGCCAGGCGCGCGGAGGGACTTTCGCGTAGCCGCGCGAAGGCGCTGATCAAGGACGGCGCCGTCACGATCGCAGGCGAGCCGGTCGGGGACCCGAACGCCAGGGTCGAGGCCGGCGCGGAGATCGCGCTCTTCCTGCCGCCACCGGAGGAGCCGGAGCCCTCCGCCGAGGCGATCCCGCTGAATATCCTTTATGAGGACGCCGACATCATCGTTATCGACAAGCCGCCCGGTCTCGTCGTCCACCCCGGCGCCGGCAACCGCTCCGGCACCCTCGTCAACGCGCTCATCGCCCATTGCGGCGCGAGCCTTTCCGGTATCGGCGGGGTCAAGCGCCCGGGAATCGTGCACCGCCTCGACAAGGACACCTCCGGCGTCCTCGTCGTCGCCAAGAACGACGCGGCGCATAAGGCGCTTTCGGCGCAGTTCGCCGACCATGGGCGCGAGGGCCCGCTCCTCCGCGAATATGACGCCCTTGTTTGGGGCGTTCCGCGACACCATATGGGCCTTGTCGATGCCCCCCTAAATCGTGATCCGAGGAACCGCTTGAAGCAGGCGGTCGCAAAGAACGGCCGGCGTGCGGTTACGCACTACGCCGTCAAAGAGCGCTTCGGGAAGGTCGCCGCGCTGCTCAACTGTCGTCTGGAGACCGGCCGGACCCATCAAATCCGCGTGCATCTGGCGCATATCAGCCATCCGCTCGTGGGTGACGCCGTCTATGGCTCCGGCTTTCGCACCAAGGCGGAAGCGCTGCCGGAGGAATTACGAACCAAGATCAAAGGCTTCCGCCGACAGGCTCTGCACGCCCGCGCGCTGCGGTTTCGCCACCCGATCACGGGGGAGATTCTTAAATTTGAGACAGATTGGCCAACGGATTTGACCGATCTGATAGAACTGTTCCGAAAACACGTCGTTTAGTGGAAGGGCCGTTCTTTTCGCGGTCGCACAATCGACGTGATAATGTACGGGGCTCTTGAATGGTGGGCCGGCGGGCCGCTTGGACGCCGAGCGAACCGGGAAGGATGGAAGAGCATGGCCAAGGGCAACATTCCGGTCTTCCAGTCGGGCGACGGTGGCCTGACGCGCTACCTTGAAGAGATCCGGCGGTTCCCGATGCTGGAGCCGCAGGAAGAGTACATGCTGGCGAAACGCTATCTCGAGCACGACGATCGCGACGCCGCCCACAAGCTCGTCACCAGCCATCTCCGGCTCGTCGCCAAGATCGCCATGGGCTATCGCGGCTACGGCCTTCCGATCGGCGAAGTGATCTCCGAAGGCAATGTCGGCCTGATGCAGGCGGTGAAGCGCTTCGATCCGGAGCGCGGCTTCCGCCTCGCCACCTATGCCATGTGGTGGATCAAGGCGGCGATCCAGGAATACATCCTGCGCTCCTGGAGCCTGGTGAAGATGGGAACGACCGCGAACCAGAAGCGCCTGTTCTTCAATCTGCGCAAGGCGAAGAGCCAGATCCAGGCGCTCGACGAGGGTGACCTCCGCCCCGATCAGGTCGCTCAGATTGCCAAGAAGCTGAGCGTCAGCGAGGAAGAGGTCATCTCGATGAACCGGCGCCTCTCCGGCGACGCTTCGCTCAATGCGCCGATCCGTGCCGGCGAAGGCGAGTCGGGCGGCGAGTGGATGGATTGGCTCGCGGACGAGGGCAGCTCGCCGGAAGAGACGCTTGCCGAGCATGACGAGCTCGACCAGCGTCGTGCCATGCTCGGCGACGCGCTGAACGTGCTCGACGATCGCGAGCGGCGCATCTTCGAGGCGCGCCGGCTTGCCGACGATCCGCTGACGCTCGAAGAGCTGTCGACCGAGTTCGATGTCTCGCGCGAGCGCGTGCGCCAGCTCGAGGTGCGCGCCTTCGAGAAGGTGCAGAAGGCGATGCTGAAAGCGACGAAGGATCGTGACCGCGGCCGTGCGGCGCTGATGGCGCCGAGCCCGGCGTAACGCGCTCCGCCTTCAATCCTCCTCGGCCCGTCGCACTGCGGCGGGCCGTTTCATTTGGCGAAGCGCGCGCCCGTCGATCACGACGAGCCCGAGCCCGATCAGGAGCATGCCCGCCGCCTCGTCGAGCGTGAATGCCTCATCGAGAAGCGCCCAGCTCAGGAAGACGCCCCCGACCGGGATGAGGAGAGTCACGAGCATGGTATTCGTGCCGCCGGCACGGGTGATCAGCGCATAGAAGATTACGAAGGCAAGCGCCGTCGAGAGGAGCGCGAGCCCCAGCACGCTCGCGATCGGCACGAGTCCGGGGAGCGCCATCGCGTACGGCTTGTCGAGCACGAGGACGAACGGCGCCAGGATCAGCGTCGACGCAGTGAGCTGGCAGGTCGCCGACACGATCGGATCAATGCCGCCGAAGCGCCGGCCGTAGACCGCCGAAAGCCCGTAGCAGAAGGTCGCACCAAGCATCGCGAGGACTGCGACGAAATCCGCGCCGAGCCCTATGACCGCGTCGGCATCCGTCATCGCCACGACCCCGGCGACGCCGAGCAGGATGCCGACGACCTTTGCTGCGTTCATCTTCTCGTCGCGCGTGGCCAGGTGCGCGATGACCAGCGTGAAGATCGGCGTCGTCGCGTTGAGTATGGAGGCAGACCCGGCGCCAATCCGCGCCGTGGCAAAGACGATCAGGATGAACGGCAGGACGTTGTTGAGGGTGCCCATCACCGCGTAGCGGCCAAGTGTCGTCGGCTCGGTCGGATAGCGCCGCGACCCGAGCATGATGACGGCGTTTAGCACCAGCGCTGCAAGCCCGACGCGAAGGAGCACGAGCGTCAGGATCGGTATTTCCCGCACCCCCACCTTGATGAAGATGAACGAGGCGCTCCAAAGCATCGCCAGCGCGACGAGCAGCGCCCAGCTCCGTCCATCCAGCTTCGGGGTCGTCGGGGTCATGGCACACGTCTCTAGGCGCGGTGCCGCCCGGCGGCCACCCGTTTCATGCGCGCGCCGAGGACCGGCGTCCCGCGATCACGACGCCCCCGATGATGAGCGCTGCGCCCACGATATGGAAAAGCGCCAGCCGCTCGCCGAGAAGAAGCACGGCGAGAATAACCCCGAAGAGTGGGATCAGGTGGAAGAACGGACCGGCGCGGTTCGCACCGATCAGCTCGACGCCGCGGTTGAAGAAGACGTAGGAGAGGATCGACGGAAACACCGAGACGTAGCCGATCGCTGCAAGATCGCCCAGGTCGAGCACCGCGAAGCGCGCGCCCGACAGGTACTCGCCGATGGTGATCGGCAGCAGCAGGACCGCGCCAATTCCCATTGTCGCACAGACCAGCGAGAGCGGCGCGACCGTCGGGCGCTTGCGCAGAAACGTCGCATAGAGCGCGTAGATCGCCGTGGCGGCGACGACGGCGACGTCGCCGGCGTTGAGCGACAGCCCGAGGAGGCGGGACGGATCGCCGCCGCTCACGATGGTCGCGACGCCGCATAGCGAAACGAAGACGCCGGCGAGCTGAAGGCGGGTAAGCGGGTCGCCGAAAAGCGCCCAGCTCACGAGGCCGATCAGAAGCGGGCCGCTCGACTGCATCAGCGTCGCGTTGATTGCCGTCGTGTACTGCAGGCTCCAGTAGAGCATCGTGTTGAAGGCGGTGATGCCGGTAAGCGAAAGCACGATCACCATGCCGATGTTTCGCCTGAGCACCTCGAGATCGTAGCGCAGCCTCGGCCACGCGAACGGCAGCAGGATCAGGAAGGCGAACGACCAGCGCATCTGCGCCAGCATGACGGGAGGAATGTCGCCGGCGACGGCGCGCCCGACGATCGCGTTTCCTGCCCAGAAGAGCGACGTGAGGGACAGGAGCAGATACGGCTGATCGCGGAGCCGCGGCAGCTTGAGCATGAGGCTGGCCGTACGGCGCTACGCGACGGCGATAAGGATTTTCGGCGGGACGAGGCCGCGCGCCGAAACGGCGCTCTTCACGACGGCGTCCAGCTCGCCATCACCGTCTCGAACACCTTGTCGCCGGGTATCCCCTTTTCGAAGGTGATAAGCGCGCGCGTCTGGTCGTTGAAGAGGATCGGGATATCGAACCAGGAGCCCTCTCTGAGCAGCTGCACGTTGCTCGCCACGTCCGCCTCGTCGCTCGATAGCGCAATCCAGAAGAGCTCGTTGGTGACCGGCACGGCGGCGCCGGCGAGCGGCTGGCCGCGCGCCTGCTCGGTCTGCTTCAAGACGAGCGCCGGCACGCGCTGAACCGGACTGTCGGAGAGCGCTCCGTAAAACTGCACCTCCACCAGGTGGCTCGCCGGAAGCGACGTGTCAAAGTTCTTGTAGATCGTGACGGTGACGGTGACGCCGCGCTCGGGGATCTTGAGCGTCGCCTGGATCGCCGGGCGGTTGTCCTTGGTGATCTCCGCCCAGGTCGCCGATCCCTCGTTCGCTTGTCCCGGCTGCCCTTCCGAGCCCTGGTAGTAGTAGATCGCCCGTTGCTCGACGAGGCTCGTATCCGACGAGTTGGCGTCCTCGGACCCGAGGCCCGACAGGTTCTCCAGCGGCAGTCCCTCAGACGACGTGGAACCGGCTACGCCCGGTGCAGGCGCCGGGGCCGCGGGCTCCACGACGGTCGCCTGCGGCTCCGCCGAAGCCGTCGCCGCCGGCGCCGGCGCCTCCGGGCCATTGGTCAGGCGGTCCGGACGCTTGTCCGGCTCGCCTGATTGTGTGTCGTCGGAGGAAGGAGCCACGCCGACCGGCGCAGAGTCGGCCGCGGCGATGTCGTCGCTCGACGCATCTCCGGTGCCGAAGAGCGTGTCCCGCGAGGCGTAGACGTATGCGCCGACGCCGACCACCACCAGCACCAAGACGGCGAGGATTCCGACCAGGAGCGGCAGCCGCGATCCCGGCTCGTCCTCATCGTCCTCGTAGTCGTCTTCATCGTCCTCGTAGGGACCGGCATCCGAGTCCGCGCCGAAGTCGGACGACTGCCCGCCCTCGTCCCCGCCTTGCTCCGCGAAGTCGAAATTGTCGTCGGCGGATGCGTCTTCGAGATCTGACGACGGCTCCGGCGCGAACTCCGCCTCGAGCCTCGCCACCGCGTCCTCGAGCTCCTGGTGCTGCAGCTCGATCTCTCGCGTCGAAAGCGGCGGCTCGACGGCCGTCAGCTGCCGAGCCAAGGCGGCACGGGCGCGTTGGTAGACGGCCTCGCGCATTTCGGGGCTTGGATCGGCCAGCCCGGAAATCGACCGCTTCAGGATTGACGCATAATCGGGCATTGTGTTGGTACTTTACTGACCACAGCGACTCCGAAAAAGGGGTTAATCCTGGAACGGATCGCGGACAAGAATGGTATCGTCGCGCTCTGGGCTGGTCGAAAGTAAGGCAACCGGGGCCTGCACGAGTTCCTCGATATGGCGGACATATTTCACCGCCTGGGCGGGTAGAGCCGCCCAGGAGCGCGCCCCGGCCGTGGATTCCTCCCATCCTTCCATTTCCTCGTAGACCGGCTCCACGCGCGCCTGGTCGCCCTGGGAGGCGGGCAGATAATCGATCGTGGACCCGTCGAGGCGGTAGCCGACGGCGATCTTGATGGATTTCAGCCCGTCGAGAACGTCGAGCTTGGTCAGCGCGATCCCGTCGATCCCCGAGATCTTGGCCACTTGGCGCACGAGCGTCGCGTCGAACCACCCGCAGCGCCGCTTGCGGCCCGTCACGGTGCCGAACTCCTTGCCGACCCGGCCGAGGCGGTCTCCCATTTCGCCCGTGTCCTCGGTCGGGAACGGCCCCTCACCCACCCGCGTCGTGTAGGCCTTAGTGATGCCGAGCACGTAGTCGCCGGAGCGCGCGCCGAGCCCGGAGCCGGTCGCCGCCTGCCCGGCAACGATGTTCGACGAGGTGACGAAGGGATAGGTGCCGTGATCGACGTCGAGAAGCACGCCCTGCGCCCCCTCGAAGAGGATGCGCTTTCCCGCGTGGCGTGCCGCGTCGAGCCGGCGCCAGGCCGAGCCCATATAGGGCAGGATCTTCGGCGCGATCACCCGAAGCTCCGAAAGCAGCGCCTCCGCGTCGACCTCCTCCGCTCCGCTGCCGCGCCTGAGCGCATTGTGATGCGCGAGCAACCGGTCGAGCTTCGCCGGAAGGGACGCCGGATCGGCGAGATCGACGACGCGGATGGCGCGGCGGCCGACCTTGTCCTCGTAGGCCGGCCCGATGCCTCGCCGGGTCGTGCCGATCGCGTGCAGGCTGTTCGACGATTCCCGCGTCACGTCGAGCTCGCGGTGGACGGGAAGGATAAGCGCGGCGTTCTCCGCGATGACGAGCGAGTCCGGCGTCACCGCCACGCCCTGCTCCTTCAGCCGCTCCACCTCGTCAACGAAGGCCCACGGGTCGACGACGACCCCATTGCCGATGATCGAGAGCTTGCCGGGCCGCACCACGCCGGAAGGAAGCAGGCTGAGCTTGAACGTCACGCCGTCGACGACGAGCGTGTGCCCGGCGTTGTGCCCGCCCTGGAAGCGCACGACCACGTCGGCGCGGGCCGACAGCCAGTCGACGATCTTGCCCTTTCCCTCGTCGCCCCACTGCGAGCCGACGACAACGACATTGGCCATTCACACCCCGATAGAGCCACACACGCGTGCGCCCCGGCGAACCGCCGGGGCGTGGCCCCCTATAGTCCTTTTTGCGGTCGGGTTCGACCCTCGAATATGTCGTCTCAAAAGGTCAGATGGCGGGCCTGAACCACGCTTTCGAGCTTCTGCACCTCGGCCAGCACATCGTCCGGCACCACGCCGTCGATCTCCACCAGCGCGATCGCGTCGCTCCCCGCCTCGTGCCGCCCGAGATTGAAGGTGGCGATATTGAGGTTGCGCTCGCCCAGCAGCGTCCCGAGCCGGCCGATGAAGCCGGGCTTGTCCTGGTTGGTCACATAGAGCATGTGCGGCCCGAGCTCGGCCTCCATGTTGATGCCCTTGATCTGGATGATCCGCGGCTTGCCGTCGGAGAAGACGGTGCCGGCCACTGACCGCTCCTGCCGCTCGGTGACGACGGTCAGGCGGATATAGCTCTCGTAGGCGCCGGCCTGCTCGCGCCGCGTCTCCTCGACACGAATGCCGCGCTCCTTGGCGTAGGCTGGAGCGGAGACCATGTTCACGGTCTGCAGCAACGGCTGCAGGAAGCCGGTGAGCGCCGCGGCCGTGAGCGCGCGCACGTTCATCTCCGCGACCTCGCCCTCATATTCGAGCTTGATCCCCTTGACGCCGGTCTCGGTGAGCTGGCCGGCGAACGAGCCCAGCTGCTCCGCGAGCTTGACGAAAGGCGTGAGCCGCGGAGCCTCCTCGGCCGTTATGGAAGGCATGTTGAGGGCGTTCCTGACCGCGCCCGTCGTCAGGTAGTCGGCCATCTGCTCTGCCACTTGCACGGCGACGTTCTCCTGCGCCTCCGTCGTTGAGGCGCCGAGGTGCGGCGTGCACACGACGTTGGGTGCGCCGAAGAGTACGTTCTCCTTCGCCGGCTCGGCCGCGAAGACGTCGATCGCAGCGCCGGCGACCTTGCCGCTGTCGAGGGCCGCGCGCAGCGCCTCCTCCGCGACCAGCCCGCCGCGCGCGCAATTCACGATCCTGACGCCGCGCTTCATCTTCTCGATCGCCGCCGCATCGATGATATTGCGCGTCTTGTCGGTGAGCGGCGTATGGAGCGTGATGAAATCAGCGCGCTTCAACAGCGTGTCGAGATCGACCTTCTCCACGCCGAGTTCCGCGGCGCGCTCCTCCGACAGGAACGGGTCGAAGGCGACGACGCGCATCGCAAGCCCGATCGCGCGGCTTGCGACGACGGAGCCGATATTGCCGCAGCCGATGACGCCGAGCGTCTTGCCGGTGATCTCGACCCCCATGAAGCGCGACTTCTCCCACTTCCCCGCCTGCGTCGACTGATCCGCCGCAGGGATCTGCCGGGCGCAGGCAAAGAGCATGGCGATCGCGTGCTCGGCAGTGGTGATGGAGTTCCCGAACGGGGTGTTCATGACGATGATGCCGGCCGCAGTCGCCGCCGGGATGTCGACATTGTCGACGCCGATTCCTGCCCGCCCGATGACGCGGAGCCGCCCGTTCGCCGCTTCGATCACCTTCGGCGTGACCTTGGTGGCGGAACGGATCGCCAGCCCGTCGAACTCGCCGATAAGCTTCGCGAGCTTCTCCTTGTCCGGCCCGAGCTTGGGCTGGAAATCAACTTCGATACCGCGGTCGCGGAAGACGTTGACGGCGGTCTCCGACAAGGCGTCGGAAATGAGAACGCGGGGGGTCATCGCGAAAACCTCGAAAGCTGGATGCCGGGAAGGTCGGAAGCGCGCACCGGGCGCGCTTCGTGAGGGTCAGGCGGCGGCCTTGCGCAGGCCCGCTTTCGCTTCGGCGAAAGCCCAGTCGAGCCACGGCAACAGCGCCTCGACGTTCGCCAGTTCGACCGTTCCGCCGCACCAGATCCGGAGACCTGGCGGCGCGTCGCGATAAGACGCGATATCGAACGCTACGCCCTCCGCTTCGAGAAGCGCGGGGATCGCCTTCGCGAACGCCGCCTGCTCGGCCGCATCGAGCGCCTCGACCGTCGGGTCCACGACCTTCAGGCAGACCGAGGTGTTGGAGCGCGTTTTCGGATCGCTGGCGAGGAAGTCGACCCACCCGGTCCGCTCCACCCAGGTGGAGAGGCACGCGGCGTTGGCATCGGCGCGGGCGATCAGTGCCTTGAGGCCGCCGATCGAATCGGCCCAGGCGAGCGCGTCGAGATAATCCTCCAGGCAAAGAAGCGACGGCGTGTTGATGGTTTCGCCGGCGAAGAGCCCTTCGGTGAGCTTCCCGCCTGACGTCATCCGGAAGATCTTCGGCAACGGCCAGGCGGGCTTATGGGGCAGGAGCCGCTCCACCGCGCGCGGCGACAGAATGAGCATCCCGTGCTGCGCCTCGCCGCCGAGCACCTTCTGCCAGGAGAACGTCACGACATCGAGCTTGTCGAAGGCAAGCGGCTGCGCGAAGGCAGCGCTGGTGGCGTCGCAGATCGTGAGCCCGGTCCGATCGGCCTTGATCCAGTCGCCGTCCGGCACCCGCACGCCGGACGTCGTCCCGTTCCAAGTGAACACTACGTCGCGGTCGCAATCGACCTGCGAGAGATCGGAGAGCTCACCGTAAGGCGCCTCGATCACCCGCACGTCGTCGAGCTTGAGCTGCTTGACGACATCCGTCACCCAGCCGAGCCCGAAACTCTCCCAGGCGAGGACATCGACACCACGCGCGCCGAGAAGTGACCAAAGCGCCATTTCCATCGCGCCGGTGTCGGAGGCTGGAACGATGGCGATCCGGTAGTCGGCCGGCACGCCGAGCAGCCGACGCGTCTCGTCGATCGCGCGTTTCAGGCGCGCCTTCGCCGGCTTCGAGCGGTGCGCCCGCCCGACGAGAGCCGTCTTCAGGATTTCGGGGGACCAGCCGGGTCGCTTCGCGGTGGGGCCGGTGGAAAAGCACGGATTCGCCGGCCGCACGGCCGGCTTCTCGATCATCGTCATTGCAGTCTACCCTTCCAGATAGGCGCCCCTCGTTGGGGAGGGGTGTCCCACCGGCCGGGCTATCCGACGCGTCAGGCGAAGTCAATTGGCATGCATGCGTCACTTCTGCCGCAAAGGAAAAGGGCGCGACCCTTGCGAGTCGCGCCCCTCGGAGCAGAACGTTCGGGCGATCACCAGAACCCGTAGCGGAAGCCGAGCCGCACATCGTGAGAGGTGATGTCCTTGAACTCCATCGGGTTGTTGAGATTGTTGGTGCCGTCGTAGGCGACGAGATCGCCCGAACGCGCATCTCCCAGATCGAGATAGCGGTACGACAGCTCGAGCGTCAGCGCGTCGGTGATCTCGAAGCCGAGGCCCGCGTATAGCGCCCAGGCGAAGTTCCACTGGTCGTGCGTCCCGCCATAGGCGACGCTGTTGACCGTCGTGCCGACATCAGTGAAGTCGCTGATCTTGACGTTCGCCGCGCCGACGCCCGCACCGATAAAGGGCGTGATGCCGTGCCATGTGCCGACGTCAACGTAGCCATTGAGGAGCGCCAGCCATTCCGACTTCTTGGCGGTGTAGTCGTCCGGAATTAAGGCGCCGCCGGAGAGCCCGACATCGTGGCCGTCGAAGTCGGACTTGGAGCGATATTCTCCGGTGACATCAGTGCGGAACCAGCGGTTCCAACGATAGCCGACACCGAAGTCGAAAATCGGCGCACCGTCGAAGTCTTTCGAGATGTTGGTGACCGAAGTGTAGGTTGGGTAAAGCGCGTTGTAGAGCTTGTCGACGCGCTGATTGGAATAGCCGATATCGCCGCGCAGATACCAGCCCTTGAAGACGACGGGCGGTATGGGCGGCGGCAGATCGGCTGCCTGCGCAGACGAAATCGCGATCGCCGCGCCCGCACAGACGACAAGCGCCAGTTTGCTCAGCTTGAACATTCCTCGTCCTCTCGCAATTGCGGCGCACCGTTCATGTGCACGACCGCCGTCACGGGAAACGTGGTAAACAAGAATGCTTAAGAAGCGTTTAATGGTGAATCGAAAGCAAAGAGGGAGGGTAAACTACTCCTTAACTTGGCAACCGAGGAGTGGCGTTTGCCCGATACGACTCGGCAGCGCGAAGTCTAGCGCCGCGCAATTGCACAAATTGCCGTTAAGATCTTGGTAAGTTCTGTGAACGGCCGCTGGCACCGAGGCCGGCGAATCGCCGGTCAGGCGGCGTGGCCAAGCACGTCGACGATGTCGTCGACCACGGCCTCGACGATCTCGATGTTGTCGCCCTCGCCCATGACGCGGATGACCGGCTCGGTGCCGGAGCGTCGGATCACCAGGCGCCCGCCGCTGAGCTTTGCCTCCGCGTCGGAGATAGCGCGCTTCACCTTGTCGTTCTCGAGCGGCTGTCCGCCATTGTAGCGGAAGTTCTTCATCACCTGCGGCACCGGCTCGAAGCGGCGGCAGACCTCGCTCGCCGGGCGCCCGTCGCGCTGAATGACCGCGAGCACTTGCAGTGCAGCGATCAGGCCGTCGCCGGTCGTGGTGAAGTCGGAGAGGATGATATGCCCCGACTGCTCGCCGCCGACATTGTAGCCGCCCTCGCGCATTGCCTCGCCGACGTAGCGATCGCCGACCGGCGTGCGCACGAGCGCAAGGTCAAGACTCTTGAGATAACGTTCCAAGCCGAGATTCGACATGACCGTGGCCACGATTCCCGGCTTCGAGAGCCGACCGTCCTCGCGCCAGGAATGCGCCACCACGGCCATCAGCTGGTCGCCGTCGATGACGCGGCCGTGCTCGTCGATAAGGACCACGCGGTCGGCGTCCCCGTCGAGCGCGATGCCGAGGTCGGCGCGAAGCTCGCGCACCTTATTCGACACCGCTCGCGGCGACGTCGATCCGACGTCGCGGTTGATGTTGAGGCCGTCCGGATCAACGCCGAGCGCGATCACCTCGGCGCCGAGCTCCCAAAGCGCGTCGGGCGCGACCCGATAGCCGGCGCCGTTGGCGCAGTCGATGACGATCCGGAGACCTTGCAGCGAGAGCGTGCGCGGCAGCGTGAGCTTGGCGAACTCGATGTAACGGTCCTGCACCCCGTCGATGCGGTGAGCACGGCCAATCTTGTCAGAGCTCGCCAGCCGGCTCGTGAGATCGGCGTCGATCAGCGCTTCGATCTCCGCCTCCAGCGCATCTGACAGCTTCAGTCCGTTCGCGCCGAAGAGCTTGATGCCGTTATCCGAATAGGGGTTGTGCGAAGCGGAGATCATGACACCTAGGTCGCACCGCATCGCCCGCGTCAGCATGGCGATCGCCGGCGTCGGAATTGGTCCAGTCACGAGCACGTCCATGCCGACGGAAGCGAAGCCGGAGACGAGCGCGTTCTCGATCATGTAGCCGGAGAGGCGCGTATCCTTGCCGATGATGACGCGGTGGCGGTGGTCGCCATTGCGGAAGACGATGCCGGCCGCCATCCCGACCCGCATCGCAAGCTCCGGCGTGATCACGCCGTTCGCCCTGCCACGGATGCCGTCAGTTCCGAAATAGCGCTTGGTCAAGTCCCCGTCCCCACGTCGGCGAATTGCGGAGAGTCACCCTCCGCCCCGGTCCGCCCGCAAATCCCGTAGCGCAATCGAGCGGGAGAATAATAGCACCGCGGGGTCCGATGCCTCACTTTTTGTAAGCTATGGTTTCAGCCTCGCCCCCGAAATCCCTCACGATTGCGGCTGCGGCTCAAGCCCGGTGTCTCCGCCCTTGTCGGGGCGCGGCTTGGGGGCGCCCGTCGTCGGCACGGCGGAGCCTCGCGGCGGATGATTCTCCTCGCTCGGATCCTCGCGCACCGGGCGCTTGCCGTTCAAGAGGTCCTTGATCTCGTCGCCGGAGAGCGTCTCGAACTCCAGCAGTCCTTGCGCCAGGATCTCCAGCTGGTCGCCGCGCTCGGTCAGGATGCGCTTTGCCTCCTCGTGACCCTCGTCGACGAGCCGGCGCACTTCGTGATCGATCTTGCGGGCGGTCTCCTCGGAGACGTTCTGATGGCGCGCCACGGAATGGCCGAGGAACACCTCTTCCTGGTTCTCGCCGAGTGCCACGCGGCCGACGGCGTCGGAGAAGCCCCAGCGCGTCACCATGGCGCGCGCGAGCTTGGTTGCCTGCTCGATGTCGGAAGCGGCCCCGGAGGTCACCTTCTTGCCGCCGAAGACGAGCTCTTCGGCGACGCGCCCGCCCATCAGGATGGCGAGCCGCGAGGTCATCTGCTCGAGCGACATGGAAAGCTGGTCGCGCTCGGGCAATTGCATCACCATGCCAAGCGCGCGTCCGCGCGGAATGATCGTCGCCTTGTGCACGGGATCGGTCGAAGGCACGTGCAGCGCCACGATGGCGTGGCCGCCTTCGTGATAGGCGGTGAGCCGCTTCTCGTCCTCGGTCATGACGAGCGTGCGCCGCTCCGCACCCATCATCACCTTGTCCTTGGCGTCCTCGAACTCGTGGATGGTCACGAGCCGCTTGCCGCGGCGGGCGGCAAGCAGCGCCGCCTCGTTGACGAGGTTCATGAGATCGGCGCCGGAGAAACCCGGCGTGCCCCGCGCCACCGTCTTCAGGTTGACGCCGGGCGCGAGCGGAACCTTTCTGACATGCACCTTCAGAATCTTCTCGCGCCCGATCACGTCCGGATTAGGCACCACGATCTGGCGGTCGAAGCGGCCTGGCCTCAAGAGCGCCGGATCGAGAACGTCGGGCCGGTTGGTCGCGGCGATCAGGATGATGCCTTCGTTCGCCTCGAAGCCGTCCATCTCGACGAGCAGCTGGTTCAGCGTCTGCTCGCGCTCGTCGTTGCCGCCGCCGAGGCCGGCGCCGCGATGGCGACCGACGGCGTCGATCTCGTCGATGAAGATGATGCAAGGCGCGTTCTTCTTCGCCTGCTCGAACATGTCGCGCACGCGGCTCGCGCCGACGCCCACGAACATCTCGACGAAGTCGGAGCCGGAGATGGTGAAGAAGGGAACGTTCGCCTCGCCGGCGATGGCGCGCGCAAGCAGCGTCTTGCCGGTGCCCGGAGGGCCGACAAGAAGCACGCCGCGCGGAATGCGCCCGCCGAGGCGCTGGAACTTCTGCGGGTCGCGCAGGAACTCGACGATCTCCTCTAGGTCCTCTTTCGCCTCGTCGACGCCGGCGACGTCGTCGAACGTCACGCGCCCGTGCGCCTCGGTCAGAAGCTTCGCCTTGGACTTGCCGAAGCCCATGGCGCGACCGCCCGCCCCCTGCATCTGCCGCATGAAGAAGATCCACACGGCGATCAGAAGGAACATCGGGAACCAGGAGACGAGCACCGAGAGGAACGACATCTTCTGGTCGTCCGCGCGCGCCTGGATGGAGACGCCACGATCTTCGAGCAGCGTCACGTAGTCGGCGTTCTCCGGCGCGACAGTGCGGAAGCGCGATCCGTCCTCGTATTTCCCGGTGATCTCCTGGCCGGAGATGACGACGCTCTTGACCCGCCCGTCATTGGTGTCGGTGCGGAACTGGGAATAGGTGATTTCCTGAGCGCCGGTCTGGCCGGTGGGATTCTGGAACAGATTGAAGAGAGCGACCAGGAGCAGCAGGATCACCGCCCAGAGCGCGAAATTCCTGAAATTCTGGTTCATTCGGACGATCCCCGGGGCGGCACGGCCGGATGCCGCCAACTCTCTTACGCCTAAATAGGTTCTCGCTGGGTTGATGCCAAGAAGAACCGCGGGCCGCAATTCTGCAAACGAATCCCGGTGAAATGGTGTTCAAGGCTATAGGATCGGCTTTTCCGCGGAAAGTCCCAGCTTTTGGCCTACGATACAGTGAACCGCGAGGGGCTTCAAAGGTGCGCCCTGGTCGGCCGGAAGCACTGAACCGGGCGCCGCGACAAGCGTCCCGTTTCGATACAGCCCCGGCAGCGCCTGCACCGCCCCGCGCCCGGCCGGAGTCGGGCCGAAACGCCGCTCCGACCGTCCGAGCGCGCCGACGCTGAGCGCGCCCTTGATACGCGGCACCTCGACCTGGAACCGTCGGTCCCAAAGAAGCGTCGCGCCCGCTGGCGCCGCCGCGTCGGCCAGCCCCTTCCGTCCCCACTCGCGCCGCGCGATGAAGCGTCCGTCGGCGACGGAAACAACGACGCCGGAAAGCGTGCGCTTCAGTCTGTCGTCGGGCGGCAGCGCCAGGATCGCCGCGCGCAGCGCCTCGGCCGATGTCAGCCGCGGCGTGTAATCGGCGCCGCTGACGGCGCGCAGGATCAGCGCGAGCGCACGAAGCGCAACCTCCTCCGGCGCGCGCGCAAACGCGTCCGCCGCGCCGCCGACGACGCCGAAGGGGTTCGCCTCGAAATGATCGGCCAGAAGCACGCCGGCGTAATGGTCGAGCGCCGAGGCGGCGCGGCTGAGACGCCCGGCCGTCTCGGCGAGCCGCATCGGCGTCAGCCCGATTGCGGCAAGCTCCGGCATGGCGGCGCGAACGCGCACGCGATCGAAACGAAGATCGGAATTGCTCGGGTCCTCGACGATCGGTAGACCGCTCTTCGATGCGATCTCGCGCAAGACGGCGCGCGATAGGGAAAGAAGCGGCCGCGCCAGCGCGATCCCGTCGTGATATCCCTCCCGCGGAATCGCGGCGAGCCCGTAGACACCCGACCCGCGTGCGAGTCTGAGGACGAAGGTCTCCGCCTGATCATCCTCGTGATGCGCCGTCACGATCGTGTCGAAGCCGGCGTCGCGCGCAGCTTCCGCCAACAGCGCATAGCGCGCGCGACGAGCCCAGTCCTGAAGGTTGCCGCTGGCGGCCCGCTTCGAAGTCTTCATGATCCGGAAGGGAAGCCCGAGCCGCTTGGCATTCTCCGCCGCCGTCTTCGCCTCGGCCGCCGCCTCCGGTCGAAGCCCATGATCGACGCTGACGACCAGCACCGGCGGCCGCTCCCGCCATTTCGCGACGAGCACGATCAATGCCGTGGAATCGGCGCCACCCGACGCGGCCAGGATCAATCCGCTTCGTCCGGCGAGCCGTCGGAAGAGGCGCGCCGGCTTCAGCGCATCAGCCTGAGCAGCCGGCTCGCGTTTGCTCTTCACGGACGCGGCTCATCACGGACTGCGTGGCGCGCGGATAGCGCCGGCCGAGTTCGGCGAACGTGGCGCACGCGGTCGGCTTCTCACCCAGGGCGGAGAGAGAGACGCCGAGCTTCAAGAGGGCATCCGGCCCTTTGTTGCTGTCGGGAGCCTCCTTGTAGACGGCGAGGAAGGCCGCCGCGGCGTCGCGGTACTCGCCCTGCTGAAGATGGCTCTCGCCGAGCCAGAACTCGGCGTCGGCCGCTTGCGGATCGGCCGGGAACGCAGCGAGCCACGCCTTGAAGCTCTCCTCGGCGAGCGCGTAGTCGCCGGTCAGGATGTAGCCATAGGCGAGGTCGTACTCGTCGCGTGCCGAACCGGAAAGCGCGGTCGTCGGCGTCGGGCTCGTCGGATCGATCGCAGCGGTCTCCGTTTGCTGATCCGTGGGAGCCGCAGGGACGGTCTCCTCGCCGGTCACGCCCGGCGTAAGAAACTGCCCAGCGCCCCCGGCGAGCGTCGAAAGATCGATCGGAGCCTGGTCCGGCGGCGCCTGATCCAGCCCGGCGCCATCGGGCGCGTTGAGCGGATCGTCGACGGCGACGGACCCCGCGTCGGCGCTTTGCGGCAGCGTCCCCGGCGGGAGGTCGGCACCGGGGGTGACGGCATCGTCCGGCAATGCCCCGGGCGTCACGGCGCCCGTCTGCATGGGGCTCGCCTCCAGCGGCGCCATGCCGAGCTGATTGCGAAGCTGATTCACCTCGTAGGTGAGCTGCTCGTTCTGGCCGGTCAGTTGTCGAATGCGGTCCTCGAGCTGCTGGATATAAAGCAGCATCTCGCCCTCTTTCTGCGTCTGCGCGCTCGCGGGCGCGACGAGGCAGAGCGAGATGATGAACAAGAGAGTTGCGCGCGGCATGGAATCGAAGCTCCGGGCGTTCAATTTAGTTTACACCCGCCTGAGCAATTCGGCCAAACTTCGGCTGATTAATGAAAATGGAAGGGCCCGCCGAAGCGGGCCCGATTTTGACGTTGAGCGTTGCCGATCGGTCATGAGCCGTTCAAAACGGTGACGGCGCGGCGGTTCTGCGACCAGCACGATATGTCGTCGCAGACCGCCACCGGCCGCTCCTTGCCATACGAGACTGTCTGCATGCGGGCCGCCTGGATGCCATGCGCGATCATGTAATCGCGCACCGCGTTGGCGCGGCGTGCACCGAGCGCGAGATTGTACTCGCGCGTGCCGCGCTCGTCCGCGTGGCCCTCGACGGTGAAGGCGTACTGCGAGTATTGCATGAGCCACTGGATCTGCCGGTCGAGCGTCGCTTGCGACTGCGGGGTCAAAGCCGAGGAATCGGTTTCGAAGAAGACGCGGTCGCCGACCGAGACCTGGAACTCCTGCGGGCTGCCCGGCGTCGGCGCGCCGGCGACCCCGGCTTCAAGCGCCTTTTGCTGGTTTGCACAGCCGCCGGCCATAAGCCCGACAGCGACCATGAAGACAGCAAGGATTCGTCCTACGGACGGGCGAAAAGGCATGTGCGGAGGCTCCTTGCCTAAAATGCTTGGTGATCAAGTAACCAAGCGACGGTTAAGCGGCAGTCAAGGCTCAAGGTTAACGTAGTGTTGCCAGCCCTTGGCGCTAGCTCAAGAGCGGCGACCACGCGGGATCGGAGGCGAAGCTCGGCGTCGGCACGATCTGCTCGTTATAGCCGGTAATGTCGACCGACCAGAGCTGCGGCCCGCCGCTCGATCCGCCGGAATCGCGGAAGAACATCAAAACGCGGCCATTCGGCGACCAAGTCGGCCCCTCATTGTGAAAGCCGGCTGCGAGGATGCGCTCGCCTGAGCCGTCGGGGCGCATGACGCCGATCTTGAAGCTCCCCTCCTCCTGCTTGGTGAAGGCGATGAGGTCGCCGCGCGGCGACCAGACCGGTGTCCCGTAGCGCCCGGACCCAAAGCTGATGCGCTGCGCCGGCCCGCCGCTCGCGTTCATGACATAGATCTGCTGCTGGCCGCCGCGGTCGGATTCAAACGCGATCTGCGTTCCGGCCGGCGAGTAGCACGGCGCCGTGTCGATCGACGGCGAGTCGGTCAGCCGCGTAAGCTGCCGTGTCCTGAGGTCGAGGCGGTAGATGTTGGCGTTGCCCCCCTGCTCGAGCGACAGCACGACCTGCTGGCCGTCGGGCGAGAAGCGCGGGCTGAATGCCATATTGGGGAAATTGCCGATCAGCTCACGCTGGCCCGTTTCGATATTCAGAACGTAGACGTGCCAGTTGTTATTGGTGAGCGAGGCGTAGGCGAGCTCCTGACGCGACGGTGAGAAGCGCGGCGTGACGACGAGCTCCTCGCCGTCGGTCAGATAGCGCACGTTGGCGCCGTCGGAGTCCATGATGGCGAGACGCTTGACGCGCTCCGCCTTGCTGCCGGTCTCGTCGACAAACGCGATGCGGCTGTCGAAATAGCCCTTCTCCCCGGTCAGCCGCTCGTAGACGGAATCGGCGATGATGTGGGCGAGCCGCCGCCAGTTGTCGGGCGACGCGAAGAACTGCTTGCCGACCAGATATTGGCCGGAGAACACGTCCCACAGCCGGTACTCCGCCATGATGCGCCCGTCTCCGGTGGTCGCCACGCTTCCCGACACCAGCGCCTGCGCGTTGAGCGGACGCCAGTTGGCGAAGTTCGGCGTGATCGTCGGCGGCACCACCGGCTCGATGAACGCCGACGGATCGACGGGAGCGAAAAGGCCGGAGCGCTTCAGATCGGCCGTGACGACCTGCGCCACGTTCTGGCTGAGCTCGTCGACGCTTCCCGCCGCGCCCACGAAGGGCGGAATCGCGATCGGCATCGGACGCGGGGTGCCCTGCGTGATGTCGACGCGCAGCTGCGCCAGCGCCCGCCCGGGAAGGGCAGCCACGCTACCGGCGACCACGGCCAACAGCGAAACGAGAAGAATGTGCGGCAACGACCGCCGCGCGAACTTGATCAAACGACCTCCCTTATCATCCGCCGAGCATTTCTCGCGGATCGAATACGAAATCGATGTCCTTCCAGATGGCATATTTTTCCGGCTTCAATATGTCCCCGAAGGGCGCGCATTGCACGACCGCCCGGATTGCGGCCTCCGCCGCGATCTGTGAGAGCGGATTGAGCGCCTGCTCGATCCTCAGCAATTCCGGCGGGGCGGCCAAGTTTCCATCTGGAAGGAGACTGATACGCACCTCGACCACGAGGCCCCCGGCCTCGCGCACCCCGACCGGTGGGTTCCAGCAGCGGTAGAGCCGGGCTTTCAGCGCGGCGATCTCGCTCTGCGTCATCGCCGCGCCGGCATGCCCTTCGATCGAGCCGAGCGTCTGCGGCTCGTTCGCCGGCTCCGGATCTCCGCCTCCGCGCGGCTCCTGCTTGTTGAGAAGCGCAGTAATGTCGTCCGGGTTGAACTGCTGCTGCGGCGCCTGCTGCGCGACCTCAGGCTTCGGTTCGGGCTTAGGTTGGACCACCGGCTGGGGTGGCGGATTGGGACGCGGGCGCGGAATGTTGGGATTGACCGGCACGGGTGCGGGCTCCGGTGTCGCCTCGGGCTCCGGCGCGGGCTCGGGCGCCGGCTCAGGCAGCGATGCGACGTCTGTCTCCGGCTCGGGCGGGACCACTTCGGGCTCCGGCGGCGGAGGCGGAGGTGGCGGCGCGGGCGCAGGCGCGGCTTCGACCACCTTCTCGGCCGGCTTCTCCTCCGGCTGCGGGGCCGGCGACTGAGCCTCCACGGTCGGCTTGGGCTGCGGCGTCTCTTCCGGAAGGACCCGCGAAGACGTGTCGCCCTTCAAGAGATCCGTCGCCTCGTCCACCGAGACGAGATCGACCGGCAGTGCGTCGATCTTCTCCGATTCGAGCGGTTTCGTGCCGAGCGCCACGAGACCCAATCCGAGAATGATAGCGTGACCGATGATGGAGACGGTGAGGCCGGCCCGCATGGCTCAGCTGTCCGGCTCTCCGAGAGCGCGCGTCTCGAGCGCGACGTGTCGCGAGCCGGCTTTCTTGATGCGGTCGAGCACCTGCGCCACGGTGCCGTAATCGGCGTCCCGGTTGGCCCGCAGAATAATACGCTTCTCCGGATCGATCTGGATGATCGCCTGGATCTTCGTCAGCACGTCGTCGAGGCTGACCTCGGCCTCCTGCAGCATGATCTTGCCGTCCGCGCCGATGGTGATGGAAAGCGGCTCCACCTCGTTGCCGAGCTGCTCGCCCTGCGTCCGTGGCAGGTCGACGGGAATGCCGACGGTGAGAAGCGGCGCCGCCACCATGAAGACGATGAGCAGCACCAGCATCACGTCCACGAAGGGCGTGACGTTGATCTCCGACATCGGCGTGTGACGGCGGCGCGCCTTGTGTCGCCGGCCGCTCGGGACCGCTGATGCGGGAACGACGCCCATCAGGCGACGCTCCGCTCGTCCCGCTCGTCGATCTGGCGCGACAGGATCGCGGCGAACTCGTCGGCAAAGCCCTCCATGCGGGTCGCGAGCCGCGACACCTGCGCGGAGAACTTGTTGTAGAAGACGACCGCCGGAATCGCCGCGAGCAACCCGAGCGCCGTCGCAAGCAGCGCCTCCGCGATGCCCGGCGCCACGACGGCAAGGCTGGTATTGTTCGAGGCAGCGATTGCTTGGAACGACGTCATGATGCCCCACACAGTGCCGAAAAGCCCGATGAAGGGGCCGGCAGAGCCAACCGTGGCGAGCACGAGCAGCCGCCGCTCCAGCCTGTCGACCTCGCGCGCCAGCGTCACGTCCATAACGCGGTCGATGCGCCCGCCAAGTCCCTGCAGCGAGCGCACGCCGGATTCGTAGGTGCGCTTCCATTCGCGCATCGCCGCGACGAAGAGTGCCGCGACGCCGTGCACGTCGCGCGCCGACGCCTGCTGATAGAGCTGCTCCAGCGACTGGCCCGACCAGAACACCGACTCAAAGTCGTCCATCTGCTTTCTGGCGCGCGCGTAGAGGAGCTGCTTGTCGACGATGATCGCCCAGCACCAGATCGATGCGAGAAGCAGGCCGAGGATGACCAGCTTCACGACGATGTGCGATTGCCAAAAGAGCGCGAACAGCGAGAAGCCGCCCGCCGGACCGGCCAATGCGGTCTGTACCAGTTCAGGATTCATGAAGGGATCGCCAGGCTCCGATCGCGGCGCTTGTGGCCGCCGAATGTGTCCAAAGCGCGGCTTTACACGGCCTTACCTCGCCGCGGTGAGACGGCACTTTAGGAGAGTCGCAAGCCGTCGATCAAGGCACGGCAGCGGAGGCGGAAACGATAACCGTCGCAAGGTGTTGTAACGGGAGCATCAACCGTCCTGCCGCTGCGTCTTCTGCGTTCGCGCCTTGTTGCCGACGAAGGCGATCCCTTCGGCGAGGAGAGCACGCCAGGTAACTCGGTCGGGTTTTTGAACGGAAAGCCACTCCCGGAAGATGCGGCCGGCAGGTGCAAATGGCTTCCCCTTGCCCTCACCGATCAGCTCCGCCACGCGCTTCTCCGGCAGCTTCACCACGAGACCTGAGCCCCTGTAATCCACGAGCGCGAGGAACTCCTTGCCCACCCTGAGGCAGCGGCCGTTCATGATGGTCCCCTCTACGACGCGCTTGTCGCTCGCCTGGAACTCGGCGGCGAGCTCCCAGAACAGCTTCTCCGCTGTCATCGTCGGCCCGCCCGCTTAGGCGGGCCTTCCCGCGCGGCGTTCGAGCGCACCGCAGCGAGATAGCGACTGCGGTGCCTGCGCATTTCGTCGATCTCACCGGGCGGCGCCGCTGTGTCGTAATAAGCTGCGCTCCAGACCATCATGTCGACAAGGACCGGGGCGAGGTCGAGGCCTTTGGCCGTCAGCATGTAGCGAGCGCGCCTCCCGTCGCCTTCGTCGCGAAGCTTCTCGACGATTCCCTCTGCGGTCAGCCGGTTGAGCCTGTCCGCAAGGATGTTGGTGGCGATGCCCTCCTCGGCCTCGATCATGCTCTTGAACGTTGTGCGCCCCTTCAACATCAGGTCACGCAGCACGAGCAACGTCCACCGATCGCCGAGAATCTCCACGGCGATATTGACCGGGCATCGCGACCGGGGCCGATGCGACAGCATTGATTTCACGCCGCGCATCGTGCCACATCGCTTGCAATTTGCAAGCTATGTGATATCACTTGCAAAACGCAAGGGAGATCGCCTCGATGGCTTTCGTTTTGACGGTTGCGGCCTATGTCGTCGTGACGCTCGCCGTGCAAGCCGCATCTCACTTCTCCATCAACGCCGCACACTACGCGGCGGTCGCCTTCATGCGTCCGCAAGCCATCGCGGCCCTCGGAATTCTTGCGGCCGTCCTTCAGGGCGTCGTCCTGGCCTATCTCGCGCCACGCCTTCGGCTTCCCGGCCCGCCGGTTATCCAGGCTCTGATCTTTGCTTGGGCGACGGGCGTCTTTCTCGTCAGCTATCTCGCCCTCGTCGAGCCGGCAAAATACGCAGTTCCCTCCGCCCAAGGCTGGCTTGCCGTCGAGCTCAGCTCCGGCTTCGTCCAGTTCACGCTGTTTGGGTTGGTCTTGGCGGCAATCCGCCGACGGGTCGGCGAAACGATGGCAACAGGTCCGTAGGCCTGCCCTTCAACGCGCCGGAGGGCGTGGCGCAAGCGCTTCGCGGATCTCCGGAGGTAGCCTGACCGCGCGCCCCTTGGCGTCGACGAGCGCCACCGTGACCCTCGCGCGAATCAGATGGTCGCCGGCTCGAAGTACGTTCTGCGCAAGAACGACACGCGCGCCGCGCGCTTCGATCGGCGTCGTTCGCACAGTGACGATTTCGTCGATCGAAGCCGGTTTCAGGAAGTCGATCTCCATGTGACGGACGGCGAAGGCGAGCCCCTCGGATGCAAGCGCGCGATGATGCACGCCGAGCAGCCGGAGGAAGTCGGAGCGCCCACGCTCCATGAAATGCAGATAGCGCGCGTGATAGACGCGGCCGGAGAAATCGGTGTCCTCGAAGTAGACGCGCTGGACGAGCTCGTGCCCGGTGCCGGTCAAACGCCCGGCGATCGTCTCGCTGTGCTCTGGCATGCCTGCATTAGAGCATGATCTCGAAAAGCGGGCACCGGTGTCCCGCCTTTGCGAAGCCCGCTTCGGCGGGCGAAGCAAGGTCGGAAAAGATCATGAAGTGATAGCCGCCCGACAAAGTCTCTGACGAGCGCCGATGGCTCCAACCGAAAATGAAAGCCGCCCGGCCTCGTGAGGTAGGCCGGGCGGCGTAGAGGCCTTCGATCGGGGGGCGTGTCGACCTTGGGCCTGGAGGTGGCTTGGGAACGGTCAGCCCTGCGGCTGCGGTGCCAGATCGCCTTGGCTGCCGCCTTCGCCGCGGCGTCGCTCCGACATGAACTGATCGAACTCGGCGCGGTCCTTCGACATGCGCAGGCGGTCGAGGAAAGAGCGGAACTCCTTCTGCTCCTCTTCGAGGCGCTTCAGCGTCTCGGCCTTGTACTCGTCGAAGGCTGCGTTGCCGCTCGAGGGCGAATGGTTCCACCAGCCGGCGCCACCGCCTTCCATGCGGCTCTTCATGCGCTCCATCTTGTCCTGCATGCGCTGCATCTTGTGTTCCCAGCGGGTCGACCCGCGTGCATGGCATCCCATACGTCCGCTCCATAGAATGAATGCGAGGGTGGCCAAACCGAGCGGCCACCAGATGATGAAGCCTAGGATCATCACCGCAATCCATGCGGGCGTCCCGATGTCATCGAGCTTTGTAGCGATAGCCGCCGCGCTCATTGATCTGGACCTCGTGTGTGAATGTTAATAACATTTACATAGCGCCACCCCTCCCACTCGTCAAGGACAATCGGAAGCCGCAAGCGAAAATTCGACTCTGCGTCAAACGCCCGGCGCGCCGAGGCCGCGAAGGTAGATGAGCACGCCCGCTTCGAGCAGCTCCTCCGGCGTCATCGGCAGCTTGCGCCGCCCCGCGTCGGCGCGTGCGAAGAGCGACGCGATACCGTGTGAGAGAGACCAGACATGGAAGCTCACCATGGACGCGGGCGGCCTCCCCTTGGCCGGAAGCGTCGCGACAAGAGCTTCGGCCGCCTTGCGCAGCACGGCGTAGCCGCGATCCGCCGCGTCGCGGAGCTCCGGAATGTCCGAAAGCGAAAGACCGGACTCGAACATCGCCGAGTAGTAGGAGGGCTCCGCCCGGGCGAAGGCGAGATAGGCGCGGCCCACGCGCTCGAACGCCGCCTGTGTGTCCGGGCGCCCGCCGTCCCAGGCTTTCTCCAAGGCGACCGCAAACATCTCGAAGCCGCGCATCGCGATGTCGGAGAGCAGCTCGTCGCGGTCGCGAAAATGCCGGTAGGGCGCCGCGGGGCTGACGCCGGCGGAGCGCGCGGCCTCGGCAAAGGTGAAGCCGCTCGGCCCCTTCTCGGCAATCAGATCGAGCGCCGCCTGCACGAGCGCTTCCCGGAGATTGCCATGATGATAGCCGCGACCCCGTCCATCGGCGCGCTCTTTCCAGCTCATGTGAAGGGTCTTTACATGATCGCCGTCGATTCGGCGAGGAGAAAGCCCTGGGGTCGATAAAGGCGCCGATTCCCTAGCGTTTCAGGCCGAGATCAAGAGCCAGGCCGGCGTCTTCCACCTTCTCCTCCCGCTCGGTCGGAGTCTCCTGGTCCTTCAGCGGATCTTCGCCTTCGTCGTTGGTGACGGCGAAGCCTTTTCGCGCCCGCTCGCGCTCTTTCAGCACCTCTTTGGCCTTTTCTTTCTCGGTCTTCATCGCGTCCTCCATTCTCCAGGAGGAAAACGAGCAGGCGGCGCCCTCTGTTCCGATACGCGCCTTCCGCCGTCAAAGGTCCTGATCGTCTCCGAAAAGGCCCGCCTGCGCGCCGTTCGCCTCAGCCGGCGCGGGAAGACCGAGATGCGCGAAGGCCTTCCGCGTCAGCAGGCGCCCGCGCGGCGTGCGCTGCACGAAGCCCTGCTGAATGAGATAGGGCTCGACGATGTCCTCGATGGCATCGCGCGGCTCCGACAGCGCCGCGGAAATCGTCTCGATCCCGACCGGTCCTCCGGAAAAGTTCTCGGCGATCATCGTCAGATAGCGGCGGTCGAGCGTGTCGAGGCCGTGCGCGTCGACTTCGAGCGCAAGGAGCGCGCGATCCGCGATTGCGCTGGTGATCTGCTTGGCGCCTTCGACGATCGCGAAATCGTGCACGCGCCGAAGCAGCCGTCCGGCGACGCGCGGCGTGCCGCGCGCGCGCCGCGCGATTTCGCGCGCCCCGTCGTCGGAGACCGGCGCGCCGAGAATACGCGCCCCGCGCCGAACGATCTGCTCGAGCTCCTGGTCGGTGTAGAAGTCGAGCCGGATCGGTATGCCGAAGCGGTCGCGAAGCGGCGTCGTCAAGAGCCCGATCCGCGTCGTCGCGCCGACCAGCGTGAAGCGCGAAAGGTCGATCCTGACCGAGCGTGCCGCCGGCCCCTCGCCGATGATCAGATCGAGCTGATACTCCTCCATCGCCGGATAGAGGATCTCTTCGACCGCCGGCGACAGACGATGGATCTCGTCGATGAAGAGCACGTCGCGGTCCTCGAGATTGGTGAGGAGCGCGGCGAGATCGCCCGCCTTGGCGATGACGGGCCCGGAGGTCGCACGGAAATTGACGCCGAGCTCGCGCGCGACGATCTGCGCAAGCGTCGTCTTGCCCAGTCCCGGCGGCCCGACGAAGAGCACGTGGTCGAGCGCCTCGCCTCGCTGCTTGGCAGCCTCGACGAAGACCTTGAGATTCGCACGCACCTTTTGCTGGCCGATGAAGTCGGCGAGCTTCTGCGGACGGAGAGTCGAATCCTCGTCCTCGCCGCGAAGCTCGGCTGTGACGAGGCGGCTCATGCGGAGCGCCTCTGTAGCGGCAGCGTGACGAGCCAGCAGATCAGCGACGACGCGATGCACACCGCGAGCCAAAGCAGCATGCCGCCCTGTCCACCGCCGCGCAGGATAGCGGTCCCGGGTATCTCGATGTGCACGAACCGATGGAGGATCGCGAAGCCGACGAACACGAGCGTCGGGGCGACGATCGCCATCCACGCCGAAACAGAGCCACGTCGATACGCGACGGCCGCGATGACGATTCCAGTCACCAAGGCGAGCGCACCGGCAAAGCCGTAGGAGAGAACAAAACCACAGGGAAGCGCGGAAAGCACCGAGGTGAGGCTTTCAGCCAGCGTGCCCGACCCGAATTCCGCGGCGGCAATGGTGGCGAAAGGAACGACGAGGACGGCTCCGATGAGCGGACCCGCAAGGGTGTAGACAAGAGCGATGACGATCGCCCCGACGGCGTCGCGCCGCTCCCGTCCTTCAGCAGGTCCGTCCGCCTCGGCCATCACCGCGAAAGCTCCTTCAATCCGAGCCGGATAAGTCGCGCCGTCTCCGCCCCGTCCCCCGCTTCCCGCATCGCCGCGGCAATTGCCGCGGAGGCTTGCGTCTGTCCGTAGCCGAGATTGACCAGCGCCGACACGGCCTCCGACGCGGGCTTCGGCGCGACCTTGTCGCCGAGCTCCGACTGCAAGCGGATCACCCCCATGTCGACGTCGGTAATGCCGGGCGCCTTGTCCTTCAGCTCCGCCGCAATGCGCGCTGCTACCTTCGGCCCGACGCCGGGGCTGCGCGCGATCATCGCCTTGTCCTGAAGCGCGACCGCGGAGGCAAGCTCCGAGGCGCTGAGCGTCCCGAGCACGGCGAGCGCGACGCGCGACCCAACGCCTTGCACCGTCAGGAGCAGCCGGAACCACTCCCGCTCCACCTCGGATATGAACCCCATCAGGCGGATCTGATCGTCACGAATCTGCGTCTCGATGAAGAGCCGCCCCGCCTCGCCGCGCTGTGGCAATGCCTCAAGCGTCTTCGCCGAGCAATGCACCAGATAGCCGACGCCGTTCACGTCGAGGATCACCCAATCCTCGCCATAGGAATCGACCACGCCGGTGAGCTTGCCGATCATGGGTGCGTGTCCGGCGTGAGAACTTCGACGGTTGGAAAGTAAGTGCGCACGCTCTTTGGGTCGCGGGTCAAAAGACCGTAGCCGCGAACCGCGGCATGCGCACCGATGAAGAAGTCCGGCAGCGGCGAGCGACGCGCGCCGCCGCTCCTTCGGTACGCGACGAACGCCTTGCCGGCCAGAAAGGCAGCCTCCCAGGGAACGTCTTCTCTGCGAAAGACATCAGGTGGTAGTCGTTCGTCGACGTCTTCGACACGATCGAAGGGAATCGAGACCTCAGCAAATACAATCGAGTTGATCACCAGCTCACGATCCCGTCCCAAGTCTTTCAGCGCCCGCGTCGATCTCTCGGTCCACGCCTCGTTTTCGGTGGCGACGTCGATCAGCACGCTTGAATCCACGAGGATCGCGCTCATTCGCCCCTCGTCAGCGCCATGATTTCTTCGGTCGTCATCTTGATCGTCGCGCTGCCACGCAGCCGGTCGAGCACCGCATCGATCCTCTGCTCACGCACGGTCAGGCCCTTCTTCTTGCGGGTCAGCTTGCGCAAAAGAACGCCGGCCTCGTCGCGAACGGCCTCAACCTCCGTCCCCGGAAGCATGCCGGTCTCGCGACGAAGGGCTTCGGGAATCGTCACTTGGCCTTTCGATGTAATGCGCAACGGCACCACTCCCGTTCTTACTCGTGAAGTAAGAAATAGAACAATACAGAAACGAAATCAAGCGGACGCAGCGAGCCGCATGGCCGCCGCCCCGCGGTGATGTGCGTGGCAGATGGCGATGGCGAGGGCATCGGCGGAATCGTCGCCGTCGAATTTCGCCCGCGGCAACAACACCGACACCATCATCCTGATCTGCCGCTTCTCCGCGTGGCCTGCGCCGACCACCGCTTTCTTCACGGCGTTCGGCGCGTATTCGGCGACCGCGATCCCGGCACGCGCCGGCACCAGCATGGCAACACCGCGGGCCTGCCCGAGCTTCAGCGTCGCCGCCGCGTCGCGATTGACGAAGGTCGCCTCCACCGCCGCCTCGTTTGGCGCAAAGCTCTCGAGCACTTCGGCCAGCGCGTCATGGATCGCGCAGAGCCGCTCGGCGAGCGCCAGCTGCTCCGCCGGCTTGATTGTGCCGGCGGCGATGAAGGACAGTCGCGAGCCGATGCATTCGATCACGCCCCAGCCGGTGCGGCGAAGTCCCGGATCGATGCCGATGATGCGAATCGTATTGCCCACGCGGCGAATCGTATGGGA
>Ga0315553_10000157_pt1 | contig 59391 bp, 59 predicted proteins | sample SalMarSW160140MG_FD_203099 | JGI IMG/M metagenome (GOLD analysis project Ga0315553, IMG submission 203099) | Salt marsh sediment microbial communities from the Plum Island Ecosystem LTER, Massachusetts, United States - Salt Marsh Sediment SW1601-40 ...
GTGCGTCTCCGTGTTTCGCGTCACCACCATGAACTGCCGGCAGCCGTGCACGTGCTGCCAGTACTCCTCGTGCGGCCCGCGCGGGTTGCGGCGGTCGTAGACGTAGGCCGCCCAGCGCTCCGCGTTGTCGCTCGAGATCAGCGGGCGAAGCCGCGTCGCGTCGCCACCATAGACGAACTCGCCATGGTCTCTGAGACCGCAGACGGGGCAGGGGATCAGCATCAGTGCAGCCGCGGCACGGGGCCGGTGCCCCATTCGTCGATGGGCCGGCCCTGATGGAAACGCTCGAGCGTGAAGGCGGCGTTCAGCTCGTGCGGGGCGTCGTTGGCGATCGTGTGCGCGAAGCACCAGCCGGACGCAGGCGTTGCCTTGAAGCCTCCGTAGTTCCAGCCGGCATTGAGATACATGCCGGGAAGCGGACCGACCGTGATGATCGGGCTTCCGTCCATGGTCATGTCGACGAGCCCGCCCCAGCTTCTGACCAGCCGCACCTTGCCGACGTTCGGGAACACCGCGAGGAGCTCCGCCGCCACCTCGTGCACGATCGGCAGGTTCCCGCGCTGGGCGTAGGAATTGTAGTAGTCCAGGTTGCCGCCGTAGACGAGCCCGCCTTTGTCCGACTGCGAGACGTACATGTGGCCGGCCCCGAAGGTGACGACGCAGTTGACGAGCGGCTTCAAGGGCTCGGTGACGAAGGCTTGCAGGATGTGGCTTTCGATCGGGAGCCTGTCGATTCCGGCCTTGCGCATGACCTCCGACGTGTTGCCGGCGACCGCGACGCCGATCTTCCGCGCACGGATCGTGCCGCGGCTCGTGACGACGCCGTCGATGCGGTCGCGCTCCTTGATGAAGCCCGTCACCTCGCAATTTTCGAGAATGTCGACGCCGAGCCGGTCGGCCGCGTGCGCGAAACCCCAGGCGACCGCGTCGTGCCGCGCCGTGCCGCCGCGGGATTGAAGCAGGCCGCCGACGACGGGAAAGCGCGCCTTGTCGGAAAGGTCGAGACCCGGGCAGAGCTTGGCGATCCGGTCCGGCATCAGCAGCTCAGAGTCGATGCCGTTGAGCCGCATGGCGTTGCCGCGCTCGGCATATTCGTCGAGCTGCGTCGGCGAGTGCGCGAGATTGAGCACGCCACGCTGCGAGAACATGACGTTGTAGTCGAGCGCGTGGCTGAGGCCTTCCCAGAGCTTCAGGCTCTTCTCATAGAAATTATGGTTCTCCGGCAGGAGATAGTTGGAGCGCACGATGGTCGTGTTGCGGCCCACGTTGCCCTGGCCGATCCAGCCGCGCTCGACCACCGCCACGTCGCGGATGCCGTGCTCCTTGGCGAGATAGAAGGCGGTCGCGAGCCCATGCCCGCCGCCGCCGACGACGATCACGTCGTAGGACGGCTTCGGCTCGGCCTTGCGCCACGTCGGCCGCCAGCCCTTGTTGCCGGTCAGCCCATGGCGGAGCACGGAGAAGATCGAATACTCGGCCATCGGCCCCCAAATGGATCAGAGCGTAGATCAGAACGCCATCCGACCTGGAGCGGCGTTCCCGGTCAATGCCCTGTCTGGCGCTTTCCTCTCCGGCATATGACGCGCCTTGGCCGATTACCTCCGCGCCGGATGCGACAGACGGTGCCGCATGTGTCCGCTTGGATGCGAGCTCTGCGTGCTTCGAGGCTCGCTTCGCTCGCGCCTCAGCATGAGGAAGGTGGATGCAGGCCGCCAACCACCCTCATCCTGAGGTGCCCGAGCGAAAGCGAGGGGCTCGAAGGACGCACGACGATGGCGCAGGCGCCGGCTCTCATCCCGCCATCGCCTCCAGTCTGATCCGAGCGATCTTGTCGATCTCCGAAAGCGCTGCCCTGAATTCCGTCTCGCTGTCGTTGTCGATCCGCTTCTCGAACGCGGCGAGGATATCGCCGCGCGTCTTGCCGGAGACCGCCAGGATGAACGGGAATCCGAACTTCGCCTTGTAGGTCTCGTTGAGGTCCTGGAAGCGCAGGAATTCGTCCGGCGTGCACTGGTCGAGCCCGGCGCCCGCCTGCTCCGACCGGGAGGCCGCCGTAAGCTCCCCTATGGCAAGCCGGCCGGCGAGATCGGGATGGTTTCCGATGAGCTTCAGCTTCGCCGGGTGGTCGAGCGCGGCGGCAACCTCAGCCATCGCGGCTGCAAGGCCCTCAGGCGTGTCGGTTTCAGACGAAAGGCCGTTCCCGAAGGCACGCATAGCGATCTCCGGGAAGTGCTCGTAGACGCCGCCGAATTTGTCGACGAAAGCGGCATATTCCATCTTCCGCGGCGGCGGGTCGAAATGTCTCATTCTGTGGCTCCCGGCATGGCAGGGCCTCGCCCTGCCACCCCTTCACGGGCTTTGCCCCGAACGGCTTCACGGGTCATTATGTCTGAATGGCGTTACGGGAAGAACCCTGTCTTCGACCTGACCAGGAGCGACATTTGGGCCGGCTGACCACGCACGTTCTCGACGTAGCCCTCGGAAGGCCCGCCGCCGGGCTGGCGATCAGCCTCCGCCGCGCCGGCAAGCATGGCACTGCGCTTGCAAGCGTCGTCACCAACGACGACGGGCGGGTGGAGCCGGCGCTCCTGGAGGGCGAGACGATGGAAGCCGGGAGCTACGATCTGGTCTTCGAGGCCGGCGCCTATTTCGACCGCATCGGCCTGTCGCTGCCGGAACCGAAATTCCTCGACCAGGTGGTGATCCGCTTCGGCATCGCCGACCCCGGCGCGCATTATCACGTCCCGCTGCTCCTTTCGCCCTTCGGTTACTCCACCTACCGGGGAAGCTGATGCCGATCCGCTTTCTCCTCGGCGACGAAGAGCGCACGCTCGACGGCGTCTCGCCGACGCTGACCGTGCTCGAATATCTGCGTCGCCACGAGCGGCGGACCGGCACCAAGGAGGGCTGCGCGGAGGGCGACTGCGGGGCCTGCACGGTCGTGCTCTCCGAGCCTGACGGCGGCGGCGGGCTCAAGCACCGCGCGGTGAATTCCTGCATCCAGTTCGTCTCGGTGCTGCACGGACGGCAGCTGACGACCGTGGAGGATCTTGCGCCCGACGGCGCGCTCCATCCGATCCAGCAGGCGCTGGTCGACAAGCACGGGTCGCAATGCGGCTTCTGCACGCCGGGCTTCGTCATGCAGCTCTACGCGGGTTGGCTGGAAGGCGTGCTGACGGACCGGCAGAGCGTCAAGGATTGGCTCGCCGGCAATCTGTGCCGCTGCACCGGCTACGGGCCGATCGTCGATGCGGGGCTCGAGGCGGCCACAAAGCCTGCCTCCAAAGATACGGGGAACACAGCGAAGCGTCTCGACGCGCTCGCCGACGGGCCGATGCTGGCGATGGGGGAGGGCGGGAGCCAGGTCTTCGCGCCGCGCTCCTCCGACGAGCTGGCGGAGGTCTACGCCGCGCATCCCGACGCGGTCATCGTCGCCGGCGCGACCGACGTCGGGCTCTGGGTGACGAAGCAGCATCGCCAGCTGAGGACGCTGATCGACGTGACCCGCGTGAAGGACCTTGCCGTCGTCGAGGAGGAGGCGGAGGGGCTGACCATCGGCGCGACCGTCAGCCATCGTGACGCGACGGCGGCGCTCGCCAAGCTTCATCCCGATCTTGGCGAGCTTCTTCGCCGCTTCGCCTCGATCCAGATTCGGAACGCCGGCACGGTCGGCGGCAATATCGCCAACGGCTCGCCCATCGGCGACCTGCCACCGGCGCTGATCGCGCTCGACGCGCTGCTGACGCTCAGGCGCGGCAACGAGCGCCGCGAGATTCCGCTGGAGGACTTCTTCATCGCCTACGGCAAGCAGGACCGCGCCCCGGGCGAGTTCGTCGAGTCGGTCTTCGTGCCGCGCCTTTCCGGCGACCAGCGCTTTGCCTGCTACAAGCTGTCGAAGCGCTTCGACCAGGACATCTCCGCCGTGATGGGCGCGTTCCTCACGCGCCTCGACCGCGGCAAGGTCGCCGAGGCGCGGATCGCTTTCGGCGGCATGGCGGCGACCCCGAAGCGGGCGGAACAAGCCGAAGCGGCGCTTGTCGGCAGCGCCTTCGACGAAATGGCTGTGACGAAGGCGGTGGGCGCCTTGGCGAAGGACTTCGCACCCATTGACGACATGCGCGCCAGCGCCGCCTATCGGCTCAAGGCGGCGCAGAACCTGCTGCGGCGCTTCCATCTGGAGAGCGTCGCCGAAAAGCCTGCCACCCGGGTCCTGGAGCTTGCCCCGTGAGCCGCACCGGCGAGACCACGATTCAGGACCGCGGTCCGGCGGGCACGGTCACCTCGGTGCCGCATCACAAGCCGCACCACGACGACAGCATCGCCGGTGGCGTCGCGAGCGCCGTCATTCATGACAGCGCGGCGCGGCACGTCTCCGGACGCGCAATCTACATCGACGACATGCCGGAGCTTCCCGGCACGCTGCACCTCTATGTGGCCATGAGCACGCGCCCGCATGCGAAGCTCGTGTCGCTCGACCTCTCGGCCGTACGCAAGGCGCCCGGCGTCGCCTGCGTGCTGACCGCGGCCGACATCCCCGGCGAGAACGACGCCAGCCCGGTGATGCACGACGACCCGGTCTTCGCGGTCGACGAGGTGCAGTATGTCGGGCAGTCGCTCTTCGCGGTGGCGGCGGACTCGATCGAGGCGGCGCATGCGGCCGCCGCGCTTGCAAAGGTCGAGTACGAGGATCTGCCGGCGCTGATCTCCGTCGACGACGCGCTGGCCGCTGGCTCCGAGCTTCCCACCGTCCCGGCGCACACGATGCGGCTCGGCGACGTGGACGCTGCGCTCGCGGGGTCGGCGCATCGCATCAAGGGAACGGTCAAGGTCGGCGGCCAGGACCATTTCTATCTCGAGGGCCAGATCGCCTACGCGATTCCGGGCGAGGGCGGCGACATGCTGGTTCACTCGTCCACCCAGCATCCGACGGAAGTGCAGCATACCGTCGCCAAGGTGCTCGGCCTTCCCGACAACGCCGTCACCACGGAAGTGCGGCGCATGGGCGGCGGCTTCGGCGGCAAGGAGAGCCAGCCCTCGCTGATCGCCGCGATCGCGGCGCTCGCCGCGGCGAAGACCGGACGGCCGGCCAAGCTCCGCCTCGACCGTGACGACGACATGGAGCTGACCGGCAAGCGCCACGATTTCCGCATCGACTACGAGGTCGGCTTCGACAAGCGCGGCATGATCAAGGGCGTGCGCTTCGACCAGGCCGCGCGCTGCGGCTATTCGGCGGACCTCTCCTCCTCGATCGCCGACCGCGCGATGTTCCATGCCGACAACGCATACGACCTCCACAACGCGCTCATCCATTCGCGCCGGATGAAGACGCACACCGTGTCGAACACGGCGTTCCGCGGCTTCGGCGGGCCGCAGGGCATGGTCGGCATCGAGCGCGTCATCGACGAGATCGCCTTCACGCTCGGCCGCGATCCGCTCGATATCCGCCGCGCGAACTTCTACGCGGCGGAGGGCGGCGGCAAGACGCCCTACCACATGGAGGTGACGGACTGCATTATCGCCGAGATCGTCGACGAGCTGGAGCGCACGTCCGATTACCGCGCTCGCCGCAAGGCGATCCGGGAATTCAACGCGACGAGCCCGATCATCAAGAAGGGGATCTCGCTGACGCCGGTGAAGTTCGGCATCTCCTTCACTGCGACGCACCTGAATCAGGCCGGCGCGCTGGTGCACATCTACAAGGACGGCTCCGTGCACCTGAACCACGGCGGCACGGAGATGGGGCAGGGGCTCTTCGTCAAGGTGGCGCAGGTCGTCGCCGAGGAGTTCCAGATCGACCTCGACCGCGTGAAGATCACCGCAACGACGACGGCGAAGGTGCCGAACACCTCGCCGACCGCCGCCTCGTCCGGCTCCGACATCAACGGAATGGCGGCGAAGGCCGCGGCGGAGATGATCAAGAAGCGGCTGATCGCCTTCGCCGCGAGCAAGTACAAAGTGCCGGAGGAGCAGATCGTCTTCCTGCCCAACCGCGTGCGCGTCGGCAACGAGGAGATGAGCTTCGCCGACCTCGTGCAGGAGGCCTACGTCAACCGGATATCGCTCTCCTCAACCGGCTTCTATGCGACGCCCGACATATATTACGACCGCGAGAATGCGCGCGGCGTGCCCTTCTTCTATTTCGCCTACGGCGCCGCGGTCTGCGAGGTCGCGATCGACACGCTGACCGGCGAGAACCGGATGCTGCGCGCCGACATCCTCCACGACGTCGGCAAGTCGCTCAATCCCGCCGTCGATCTCGGCCAGATCGAGGGCGGCTTCATCCAGGGCGTCGGCTGGCTGACGACGGAGGAGCTGTGGTGGAACGACAAGGGGCGGCTGATGACGCACGCCCCTTCCACCTACAAGATCCCGACCGCCAACGACCGCCCCGACGATCTGCGCATCAATATCTTCGAGAAGGGCATCAACCGCTCGCCGACGATCTACCGCTCGAAGGCGGTTGGCGAGCCGCCGCTGATGCTGGCGCTATCGGCGTTCTCCGCCATTGTCGATGCCGTCGCTGCGGCGGGCGACTACCGCGCCTTCCCGCATCTCGACACGCCGGCGACGCCGGAGCGCATCCTCTTCGCGGTGGAGGGTGTTCGGAAGCGAGGCGTGGCATGAGCGGCGCGGCGGCACCTGTGCGTGCTTCTAGGCTCCATTCCGCCCTCATCCTGAGCGAGCGGAGCGAGCCTCGAAGGGGCGGAATGGAGCACCTCAGCACGAGGAGGGGGTTTGCTTCATGAGGCCGTGGCTGCAGCCGCTCGAAGAGATTCTCGCGCGCGGCGAGGCGGCGATGCTCGTGCATCTCGCCGAGCTGAAGGGCTCGGCGCCGCGCGAGGCGGGCGCTGCGATGCTCGTGACCGAGAGCGCCGTCATCGACACGATCGGCGGCGGCGAGATGGAGCGCACCGCGATCCAGAAGGCGCGCGAGCTTCTGAACGTCGGCGGGGCCGCATTCGTGCGTTTAAGCCTCGGGCCTGACCTCAACCAGTGCTGCGGCGGCTCGGTCCGGATCGCGTTCGAGCCCTTCGCGCCTGCCGACCTCGCGTGGCTTCGCAAGCTCATCCGCGCCGCCGAGGAGCCCACTCCGGTCATGCGCACGCTCTCCATCGACGAGAGCGGCAACTTCCGCCGCGACTGGTCAGTCGACGATGGGGGCGAGGGGCCGGGCTACCGGGTCACGATTGAGCCTGAGCGCCTGACGATCCGCGAGCGCATCAATCCACCGCGTCAGGCGCTCTGGCTTTTCGGCGCGGGACATGTCGGCCGCCGGGTCGCGCCGGCGCTGGCGCCGCTCGGCTTCGCGCTGACCTGGGTCGACGGCCGCGCCGCGCAATTCCCCGAGCCGCCGCTACCGGGCGTCCGGCAGCTGGCGCTCGCCATGCCGGAGCTTGCAGTCGACGAAGCGCCGCCGGGCACCGTCTATCTGGTCATGACCCACAGCCACCCGCTCGACGAGGCGATCTGCGAGGCGATCCTGAGGCGCGGCGACTTCGCCTATCTCGGGCTGATCGGCTCGGCGACGAAGCGCGCGCGTTTCGTCAAGCGCCTCGGCGAGGCGGGCATCCGCGCCGCGGACCTTGAGCGCCTGCACTGCCCGATCGGCATTCCGAGCATCGAAAGCAAGGAGCCGGCGGCGATCGCCGCCTCGGTCGCCGCCGATCTCCTGATGCGGCGCGAGAGAAGCTTTTCAGACACGAAAGGGCCGGTCGTTCATGGGAAGTGAAGCGGAGCGTGCGTTCATGCGCCACGCCGTCCGGCTCTCGGCGGAGCGCATGCGCGAAGGAGCCGGGGGTCCTTTCGGCGCCGTTATCGTCAAGGACGGCAAGGTGATCGCCGAAGGCTGGAACAAGGTGACCTCGTCGAACGATCCGACTGCGCATGCCGAGGTTGTGGCGATCCGCGACGCCTGCAAGAAGCTCGGCACGTTCTCGCTCGAAGGCTGCGAGATCTACGCGAGCTGCGAGCCCTGCCCGATGTGCCTCGCAGCAATCTACTGGGCGCGCATCGACCGCATCTATTTCGGCAACACGCGCGAGGAAGCGGCGGCGATCGGCTTCGACGACGAGTTCCTCTATCGCGAGATTCCGAAGCCGATCGAAGAGCGATCGATTCAGACGAAGCACCTCGCGATGCCTGAGGCGAAGGCCGTCTTTGCCGAGTGGCGGAGCAAGCCCGATAAGATCGAGTACTGACATGCGCTGGGGGGCGGTCGCGACGCTGGCGATTGGCTCACCCTCTCCCCTTGAGGGAGAGGGTGGTCGGCGGAGCCGACCGGCAAAGGGGGAGGCCCGCGATCGACCGTCGAAGGATCATCGAACTCCCCCCCTCCCGCCCCTTTCGCAGGCGAAAGGAGCACGCTCCCCCTCAAGGGGGGAGGTTGGGTGCCGGGCCACATGACCGCGGTCATCCTCGAATGGCTGAGTGCGCTGCTGCGCTGGGCGCATATCATGACCGGCATCGCCTGGATCGGGACTTCGTTTTTCTACATCTGGATGGAAGCGGCGATCAGGAAGCGCGCCGGCCAAGCCCCGGGCATCGCCGGCGACGTCTGGATGGTGCATGGCGGCGGATTCTGGGTGGCCTCGAAATATGCCGTCGCGCCGGAGGCGATGCCGGAGGACCTGCACTGGTTCAAATGGGAGGCCTATTTCACGCTGGTCACCGGGCTGCTGCTGCTGATGGTGATCTACTATTTCGGCGCCAACGCCTTCCTCATCGACAAGAACAAGATCCCGCTCGACCCCGTCTGGGCGTCGATGCTGTCGGCGCTCTCGCTCGCTGCGGGCTGGTTCATCTATGACGGGATGTGCCGCTCACCGCTCGGCCAGAAGACCGTGCCGCTCGCGATCGCGGTCTTCGTCGAGATCGCCGCCTTCACCTTCTTCTATCACGGCGTCTTTTCCGACCGCGCGGCGTTCCTGCATGTCGGCGCGCTGATCGGCACGATCATGGCGTCGAGCGTCTTCTTCGTCATCATCCCGAACCAGAAGAAGGCGGTCGCCGAGCTGATCGCCGGCCGCAGGCCAGACCCGCGTTACGGCAAGATCGCGGCGCAGCGCTCGCTCCACAACAACTACCTGACGCTGCCGGTCATCTTCATGATGATCTCCAACCACTATCCGATCCTCTTCGGGCATCCGTGGAGCCCGATCATTGCACTCGGGATTGTGATCGCCGGCGGGCTGATCCGCGCGTTCTTCAACATCACCAATCACGGCGTGGTGACGATGGCGGCGATCGCCTCGATTCCGGCGGCGGCCGTGGTGATCATCCTCCTGATCGCACTTTCCGCCTACCGGCCGGGCGCGGGCAACGTCGGCAACGTGTCTTTTGAGGAGGCGCACGCGATCATCGAGAAGCACTGCGTCCAGTGTCACTCGGCGACGCCGACCAACCCGGATTTTCCCGAGGCGCCGAAAGGCGTGATGTTCGACAGGCCCGACGAGATCAAGTCGCATGCCCAGCAGATCGAGCAGCAGGCGGTGCTCTCCGACATCATGCCGCTCGGCAACCTGACCGGCATCACCGACGAGGAGCGGCAGAAGCTCGGCGCGTGGATCAGCCAGGGCGCAAAGCTCAACTAGGTGCGCCGTACTTGCCGGCTCGGGATCACATCGCCTCCTTGATGCCGGCGCGGATCAGCCACCAATTGACCGGATAGCTGGTCACGAAACCGCAGAGCATGGCGATCTGCATCATGAACCAGAATTCGGCGCTGCTCACTTCGAGCTGCGCGCCGAGTACATGGCGGAAGAGGTAGACGTTGGCGAAAGCCATGAAGCCGTACATCCCAACCTGCCAGGCAGTGAGCGACAGCGTGTCGGCCTTGAGTGCGGCCCACAATCCGGCGGCGACGCCGAGACCGCGCATCGGCGCGATGGTGAAGTACTGAAACGCGATCCCGAAGGCGAATGCGAAGAGGAAGTCGAGAATCCAGACGGCGAACATCTTCTCGCTGAAGAGCCAATGCCAGCCGAACCAGACGGCAACGGTCGGGAAGGCGAAGGCCAGCCATTCGGCGACGATGTCGCCGAGCGTGCAGCCGCCTCCGCAATGGCTGGCGCCCTTGCCGACCATGACTGCGAACGGTGTCTCCTCGGCAGGCGCCTCGGAGGTCTGATGCGCGGCGTGCGTCGAAAGTCGCCCGTATCTGAAATAGCCCCAGATCGTCAGCACCGAGCCGAACAGCGCCACTACCGGCCAGACGACGTTCATGATCCACATGTGCTGCGGATGGCGGAACTCGTCGGCGGCGATCACTATCGCGCAGACGAAGCCTGCCACGAGCATCAAGACGGCGAGAAAATGCAGCCAGGCAGGGACGATTGTTTGCGCTCCGGAAGTCTACGAGCGCCAACGAGCGTAGCCTCCCAGAGGTTCCCGTAGGAAGACACGCGCCCCGAGCGGGAGGCCGAAGCCATGTCGCTCGGGGCGCGCGAGGGCGGGGGGTTGAGCGCCCTTTAGGGCCGCGCCTCCAGGATCATGTTGAAGGGTGTCTCCGCGGCCCGGCGGAGGCTGGAGAAGCCGCCGCCATTCGTGATCACGTTGCGAAGCCGTGCCTCGCCGGCCTGCGCGCCGAGTGCGGCGCCGACCTCCTGCGAGAGCGACGTCGGCACGCAGATCATCGTCGACGCCGCGTAATAGAGGCGGCCGACCGGGTTGAGGTTCTGCTCGACGCTGTCGTGTGCCATCGGCTCAACGATCATCCACGTTCCGTCCGGCTTCAGTGCCTTCTTGACATGCGCGGCGGCGCCGGCAGGGTCGCCCATGTCGTGCAGGCAATCGAAGAAGGTGACGAGATCGTAGCCCTTCCCGGAGAAGGCCTTGGCGGGGCTCACTTCGAAGCGGACGTTCGCAGGCGCTCCGTGCTGCCGCGCATGATCGCGCGCCTCGGAGATCGATTTCTCATGGAAATCGAAGCCGACGAACTCGGAATTCGGGAAGGCCTTCGCCATGATCACCGTCGAATAGCCGCAACCGCAGCCGACGTCGGCGACCTTGGCGCCGCGCTCGAGCTTCTCCTTCACGCCGTCGAGAGCCGGTAGCCACTCGGCGACCAGGTGGTTGTGATAGCCGGGGCGGAAGAAGCGCGCGATGGCGCAGAACAGACAGCCGTCCTGATGGTCCCACTCGACGCCCTTGCCGGTCACGAAGCCGGCCTCGACCGTCGGCCGGTTGCCGAGCGTGCGCGCCGCCGCGTCGAAGGCGTCGACGAGATAGACGGGACTGTCCTTGTTGGCGAAGATCATCGCCTGCTCGGGCGACATGGAGAAGGCGTTGGTCTCCTCGTCGTAGGTGATGTAGTCGGAAGCCGCCTGGTGGGAGAGCCATTCGCGTAGATAGCGCTCGGAGAACCCCGTGTGCTTGGCCATCTCCTCCGATGTCATCGGGCCGAACTCACTGAGCTCCGAATAGAGCCCGAGGCTGGCGCCGATCTGAACGAGCGGGATCGAGTAGGCGCCCCCGAGATCGTTCAGCACTTGGCCGGTAAGGGCTTCCAGTCTGTTGTCTTGCAGCATTTCTTGTCTCCTCGTTCAAAATCCCGGGAAGCGGGGCGCGTAGCGGGAATCGTGCTCGACAGCGTCGATCTGGTCGCGCGTGAGGCCGATGTCCTTCAGCGACGCGTCGTCGAGTTTGCTCAAAATGCGCCTGGTGCGGGCGCGTGCGCGGGCAGCGATCACCCACCGGACGAGGCCGAAAACGGCATCTTCGGCGCGGCCAAAAAGGGCGGCGGTAACGGAGTCCCGGCGATTTTCCGGCACGGCGAACGTGCTGGCCATGGCGTTTCTCCTCTAGTCGATGGCCGCTTTGCGGCGATGCTCACGGTCTAGAGGAGGGCCGGGCGGCAAACTTGCAGAGCATTCGGAGGATGTATGGAGATTCTCCGGATAATGTTGTTTCCGGGGGTTCTCGGACTATAGAGAGCGGCGATCCGACGAGGCGCCTGCGCCCATGATCTACCGCTTCGACACTTTTGCGATCGACACCGCCGCGCAGGAGCTGCGCTGCGACGGCACGGTATTGCCCGTCGAGCCTCAGGTTTTCGCGCTTCTTGTCTATCTCGTGGAGAACCGCGACCGCGTCGTTAGCCGCGACGATATTCTCGAGGCGGTCTGGCACGGGCGGATCGTCTCGGAGGCGGCGCTCTCCAGCCGAATCAAAGCGGTTCGGCAGGCGGTCGGCGACGACGGCCAGGCCCAGCGGTTGGTCAAGACCGTCCACAAGCGCGGATTTCGTTTCGTCGGCGACGTCGAGGTGGTCGGGCCCGAACCTAAAGAGGCCGCGGCGCCGGCGCCGACTCAAGTGGAGAGCGTGCGCGACGCAGAGCCGCCGCGGCGCCCCGACCTCGTTCTTGCGCCCGTGCAGAAGCCTTCGATCGCCATCTTGCCGTTCCAGGCGATCGGCGACCCCGGCGTTCTAGCCGAGGGTCTTGCGCACGACCTGATCACGCGGCTGGGGCGCACGCGCTGGCTCTTCGTCATCGCGCGCGGCAGTGCCTTCCGCTTTGCCGGCGCGCAGCAGAGTCCGTCGGCGATCGCCGAGTTGCTCGGCGTGCGCTACGTCGCTTACGGCGCGGTGCAGTCGGCAGGCCGGCAGATACGCGTCCACGCGGCGCTGACCGACACGACGTCGGGGGCAGAGGTGTGGTCGGAGCAGTTCGATCGGGTGCGTGACGATCTCTTCGCCGTGCAGAGCGAGATTTCGGACGCTATCGCCGCCGAGGTCGAATCGCAGATAGAGCTTCTGGAGCGCGGGCGCTCGCTTTTGAAGCCGTCGGAGAACCTCGACGCTTGGGAGCTGTACCACCGTGGCTGCTGGCACATGTACAAGTTCCGCCCGGAGCACTACAAAGAGGCGGAGCGCTACTTCCTGCGCTCGATCGAGCTGGAGCGCGATTCTGCGCGGCCATATGCTGGGCTTTCCTTCGTGCATTGGCAGCGCGCGTTCCTCGAGATCAGCAAGGACCGCGACGGTGAGATTCAGCGCGCCCGGGAGCTGGCGGAGGAGGCCATTTCGCTCGACCCGCGCGACCCGCAAGGATACAACGCGCTCGGCCGCGCCTACCTCCTTGCCGGCGACTACGAGGCCTCGGAGCGGGAGCTGCAAAAGGCGGTCGACCTCAATCCGAGCTTCGCGATCGGGCAATATTCGCTCGCCTTCGCATTGCAGTTCGCCGGCTTGACCGAAGAGAGCCAGAACGCGGTCACGCTCGCACAGCGGATCAGCCCCTTCGATCCGATGCGCTTTGCGATGATGGCGCTGAAGGGGAGAAACCTCGTCACCCTCGGGGAGAGCGAGGAAGCGGTTGCCGAGATTACCCAGGCGGTCGAGGAATCGAACGCCCACTATCATATTCTCGCGCTCGCAGCCTTCATCACCGCCGCGGCCGGGAAGCCCGATCTGTCGGCGGCCTACCTGAAGAGGCTGCGGGCGATCCGCCCCGATTATGACTTCGACGCCTACATGCGCGCCTTCCCGGCCTTCCGCGAGGAAGACATCCGCCTGGGGCAGAGCGTTTTCGGGCGCTGATGCGCCCCCCTTGGTGCAGACCGCAAATGCCGCGCCTCGATTAGCGCGACCGTCAACATCCGCTCACGATTCCGCTCTAGCTTGCGGAAGCAGATGAGAGGGATGCGGCATCATGAAAGAGTATCGGCTGACATTCGCAACGGACAATTTCGGCATGATCTCGCAGTTTCTGGTCGACATGGGCGTCGGCTTCACGGTCGAGCTGGCCGAGCCCGCTGCGGCCGAGGCGCCGGTGAAGCAGCGCGCTGCCAAGAAGCCGGCGAAAGCGGCGCCCAAGAAGAAAGCCGGCGGCTCGGGTAGTGCGCAAAAACGCAGCCAGTCGTCGCTGGCGGGCGCTGAGCGGGTGCTGGCGAGGTTGGCGCGCGGCGATGACGAGGGCTCGTCCGGCGCCTCTCCGGCGGGCTCGCCGGAGGTCTCCTCGGCCGAGCCTACGGCATCGGAAGGGGCCGACGAGACGGGCGGCTGACGCGCAGCCACAGGCGGCGCTCAGGCGGCGGCGAGCGCCTGATCAAGGCGGTCGTTCCCCCAGAAGAGCTCGCCGCTCTCGGTGACGAAGCTCGGTGCACCGAAGATGCCGAGCTTCTCCGCCTCGTCGGTCACGCTGCGGAGCCGCGATTTGTTCTCCGGCGCCTCGGCGTGCGCCAGGACGGCGTCTCCGTCCTGTCCCAATTCATCGAGGATCGCGGTGATCGTATCGCGCTCGCCGATGTTGCGCCCTTCCGCGAACTGCGCGCGATAGACGCGCCTCGCAAAATCTTCGCCCCAGCCGCCATCGTGCGCGACCAGCGCCGCGCGCATGGCCGTCAGGCTTTGCTGCGGAAAAGGCTCGGGGCGGCGAAACGGCAGCCCGAGCGCATCGCAAATGCGCTGAAGGTCGCGCCACATGTAGCGGCCCTTGGTGGGAAGCACGTTGAAAGGAGCATCGGGCCAGCCGTGCGCCTTGAAGATCGCGCCGACCAGAAACGGCCGCCAGCGCACGACGACGCCCGCGGCTTCCGCCGCCGCGTCGATCCGCATCGCGGCAGGATACGAATAGGTGGAGGCGAGGTCGTACCAGAAATCGAGACGCGGCATGCCGGCGTCTTACGCCGGACAGGCCTGCGCTGTCATCCGAAGCGGTTGATCAGGCTCTCCAGATACTCTTGCCGTCCTGATTTCGGCTGCGGCTCGAGCGACGTCTTATCGACATAAGTGGCAAGGTCCGCGAGGCTCTTCTTGCCCGCCAGGATGTCCTTGCCCATCGCGCCGTTCCAGCCGGAATAGCGGTCGTCGACGAACGTCTGGTAGGTCCCGTCCTCGACGATGGCGGCGGCGTTGAGCAACGCCTTCGCCATCGCGTCCATCGATCCGATATGCCCGGTGAGCAGGTCGTCGGGCTCGATCGACTGTCGGCGGATTTTCGCATCGAAATTCATGCCGCCGGTCTTGAACCCACCGGCGCGCAGAATCTCGATCATCGCCAGCGTCAGCTCCGGCACGTTCATGGCGAACTGGTCGGTGTCCCAGCCGAGAAGCGAGTCGCCACGATTGAGGTCGAGCGAGCCGAAAATACCCAGCGCCGCGGCGAGCTGAATCTCGTGCGCGAACGAATGGCCGGCGAGGATCGCGTGGTTCTCCTCGATGTTGATCTTGACCTTCTTGTCGAGGTCGAAGCGCTTCAGGTTGCCGTAGATGGTGCCGACGTCGAAATCGTATTGATGCTTGGTCGGCTCCTTTGGCTTCGGCTCGATCAGGATCGTGCCCTTGAAGCCGATCTTCTCGGCGTGCTCGACCACCATGGTGAGGAAGCGGCCCATCTGGTCGAGCTCGCGCTTCATGTCGGTGTTGAGCAGCGTCTCGTAGCCTTCACGTCCGCCCCAAAGCACGTAGTTCGCGCCGCCGAGCTCGTGCGTGACCTCAAGCACGTTCTTCACCTGCGCCGCGGCATAAGCGAAGACGTCGGGATCGGGGTTCGTCGCGGCACCGGCCATGAAACGGCGGTTGCTGAAGAGGTTCGCCGTGCCCCAGAGCAGGCGTACCTTCGCCTTTTCCATCTTCTTGGCGAAGACCTCGGCAATGGCGCGCACGTTCTTGTTCGACTCGGCGAGCGTCGCCCCCTCCGGCGCAATGTCGCGGTCGTGGAAGGTGAAGAAGGGGACGCCCAGAAGCTCGAACATCTCGAAGGAGACTTCGGCCTTGAGCTTCGCCTTGTCCATGCCCTCGCCGAACCAGGGACGGATGAATGTCTGCCCTCCGAAGGGGTCGCCGCCCGGCCAGGTGAAGGAGTGCCAGTAGCAGACGGCGAAGCGGAAATGCTCCTCCATGGTCTTGCCGAGCACCTTGCGGCCCGGGTCGTACCAGCGGAAGGCGAGCGGGGTCTTGCTCTCCGGCCCTTCGTAACGAACGGGCTTCAGGTCGCCGAAAAAGCCGGTACTCATGTGTGGAGAGCCTCCTTGATGGCTGGATAGAGCGCTCGATAGCGCTTGAAGCGCGTGCGGTAGGTGTCGACCGCCGCCGGATCGGGGGCGATCGTCTCGTTGATCTTCGGCGGCGCGCAAACGGCAAGCGGATCGCCGCCCTCCGCCGCAAGCAGGCCAAGCCGCGCGGCGCCGAAGGCGCCGCCGAAATCGCCTTCCGCCGGCACGTCGATCGGGACGTTGAGCACGCTGGCGATGATCTTGAGCCACGCGCGCGAGCGCGAGCCGCCGCCGACGGCGGTGGCGCGCTCGACCGCAGTGCCCGCTTCCTTCAGCGCCTCGAGGCAATCGGCGAAGGCATAGGCGACGCCTTCGAGCACCGCGCGGGCGAGAGCCGTCCGGTCCGTCTGGTGCGAGAGCCCGACGAAGCTGCCGCGCGCTTGCGTGTCGTTGTGCGGTGTGCGCTCGCCGGAGAGGTAGGGGAGGAAGAAAAGCGGCTCTTCTCCGGCGGTATGCTTCTCGACTGACTGCGCCAACTCGCCGGCGCTTGAGTCCATGACCTCCGCGAGCCATTCGAGCGATCCGGCGGCGGAGAGGATGACCCCCATCTGATGCCAGGTGTTGGGCAGCGCGTGACAGAAGGCGTGGACGGCGCTGGCCGCGTTCGGGCGGAATTTCTCGTTCGACACGAAGAGCACGCCCGACGTGCCGAGCGAGACGAAAGCCGCGCCCGGCGCGACCGTTCCGACGCCGCAGGCGGAAGCCGCGTTGTCGCCCCCGCCGCCGGCAACCACGGGCGCTTCCATCCCCCAGCGTGATGCGAGCACCGGGCGGAGCTTTCCGGTCGCCTCCGAACCCTCGTAGAGCTTCGGCATCTGGTCGCGGCTCAGATGCGTTGCGGCAAGGAGGTCGTCCGACCAGTCGCGCTTCGCCACGTCGAGCCAGGACGTGCCGGCCGAATCCGACATGTCGGACGCGTGGTCGCCGGTCAGCCAGAGACGCACATAATCCTTCGGCAGCAGCACCTTGGCGACGGCGCCGAAGATCTTCGGCTCGTGGCGATGCACCCAGACGAGCTTCGGCGCGGTGAAACCGGGAAAGACGATGTTGCCGGTGATTTCGCGGAAGCGCGGATCGGCGTCGAGCTCCGCGGCTTCCTTCGCCGAGCGTCCGTCGTTCCAAAGGATGCAGGGGCGAAGCGGCCGGTCCGCCTTGTCGATCAGCGTGGCGCCGTGCATGTGGCCGGAAAGCCCGATGCCGCGCACGCGCTTCATGGCGTCGGCTTGTTTGCTGCTTAGCGCGTCGAGCACCTTCGAGGCGGCCGCGACCCAGCTTTCGGCGTCCTGCTCGGACCACGCCGGATGCGGACGCTCGACCGTGAGCGGCTCGCTCTCAGAGGCGACGATGTTCTGCGCCTCGTCGATCAGCACCGCCTTCACCGAGGACGTGCCGATATCGATACCAAGATACATGGAAGTCGGCCCCTGCCTCCCCAGACACGCGTCCGCCCCGCTTGAGCGGAGCACTTTGTTCGAGGGTCAAACAGTGCTGCGGCGGCGGGAAACTGTCAACCGCGATGCGGCGTCGTCAGGTCTTCGGCCAGTGGTGCATGATCCAGTGGCGGGCGATGTCGATGCGCCGGGTGAGCCAGACCTTTTCCTTCGATTTCACGTAGTCGAGGAAGCGGGCGAGCGCGGCGGCGCGGCCGGGACGACCCGCGAGCCGGCAGTGGAGCCCGACCGACATCATCTTCGGCGCGCCGGATTCGCCCTCCGCGTAGAGCGTGTCGAAGCTGTCTTTCAGGTAGGTAAAGAACTGGTCGCCGGAGTTGAAGCCCTGCGGAGTGGCGAAGCGCATGTCGTTGGCGTCGAGCGTGTAGGGGATGGCGAGAAGCCGGCCGTGCGGGCCGGAGAGCCAGTAGGGGAGGTCGTCGGAATAGACGTCGGAGGTGTAGAGGAAGCCGCCTTCCTCCATCGCCAGTTCGATCGTGTTGGCCGAGGTCCGCCCCGTGTACCAGCCGAAGGGGCGTTCGCCGGTCAGCTCGGTATGGATGCGGATCGCCTCGCGCATGTGCGACCGCTCCTCCTCCTTGCTGAAGTCGCGGTACTCGATCCATCTCAAACCGTGCGAGGCGATTTCCCACTCCGCTTCCTGCATCGCGGCGACCGCTTCGGTGTTGCGCTGCATGGCGGTGGCGACCGCGTAGACGGTGACCGGGATGTCGCGTTCGGTGAAGAGCCGCCAGAGCCTCCAGAAGCCGGCGCGTGAGCCGTATTCGTAGATGGATTCCATGTTCATGTGGCGCTGACCCTCCCAGGGCTGCGCGCCGACCACCTCGGAGAGGAACGCCTCCGACGCCGCGTCGCCGTGGAGGATGTTGTTCTCGCCGCCTTCCTCGTAGTTGATGACGAACTGGACGGCGATGCACGCCCCGTCCGGCCATTGCGGATCGGGCGCCGTCTTCCCGTAGCCGACCATGTCACGCGGATAGGGCGTCATTTCGCCAGGATCTCCGCCAGCGAGAGCGCCACGATCTTGGTCGCCGCAGCGAGGTCGGAGAGCTTGAGCCGTTCGTCGGCGCGATGCCCGTTCGCCTCAAGGAACGAGCGCGGGCCGGCACCGTAGGAGACCGTCGGAACGCCCGCCTCGGCGTAAAGGCGCGCGTCGGTATAGAGCGGCACGCCTTCCACCTTCGGCGTCTCGCCGAGAATCTCGCGGGCGTTACGCACAAGCGGATCGATCAGCGTCGAGGCATGCGGAAGCTGGCGAAGCGGCGAGGCCAGGAGCACGCGCTTGATCTCCACCTCGATCCCGGTCTCGTCTTTGACCGAGCGCGCGATGGCGAGCCTGAGATGCGACTCGACCTGCTCCGGGTCCTCTTCCGGCGTCATGCGGCGGTCGAGGCGAATCGTGACTTTGTCGGGGACGACGTTAGTGTTGATGCCACCGGAGATGAGCCCGATCGTCAGGTTCGGATGGCCGATGCCGGGATGCTTCGAGACGCGCTTCGAATAGTCCTTCCGCTCCTCGTAGAGCATGTGAAGCACGTTGGTCATCGCCTCTAGCGCGTCGTGCCCGGTTTCCGGCGCGGCGGCGTGCGCCGACTTGCCGTGGATGGTGACCTCGAGATGCAGGCAGCCGTTATGCGCGGTGACGACCGAGTAGGCGAAGCCGGCCGAGATGCAGAAATCCGGCTTCACGATACCCTCGTCGAGCAGCCATTTCGGGCCGATCAGCCCGCCGACCTCCTCGTCGAAGGTGAAGTGCAGCTCGACCGATCCCTTGAGTGCTTCGTGCACCGACTGCAGCGCCAGCAGCGCGAAGGCATAGGTGGCGAAATCGGATTTCGACACGGCGACGCCGCGGCCGTACATGACCCCGTCGAAGGTCTCTGCGCCGAAGGGCTGGTGCGTCCAACCTTCACCAGGCGCGACGACGTCGCCATGGGCGTTGAGTGCGATCACCGGCCCATCCCCGAAGCGGCGGCGCACGACGAGGTTGGTCGCCGAGATCATGCCGGCTTGGCGGACGAGCTCCTCCGGCACGACGTGTCGCTCGACCTCCAGCCCCAGCCCCTCGAGCAGCTCAGTCGCCACGTCGGCGATCGGCGCACAGTCGCCCGGCGGGTTGGAGGAGGGGGTCTGGACGAGCTTCGCCAGGAACGCCTCGCGCTCGGCGGCGCGGGCGTCGATCTCGTCGAGAATCTGCTGCTTGATGGTCGGGGAGGGCTTCATGCGCCCTCAATCGGGCAGCGCCGCGATTGCGTCAAGCGGCGGCATGGTTACCCGAGCGTCGCCAATCCCGGAAAGGCCTCGAGCATCCAGTAGGAGACCTGCGCCAGCTCGCCGGTCATGAAGAGAATGCCGGTCAGGACGAGGAACGCGCCCATTCCCTTCTCGACCACCGGCAGGAAGCGCTTGAAGCGGCGCAGCCAATTCAGGAAGAGCGGGGCGAAGAGCGCAGCCGCGACGAAGGGGACGCCGAGGCCGAGGGAATAGACCGCGAGGAGCGCGGCGCCCTCGCCGACCGTGTCGGAGGTGCCAGCAATTCCGAGGATGGCGGCGAGAACCGGCCCGATGCAGGGCGTCCAGCCGAAGGCGAAAGCGAGGCCCAGCAGATAGGCGCCGACGAGGCCGGGCTCGACGTCGCGGACATGTAAACGCGCCTCGCGGTTCAGGAACGCGAAGCGGAAGACGCCGATGAAGTGCAGGCCCATCAGCACCACGAGGATGCCGCCGATCACGGTCAGTGTGCCGGCATAGGCGCTGACCGTTCGTCCGATCACGCTCGCCGTCGCGCCGAGCGCGACGAAGACTGTGGTGAAGCCCGCGACGAAGCCGAACGCGGCGCGCACGACGCCTCGTGTCGCTGCCGTTTCCGGGCCGGCCTCTTCGAGCTCGGACAGCGAGACGCCGCCGATATAGCAGAGATAGGGCGGCACGAGCGGAAGCACGCAGGGCGAGACGAACGAGATCAACCCGCCAAGCAGTGCCGTCAGCACACCTACACCGTTCATTTACGTCGCCCGTGCTCTCTCTTCGCCAGCCGTAGCTGAAGCTCTTATCCGGTTCCTCCTCACCGGAACGATACAGATTTGTTCAAAAGGTAGAGAAATGCGTCTGATGCGCCGTCTTGCCTTTGCCGCCGTCCTGGTTGTCTCGACCGTCTCGTTCGCCGACGCCGCCGAGCTCGTCATGGTGGACCTGTTCTCTTGCGGATATTGCGCGAAGTTTCGTCGTGAGGTTGCACCGAGCTACGACCGCACGGCCGCCGGAAAGCTGGCGCCGCTGCGCAGGATCAACCCGCTCAAGGGCTGGCCGAGCGACCTCGCCGAGATCACGCCGGCTCGTTATACGCCCGTCTTCATCCTTGTCGACCACGGCCGGGAAGTCGGCCGTTTCGCGGGCTACAGCACTCCGGACGGCTTCTGGGCGCAGCTGAAGCCGCTTCTGGCGCGACTTTAGCGCGCAGGGCAGGCGCTGCCGCGCCATTCCGGCCGGTTCCCTTGCGGCGCCACTGCTGACAAGATGGCCGCCGGCAACCCGTCGGAACCGGAATGCGCCTTGTTCTTTGGACTGTTCTCGTAGCGCTCGGGCTCGGCTGGAGCGGCGCTTTGGCTCAGTCCCGCGTCGAGATGGAGCGCTGCCGGGCCATCGCCGACGATGCGCGCCGGCTCAAATGCTATGACGCGATCCAGCTCTCGACCTCCGCCCCACGCAGCAAATACGAGCGCGTCGACCTCGGAGAGTTCAAGAAGTATGCGCTGAGCTATCGCGGTGACTTGGTCGAGATCACCGGCTGGGTCACCCCGTCGGCGGAGATTCTTCAGCTTGGATTCGACGAAGACGACGACCGCCCGATCCCCGTCGAGTTCGACGCGCTGTCGCGGCGCGACCGGCAGGACTTCCTGAGCGCTTGCGGCGAAGGCTGCGAGGCGACGGTGCAAGGCCGCGTCAAACCGGTCAATTTCACCACCGGCATCGCCGCCGACGTGCTCTTCGTCCACTGACTACCTGATGAATTCATGACTGTGACACTTCGCTGGCGTCCACCCTGACTATCCAGTACGAAGTCGCCGTGAGCGAAAGAACCCAAACCAACCGACGGCTGGCGGCAATCCTCGCCGCGGACGTGGTCGGCTATTCGCGCATGATGGGCGCGGACGAGGCGGGGACGCTCGCCGCCCTCAAGCGCCATCGAGAGGCGCTGTTCAATCCCGCCGTCGCCGAGCACAACGGCCGGGTCGTGAAGCTCATCGGCGACGGCACGCTGGTGGAGTTTTCCAGCGTGGTGGACGCCGTCAAATGCGCGCTCGCCATCCAGAGCGCCGTCAAGGCGGAGGCGCGGGCGGACTGCAACGGCGTCGTCCTCAGGATCGGCATCAACCTCGGCGACATCATTATCGACGGCGACGACATTTACGGGGACGGCGTCAACGTTGCGGCGCGCCTTGAAGGCATCGCCGAGCCCGGGGGGATATGCGTCGCCTCGATTGTCAACGAGAGCGTCGGCAGCCGCGTCGACGTCGCGTTCGTGGACGGCGGCGAGGTGGCGGTGAAGAACATCGACCGGCCGATCCGCGTGTGGAAATGGCACCCCGACAGCAATCCCGTCGAAGACGAGCCGCGGCAGCCGTCGGCCGAACCAGCCGAGCCGCGTCGCGAGCAGGCCTCGATCGCCGTGCTGCCCTTCGACAACATGTCCGGCGACCCCGAACAGGAGTATTTCTCCGACGGCATCAGCGAGGACATCATAACCGACCTGTCCAAGGTCGCCGGGCTCTTGGTCATCGCCCGCAACTCCAGCTTCGCCTACAAGGGCAAGAGTCCCGACATCCGCGCGGTCGGCAGCGAGCTCGGCGTGACGGCGGTGCTGGAGGGCTCGATCCGCCGCGCCGGTAACCGGGTGCGGATCACCGCGCAGCTCATCGACGCCACCAACGGCGGGCATTTGTGGGCGGAACGCTACGACCGCGACCTCACCGACATCTTCGCGCTCCAGGACGAAGTCACCCGCCGCATCGTCGAGGCTTTGAAAGTGACGCTGACGCCCGCGGAATCAGCGCGCATTGCGGAAACCACGACGCGAAGCATCGAGGCGCACGATCTGTTCCTGCGCGGGCGCGAAGCGTTGTTCGGCACGGTCAGCAACAAGGAGACGTTCGAGCTTGCCGTCCGCTGCTTCAACCGGGCGGTCGAGTTCGATCCGGACTACGCGGAGCCTTACGCCGGCCTCGCCCACGCCTACAATCGTGACTTCCAGAACAAATACAGCGGAAGAACCGACAGCAAGGAGCTCTCGGCCCACTTCAGCAAGCTGGCGCTCGAGAAGGGGCCTGACCTCCCTTACGCGCACTACATGGCCGCGCTGGTGAAGTTCTGGGGGCGAGATCTGGCAGGGTCGCAGGAGGAAGTGGGCAAGACGCTTGCGCTCAACCCGAATTTCGTCCTCGCCGTCGGAATGCGCGGGATCGCACGAATCTACGAAGGTGCGCCGCTCGACGCGATTCCGGATCTGGAGCGCGCCGTGCGCCTCGACCCGTTGGTGGGCCATCTCTACTGGCATTTCATCGGTACGGCGTACCTCGTCGCCGGGCACTACGAGAAGGCCGCCGACGCCTTCCGACAGCGCATCCGACTGGCTCCCGACACGGACCTGTCGCGCGGGTTCCTGATTTCCACGCTCGGTCACCTCGGCGAGGTCGAAGAGGCGAAGCGCGTCTGGGCTGAGCTGAAGACGATCAACCCGAAATACTCGTTCGCCGGTCATCTCGGGCGTTTGCCGCTCGGTCCCGCCTACGCCGACGGGATCACGAAAGGCTATGCCAAGGCAGGGCTGCCGGACTGAAGGCGCGCGACCCGGTCGCCTAGAGCGCCAACTCCCAGTCCTGGCTGACGAGATCCTTGCCGAAGGAATGGTGCGGCTCCTCGCCGACCAAGCGGAAGCCCGCCGCCTCGTAGATCTTGCGGGCGGAGACGAGAATATCGTTGGTCCAAAGCACCAGCCTCTCGCAGCCCGTTCGTCGCGCCTCGGCGATACAGGCGTCGACGAGCGCCGCGCCGATCCCAAGTCCGCGAGCGCTCGGCTCGACATAAAGGAGCCGAAGCTTGCCCGTCTTCTCTCCGCCCTTGACTAGAAACACCGAGCCGACGATCTCGCCATGCCGCTCGGCGATCCAGCAGCGCTCGCGCTCCGGGTCGAAGTCGCGGATGAAGGCCGCGACGATCTCCGCGACCAGCGCCTCGAACTCCGCGGTCCATCCGTACTCGGTGGCGTAGAGCACCGCCTGCCGGTGCACGATCCATCCCATGTCGCCGACCCGCGGCTCGCGCAGGACGAAGGCGGTAGCACTGGAATCGTCGCTGAGAAGCGCGCTGATCCGCTCCATCGCGGCGACGAGCTCGTGTCTCCGCGCGCCGGCAAGCGGTTCGATGAGCGCGCTCGTCGCCTGCTGCCACGTGCGGTCGATCCGCGCGAAGAAGGCGCGGCCTTTTCGCGTCAGCGCGATCCGGCTCTGCCGCCGGTCCGTCGCGGACTGCGTGCGCTTCAGCAGGCCCTGCTTCTCGAAGCGGCGCAGGATGCGGCTGAGATAGCCCTGGTCGAGCCCGAGGTCGCGCTTGATCTCGCTCGCCGTCGGGGATTTGCGATGCGCAAGCTCGTAGAGCACGCGACTCTCTGTGAGCGAGAGCCCACTCTTCAGCGGCGCGTCGGAGAGGATACCGATCTTCTGCGTGTAGAAACGGTTGAACGCCCGCACGGCGGCGACGTCGCTCCGCTTGGGGGGCGCCGGTAGCTCGCCGAGATCGGTCTTCGCAAGCATGCGAAGACTGTCGGGCGATTACATGACGGAGTCAACTATCGGCCGAGAGCGACGCCGCAAGCGGGGCAGGGCAGAGCCGCATCAGTCGCGGTTGATCGCGATGCCCTGCCGCTCGAGCTCCTCGACGATCTCCGCGACGTGATGGAAGCCGGTGTTGACGGGCGGCAACCCGCAATAGACGGCCTGCTGCAGCATCACCTCCTTGACGTCGGCGAGCGAGAACCCGTCGACGAGCGCGGCGCGAAGGTGCATGCGGAACTCCTCGAAGCGGCCGAGCGCGAGCATGGTCCCGAGCACGAGGATGCGCCGCGTGCGGTAGTCGAAGCCCGGCCGCGTCCACACCTCGCCCCAGGCATAGCGCGTGATGAAGTCTTGGAACTCTGCGGTAAGCGGTGTGGTCTTGGCGACGGCGCGGTCGACATGCGCGTCGCCCAAGATGCGCCGACGCACCGCCATCCCGGCCTCTCTGCGCTCTTCGTCGTTCATCGTGGCTGCTCCCTGGACGGGCGGGGGACATGGCCCCGTAACGCATCATGGCTGCAAAAACCCGGACTCGTGCCCGATCTCTCCGAGATTATGAAGACAGGTCAACCGCATACCATCGCCGTGGCGCCGATGATGGCCTGGAAAGACCTTTCCTATCAGCGCCTTGAAGAAGTGCGTGTGTAGAATTTGCACACAGCGAGATGACTTTTCTTCTGCTTTCGCTTCCGTGAAGTGGTTTGCGAGGAGAGAGAAGCGATGTCTGTTGATGGCGCGACGCGTGAACAGACGCACAAGGAGCTCTCCGCCGTAGTCAAGGCGATCTCGGAGCGGAATGGCAAGCGCGCCGAGGCGCTTATCGCCGACCATCTGATGCGGACACTCGCCACGATCAACATCTGGCAGTGTGCTCGGCTGCCGGTTTGCGGTAACCCCCGGCACGTCAGCTGCCGGCGCAGTCAACTGAGAGGCTTGCGACCCAAGCTCGACGAACTATTGCAGTGGAAGCTTTGGGAGAGATCGCAAGTGGACGGGGAACTCACGGGCAAGGTCGCAATCGTGACCGGGGCCGGGCGAATGCGCAGTATCGGCCGGCGTATTGCAACGACGCTGGCAGCAACGGGTGGGTCGGTCGTCATCACCGGTACCGGCCGCGCGCCGAACAGCTTTCCAGAGGACGAAAAGGCCGCGGGCTGGCGGGATATCGAAAGCGTCGCCGATGAGATCCGCGGTAAGGGTGGTACGGCGCTGCCGTTGGTCGCGGATATCTCAAGCGAGGCTTCCACGGCAGAAGTGATACGCAAGACGCTCGAGGCTTTCGGGAGACTCGACATCCTCGTCAACAACGCGGCGTTCGGCCGAGGCAGGGACCGGGTGCCGGTCGTGGACCTCGATTTCGAGGTGTTCAAGAAGGTCTACGACGTCAATGTCAACGGCACGTTCCTGATGTCCAGGGAAGCTGCGCGCGCAATGCTGAAGCAGGGAGAGGGCGGCAATATCGTCAACGTCTCGACCGTTGCCACCCGCACGGCCGGCCCGCGCTTGGGCGCCTATGCCAGCTCGAAGTTGGCCATAAACGGCCTAGGCCGTACCATGGCAATGGAGTTGGCCAAGGACAATATTCGGGTCAACACCATCTGCCCCGGCTTCAACGACACGTCGCGACTCGACGACATGCCGCGAGACGAAGCTTTCGACAAATTGGTCGAGGACTTGGTGCCGCTGGGCTGGGCCGACGATGGCACCCAAGTGGCGGAGCTAACCCTCTTTCTGGTTAGCGACCGTGCCAAGTGGATAACAGGTCAGACCTTGATGGCTGACGGAGGAAGGATCTGGGGGCATTGAACTTTGCCCTATGAGCGCGCCGTCATGCGCGCGCTGTGAGAAGCTTCTCCATGGCATCAGCGGCTTGAAGCAAATCGGGCAAGTAGTGCTCCACAAACGTGGAGCTCTCTCGCGTGAGCGTTGCGCTGGTCGATAATCCATAGCGGATCTTTCCGTCGACCTTGAGCGGTACGGCAACGGACGCCATGCCCAGTGCGGTCTCCTGATCGACGAACATCCATCCCCTCTCGTAGGCGGCTTTCGTCTGGGTTCTGAGTTCGCGAACATCGCGAACGGTGAACGGCGTAACTTCAGGCAGAATTGTCGTGCCTGCATAAAGCGTGTTGTATTCCTCTTCGCTCATGGCTCCGAGAAGCAGCTTGCCGGTTGAGGATGCGTGAGCAGGGAAGCGCGTGCCCACCGACATGTAGTCGCGTTGCAGCCGCTTGGCCGTGGCGCGGGCGACGCAGACGACCTCCTTGCCGTCCAGCATCATGATGGAGCAGCTCTCGTTGAGCTTGTCGGACAGTTCGGCGAGCCTCGGCCGCAACAAATTGAGCGCTGGCAGGGAGACCAGATAGGAGTAGCCTAGCTGCAGGGTGCGCGCGGCAAGATGGTAGCTCCGGTCGGATTCATCGTAGCCGACATATCCGAGCGTCGTGAGTGTTACCAACACGCGGCGTGCGGAACCGGGACTCAAGCCGACCTTCTTGGCAATCCGGCTCAGCGTCATGTACGGCGCACCGGAATCGAACGCTTCGATCACCGCCAGCCCCTTGGCGAGCGACTTGATAAATTCGGGATCGTCTGCGTCCGGCCTGTTCACCTGTGCTCCCTTGCGCTGCACATGATCTCATCCACGATCCAAATAGCTCATTCGTCAAGGCAGGTTGAGAGTCACGCCCAGCTGAGCTGTGTTGCCCCGGCAGGCATGGGCGGACGGGTCCAGTAGGGTGGGGTTTGGGAATAGCGCACGATCGGTCTGGCGTGCTCGATCTCACCAAAAGGCGTTTGCGTGACGGTGAGATCCTCGGGGTCGACCTGCGGAAGCGCGCTGACGCCGTGAGGGCCGTCGGGCCATTGCTCTTCCGGAAGCTTACCGAGGTCCTGCAACCACATCGAGCAGCCGGCCAAGGATACCTTGACCTGATAACTGCCTCCGTTTTGCGCGCGCTGAAGGAGAGCGCCTATCACGCCTGCAGCCGCGCAATAACCGGCGAGGTAATCGTTGAGCGTGAATGTCGAGGCCAGAACCGGCTCGTCGACGCTGCCTTCGCCGACGGCCAATCCGCTGACAACCTGACCAAACGGATCATAGCCGGCGCGGTTAGCCCAGGGGCCATCCGAGCCGTAACAACTGACCGAAGCGTAGATCAGGCCGGGACGCTCCGCGATCAGTTCGTCAGGCGAGAGGCCGAATCGATCGAGCGCTCCGGGGCGCCACGAGTGCACGAAGACATCGGCTTCCGAAATGAGGCGCTTGAGTTGCGCGCGATCCTCCGCCAACCGCAAATCCACAAACGCGGTTCGCTTGCCAAAGGCGGTGTCGACGATGACATGTGTCGGATCGGGTATGTGGGGCGCCGAAACATGGATGACCTCAGCGCCTTGTTCGGCAAGTGTGCGGGAGACCACCGGGCCGGCGAGCACATGGCCCATATCCACCACTTTCACGCCTTCCAGCGGCCGCGATGCCGGTGAAAACGGCTCCGCGTCGCTGTCGCGCATTCGGACGATCTCGATTGGCGTGCGCGAGGCGAGGTGTCGACCTTGTGGATGCGCAAGCCATTCCTCGCGCGTGCGGGCCAGCGCCCCCATCGCCTTGGCGTCGGCCAATTCATCTTCGAGCTCGACCGCGTCGCGACGGGCGACGGCGCGTTCGATCGATTCCGTCGCCGACGAGCAATCCAGGCACGCCAGAAGCCGGCTGAAGTGTTCGTGGTAGAACGCGTGGCGCAGAACATACATCTGCCGCCCGTCGCGGGTTCGAAAGAACACCTTGTCTTCGGATTTGGGCCGCTGCAGCTGCAAGGCGTGCCCCCCACGCCTGACGTAGGCGAGCGTGCGCAATCCCGGCACGGCAGCCTTCCGAAGATCGATGTCGATCGCCTGCATTCCATGGCCGCGCCGTCGCCAGACTTCCGCAATACCGACGGCCTGCGCCGCCAGAGCGGACGCGCTGGCGAGTCCGGCGCGATAGCGACTCGGTACGATCGGATCGGTGCCGGCGATCGTGACTTGGTCGAGCCAGTCGTCGGCGGGAAGCGCCATGCGCTCCAGGAGGTGTGCCAGCGCAGTGCGATGAGGCGACATTGTCAGGGGTCCCAGTCTTCCGCATGTCGGAGTTTTTTTCGTTATTCGGAATAGTAAACTCGCTCCGTATGTGAAATCAAACCCTCCTGGTGCCTCGGGTGGATGAATGACGGCGTCCGAGAACCCGTGATCTTGGCCGCTGCGCTCACTCCCAACCTCCGTGTTTCCCAAGGGCTTGACTAGCAGCTGGAACAAACGCATGATCGAAATACGGAAAAAATTCCGTATACCGGAAAATGAAGAAGGGGGGACGATGATGTCGCCGTGTGGATTAAGGAGCACGCTGTCTGTTTTGCTGTCGGCAGCAGCAATGCTGGCAATCGGCGCCGCAGCCCAGGCCCAGGACTACCCCAGCCGACCGATCGACGTGATTGTACCCTTGCCCGCGGGGTCTGCCGCGGATGGCGTGGCGCGCATCGTGCTTCCGAAGGTCGAAAAAATCCTCGGACAGCCGCTGGTGATCGAGAATATCGGAGGCGCGGCGCACCTTCCCGGTATGGCGCGAGCCTCCGAGCAGAAGCCGGACGGCTATCATCTCCTCTGGGCGACCATCGCCGACTTCTCGTCGAATCCGAATCTCTACGCGAAACTGCCCTATTCGCCGGACGACTTCGTCCCGATCGCGCGCGTGTCCGCGCAGAGCCTGATCATGGCCGTGCCGACGGCATCGGGCATCACCTCGGTCGATGAGTTCGTCGAGAAGGCCCGGAACGAAAGTCTCGCTTATGCTTCGACCGGCATTGGCAACTCCAACCATCTGCTGGGCGAGATGCTGATGCAGGAAACGGGCATCAAGATGCGGCACATCCCCTATGAGGGCGGATCGGCCGCCGTGCTCGACCTGATGCGCGGCGAGGTCGACATGATGTTCTACTCGCTCTCGCAGTTCCAGCCTGGCCTGCAGAGCGGCGAGCTCAAGCTTCTCGGCATCACCGCCGGCCAGCGCTCCAAGTTCCTCCCGGACCTGCCGACCATGAAGGAGCAGGGTTATGGCGATGTTCTGGTGACGTCCTGGTACGGACTCTTCGCTCCTGCCGGCACGCCTGAAGAGTACATCGACACGCTGTTCAGCGCGCTCAATCAGGCGCTGGAGGATCCGGAAATCGTCGCGGCCCTCGAAGCCACCGGCACCGAGGTCTGGGCCAGCGAATCTCCGAAGGAGTTCGGCGAGTTCTTGACCGCGGAGCGCGCGCGCTACGCCAAGCTCATCGACGCGATCGGCCTCGAGAAGCGCTGAAGCCAAACGCATTATGATGGGGCGGCTTGATCCGCCCCATCAGACAAAAGTCCGACCGGCTGCACGGGCCACTCATCACCTTTTCGGAGTTGTCGAAATGCCAAGCCCAGGCAGTGAAGCCGTTATTGCGGGTTTGGGTGAACCCCCGGTCGGCCGTCTGACCGACAAGAACCCCACCGAGCTGCATATCGATGCCGCCATGCTTGCGATCGAGGATTCCGGGATCGACAAGCACGAGATCGACGGGTTGATGACCACCGGCACGTTCCTCAACGACAATATCCGCCACCACATGATCATCGGCGAGCACCTCGGCATTCACTGCAAGCTGTTCGCCGACACGCTGCGCACTGGCGGGCATTCCTATCTCAACGGCGTCCAGGTCGCGAAATGGGCCGTGGAGAGCGGGCTGTGCAAGGCCGTTCTCCTGCTGCGCGGCGACACCACGCTTTCGGGCGTGCCCAAGGGCACGTCGATGAGAGCCTATATCGAATATGGCGCACACCCGATCGAGTTCGAAGTTCCCTTCGGGATCACCGTGCCCGGCGTTTACGCCATGCTGGCTCAGCGCCACATGCACGAATTCGGCACGACGTCCGAGCAACTTGCCAATATCGCGGTCGCCTTTCGCAAGCATGCCGGACTGAACCCGGCCGCCTTCAAGCGCGATCCCATCACGGTCGATGACGTTCTCAATTCACGCATGGTGTCGACGCCGCTGCACCTGCTCGACTGCAGTCCTCCCTGCGACGGCGCCGGCGCCATTCTGATCACCTCGCTCGAAAGAGCGCGGGATCTGAAAGCCAAGCCCGTTCGTATTCTGGGCACGGGGCAGGCGCAGTCCTACTACCATCTTGCGCATCTGGCGCGCGCGACCGGGGCGCGGCCTGAAGACAAGAAGCGCTTCGGCTTGACGCGCACGGTGCAATCGGTCGCCGCCGAACGCGCCTTCGGCATGGCCGGGGTCAAACCGACCGACATCGATGTCGCGGAGCTCTACGACTCCTTCACGATTACGGTGCTCCTGCAGTTCGAGGATCTTGGTTATTGCGCCAAGGGCGAGGGCGGAGCCTTCGCCGAGAACGGACGCATCGAGCTCGGCGGGGAGCTGCCCGTGAATACGCATGGCGGGCTCCTGTCCTTCGGGTCTTCGGGCGGCATCAACCACATCATCGAAGCGGCGCGGCAGATGCGCGGCGAGTGCGGCGACCGGCAGGTCAAGGACGCCAAACTGGCGCTTGCGACCAACGTCAGCGCGGTCGCCTCCAACCATTCCATCGCCATTCTCGGCCGCGACTGAGGACCCCGAAATGACGAGATACCTGCCTGAGCCCTCGAAGATATCAAAGCCGTTCTGGGACTCGTGCAAGGCGGAAGCCATGCACATACAGAGATGCGCCGACTGCGGAACATTCGCCTTCTACCCGGTCTATGTCTGTCCCGAATGCGCCTCCCGCAAACTCGAATGGAGACGGGTGAGCGGCGCGGGCACAGTCCACACGTTCACAGTCGCCGAAAAATCGCTGTTCGAGGAAGTGCAGGGCCCCGTGGTCGTGGCGCTCGTCGAATTGGAAGAAGGGGCGATGATGACTTCCAATATCAAGACAGACGATCCTTATGGCGTGCATATCGGCATGCCGGTCAGGCTGACCTACGATCCCGTCTCCGAGGAGATCACCCTGCCGGCTTTCGAGCCCGCGTCGTGAAGCTGGCGACCTACATGCGGGACGGCGCCGAGCAGACCGGCGTGGTCGTCGGTGACTGGATCGTCCCGACCGGTGTCGCTTCGATGCTCCAGTTGATCGGCAGCGATGAAGCGCTCGGGCGCGCACGCTCGCTCGCAGCCGACGCGGGCTCAAACGACGGGCTTCCGCTCTCCGACGTCACGCTGCTGGCGCCCATTCCGCACCCGGTGCGCAACGTCTTTTGCGTCGGGCGAAATTACAAGCTGCACATCGAAGAAGGAGCCCGTGCCCGCGGCGTTCCGGTGGACTACCCGCAAGTCCCGGAATTCTTCACCAAGGGCACCAACACGGTGATCGGCACCGGGGCCGACGTGCGCCTGCCCGACGTCACCGAAAAGCTCGACTACGAGGTCGAGCTGGCCTTCGTCATCGGCAAGCGGGGCCGCGACATCCCCGCCGAAAAAGCTGGCGATCACATCCTCGGCTTCACCGTTCTGAACGACGTCTCGGCCCGCGACCTCCAGCGGCACCATAACCAGTGGTTCAAAGGCAAATCGCTCGATACGACCTGTCCGATCGGTCCGTGGATCGTCACGTCCGACGAGTTCGATATCTCTGCCGATCATCGCATCTGGCTGACCGTCAACGGCGGGGAGCGGCAGAACTCGGTGACGACCGACATGGTCTTCGATTGCGCAACAATTTTGGAATACCTCTCCGCCGGTCTGACTGTGGAGGTCGGCGACATCGTCACCACAGGCACGCCCTCGGGAGTGGGTCTCGGTCTCGACCCTCAGGTTTGGCTCAAGGACGGCGACGTCATGGAAGCCGGCATCGAAGGCATCGGCTCGATCGTCAATACCGTCCGTGCGCAATAGGCGCCGTCGGCCACGAACACCGGAGTAGGATTTAGATGATCGACAAGCAGGCCGCTGCTTCAGACGAGACGCGCTTCGAGGGCGCGCTGAAGGGTATTCGTGTGGTCGACGTATCGCGGGCGCTTGCCGGCCCCTATTGCACCATGCTGCTCGGCGATCTGGGTGCCGATGTCATCAAGTTCGAAATGCCGGGGACTGGCGACGAGTCCCGCTACTGGGGCCCTCCGTTCGCCACCTACATGTCGTCCAACCGCAACAAGCGGTCCATAGAATGCGATCTGCACACCGAGGAAGGCCAAAAGATCTTCATGGATCTGGTCAAGGGTTCCGATGTGGTGGTCGAGAACTTCCGTCCTGGCACCATGAAGCGGTTCAATCTCGATTACGACACCGTCCGCAAGGTCAAGCCCGACATCATCTACGTATCGATCAGCGCCTACGGGCAGTCCGGCCCGATGTCGCACCGGCCGGGCATCGATCTCATGGTGCAGGCGATCAGCGGGCTGATGTCGACGACCGGTGCGCCAGACGGCCCGGCCTACAAGGCCGGCGGCCCGATCGCCGACATCGTTGGCGGCTTCTCCGCCGTCATGTCGGTCATGGCCTCGCTGATGGAGCGCAAGAAGACCGGCAAGGGCCGCTACATCGACATTGCCATGCTCGACGCGGTGATGATGGTGCTCAACCAGCAGATCGTCACCGTCAACGCCACCGGCAAGCTCTACCCGCGCGTCGGCAACGCGCATCCGCTCATGGCGCCGTATGAGAGCTTCATGGCGTCGGATCGCGAGTTCGTCATGGCCGTGACGAACGAGAAGGCATGGAAGGCATTCGTCTCGATCCCCGAATTCGCCCATCTCGGGCAGGATCCGAAGTTCCAGACGCAGGTGGACCGCAACCTCGACCGGGTACGCATGCTTGAGGCGATCCGCCGGATCTTCAAAACCAATACCGCCGACTACTGGCTGAACGAGCTCGACAAGCGCGGCATCCCTTCGGAGCCCATTTTGAACCTCGCCGAGGTCGTGGAACTGCCGCACGTCAAGGAACGCGGCTCGTTGATGGAAATCGAATATCCGCCCAATTCCGGCATCGTGACCGCCATTCCCGGCATGCCCTGGAAGGATGTCGCCGCGCCCGGCGTGTTCCGCAATCCGCCGGGCCTCGGCCAGCACACCGAAGAGGTTCTCGAGGAGCTATACGGAACGAAGGCCAAAGCGAAAGCCTGAGCGCGACCAGGGGGGGAGGTCTGATGGGGAATTGGAAATCGCAAGACGCAATGACGGGGATCATGTTCCTCGCCATCGCCGTCTATTTCGGCACCACGACCCTCTTGCAGCTCGATTTGGGAACGCCGGAGGAAATGGGCCCCGGCTTCTTCCCGTTCTCATTGAGCGTCATTCTCGCCATCCTGGGAGTTCTCGTTCTGCTCAGAGCAAAGCCCGATGAAGAAGAACAGCCGCCGGTCAACTGGCGCGCGGTCATCCTGGTCGGGTCGGCGCCAATCACATTCGGCCTGACGGTCAGAAGTCTCGGTCTCGCTCCGGCGCTGCTGATCAGCGTTGGCCTCGCCGTACTGTCGAGCAGCAAGATCGGCCTCGTGCGTGGCAGCGCTATTGTCGTCGGAGTCACGGTCTTCTGCGTGCTCGTTTTCAAGTTCGGGGTCGGCGTGCCCTATCCGCTGATAAACCCCGAATTCTTCGGCTAGGCGGGAGACGGAGCATGGATCTATTCGACGGCCTCGTGCTCGGCTTTTCAGTTGCCGTCAGCCTGACGTCGCTGATGCTGTGCCTGCTCGGCGTGACATTGGGCACGCTGATCGGTGTTCTTCCCGGGATCGGCCCCTCGGCGACGATCGCCATGCTGCTGCCGATCACGCTGACGCTCAGCCCGTTGTCGTCCCTGATCATGCTGGCCGGCATCTATTACGGGGCGCAGTATGGCGGCTCGATCACGGCGATCCTGGTCAATCTGCCCGGAGAGCCGTCCTCCGCCGTCACGGCGATCGACGGATATCAGATGGCCCGACAGGGCAGGGCCGGGGTGGCGCTGTCCATTTCGGCCATCGGTTCGTTCGTTGCGGGCACGATTGCGACCATGGTGCTCGCGGTCGCTTCGCCGGCACTCAGCCAGATCGCGCTCCGTTTCGGTTCGCCCGAATATTTCTCCCTGACGATGCTCGGCATCATTATGGTGGTCGTGTTGTCCCAAGGATCGGCGCTCAAGGGTCTCGGCATGGCCGTTATCGGCCTGATGCTTGGCGTCGTCGGCACCGACGTGTTCACCGCGGTGACCCGCTTCACATACGGCATCAACGAATTCCGCAGCGGTATCGACTTCATTGCCGTGACCATCGGGGTGTTCGGCATCGGCGAAATCCTGCGCAACCTCGAGGGCAACGAGGGACTGGCGCGCGCGGCCCACAAGATCTCCTCCCTCATGCCGACCAAAGAAGACTTCAAACGCTCTCTTGCGCCCATCCTGCGGGGCACGGCGATCGGCTCGGTTCTCGGCGTCCTTCCGGGCGGCGGCGCGTTCATCTCGTCGTTTGCGTCCTACGCGGTCGAAAAGCGCTTGTCGAAGTACCCGGAAGAGTTCGGCAAAGGCGCGATCGAAGGCGTGGCGGGTCCGGAGAGCGCCAATAATGCCGGCGCGCAGACCTCGTTCATTCCAATGCTCACCCTGGGCATTCCCTCCAATGCCGTGATGGCGCTGATGATCGGCGCGATGATCGTCCAGGGCATTCAGCCCGGGCCGCGGGTCATCGTCACCCAGCCGGAGCTGTTCTGGGGGCTGATCGCCTCGATGTGGATCGGCAATGCGTTCCTGGTGGTGCTCAACCTGCCGCTGGTCGGCGCCTGGGTGAGCCTGCTGCGCATCCCCTACGCCATTCTCTTTCCCGGAATTCTCGCGTTCTGCTGCATAGGTACGTTCAGCGCGAACGGCCTTGAGCTGGAGCTCTACATTCTGGCCGTGGCCGGGCTCGCGGGCTACCTCTTCGTCCGCCTCGGTTGCTCGCCGGCGCCGTTCCTTCTCGGCTTCGTGCTCGGCCCCATGGTCGAGGAGCATTTCCGTCGCGCGATGCTGATCTCGCAGGGCGACGCCACGGTGTTCTTCACGCGCCCCATCAGCTTGGCGCTGATGCTGCTCGCCATCGGACTTGCTGCGACGATGTTCGTGCCCTCGCTCCTGAGCTTGAGGAAGGATGTCTTCGCCGATGCCGAAGAGTGATCTCAAGCCCGTCACCCTGTCGTTCGACAACGGGCCGGACCCCGAGGTTACGCCTCGCGTGCTCGATATTCTGGCGCGGCACGGCATCGGGGCGACGTTTTTCGTGGTCGGCAGCAAGCTTGCTGAAAATCGCGCACCGGCGGAGCGGGCGAAGGATGAAGGTCACTGGATCGGCAATCACACATGGAGTCATTCGCATCCGTTTCGCGAAAGGGGCGACGCCGAATTCGTCGCCACCGAGATCGACAGGACGCAGGCCGCTCTGGGCTCGCTTGCGCATCCCGACAGGCTCTTCAGGCCCTATGGCGGCGGCGGGCGGCTCGACGGCGCGCTGAACGGCGTCGCGGCAGAGCATCTGGCCGAGGGCAAGTATACCTGCGTCACCTGGAACAGCGTCCCCGGCGATTTCCGGGACGCGGAAGGCTGGCCTGAAACGGCGATGAAGCAGATATCGCAGATCGATTGGCCGGTGATCGTCCTGCACGACATACTCGGCGATGCTATGACCCGGCTCGACGGGTTCATCGGCGCCGTGAAGGAGCGGGGATACGCCTTCCGGCAGGCGTTTCCCGACAGCACCGTAGTAATGCGAAACGGCAGACCGACGCCTGCACTCACCGAAGGCGTACTGGCCAACTAGCTGCGGAAGAGATCGGATTGGACATGGCAAGCAACGCGTTTAGGATCGCGCTGATCGAGGGTGACGGCATCGGCAAGGAAGTCGTGCCGGAAGGCGTACGCGTCCTGGAGGCGGCGGCCCGCAAGTTCGACATCTCCTACAAGTTCGACGACTTCGCCTTCGCCTCCTGCGACTACTACGAAAAGACCGGACAGATGCTTCCCGACGATTGGCAGGAGAAGATAGGCGGTCACGACGCGATCTTCTTCGGTGCGGTCGGCGATCCCGCACGCGTGCCCGATCATATTTCGCTGTGGGGCTCACTGATCAGGTTCCGCCGGGATTTCGATCAGTACGTCAATCTCCGTCCCGTGCGGCTGATGCCGGGCATTCCTTCGCCGCTTGCCAACCGCAAACCCGGCGACATCGATTTCTACGTCGTGCGCGAGAACACCGAGGGCGAATACTCCTCGGTGGGCGGACGCATGTTCGCCGGCACCGATCGCGAATTTGTCGTGCAGGAAACGATCATGACCCGCATCGGGGTCGACCGGATTCTCAGATACGCCTTCGAGCTGGCGGAAAAGCGGCCGGCCCGCCATCTCACTTCAGCGACCAAGTCCAACGGGATTTCCATCACCATGCCGTTCTGGGACGAGCGGGTGAACGAGGTACAGAAGGACTATCCCGGCGTGCGCGTCGATCAATTCCATATCGACATCTTGTGCGCGCATTTCGTTCAGCGGCCCGACTTCTTCGATGTCGTGGTCGCCTCGAATCTGTTCGGCGACATTCTTTCCGATTTGGGGCCTGCCTGTACCGGCACGATCGGCATCGCACCTTCGGGCAACATCAATCCCGAACGCCGCTTTCCCTCGTTGTTCGAACCCGTGCACGGGTCCGCGCCCGACATTGCCGGGCAGGGAATTGCCAATCCCGTCGGGCAGATCTGGGCCGGCGCAATAATGCTCGACCATCTCGGGCATCCGGAGGCGGCCGCGGCCATCGTGAAGGCCATAGAAAACGTGCTCGAGCGCCCAGACCTGAGAACCCGCGATATGGGTGGCAGCGCGGACACGGCGACCTGTGGCGGCGCGATCGCCGAAGCGCTCTGACGCCGAAGCAGAGAAGCGCCGTCGCCCGTACGGGGGATCAGCAGGGGAGGAACAGAATGGATCTGCCGATCTTACCGACAACAGTCGTGGGGAGCTATCCGCAGCCGGATTGGCTGGTGAACCGCTCCATCCTCATGGGGCAGAATGTGCCACGCATTCGGCGCAAGGAAATCTGGCGCCCCGACGAGGACGTGCTCGAGGAAGCCCAGAACGACGCGACAATCGTTGCCATTCGCGACGTGGAGCGCGCGGGCGTCGATATCATCACCGATGGCGAGATTCGGCGGGAGAGCTACTCCAACCGCTTCGGCAGTGCGCTCGAGGGCGTCGACATCGACAATCCGGCCGAGATCGTCAGCCACAACGGCAGGAAGTCGCTCATCCCGCGTATCGTGAGCGAAATCCGCCGGCAGCGGCCCATCGAACTGGAGGATGCGCGCTTTCTGAAGTCGCAGACCGATCGCCGCACGAAGATCACGCTGCCCGGCCCGTTCACCTTGGCGCAGCAATGTCATGACGAGTTCTACAAAGACCCCGAGGCGTTGGCGCTGGCCTTTGCCGGCGTGATCAATCAGGAACTCAAAGAGCTCGCCCAAGCAGGTGTCGACGTGGTCCAGCTCGACGAACCCTGGCTCAGAAACAATCCGGATGCGGCCAGGCGATACGCCGTCAAGGCGATCAATCGCGCCTTCGAAGGCGTTGCCGGCGTCACCAAGGCGCTGCACCTTTGCTTCGGTTACGCGCACCTGATGGGTGGCAACAAGCCTAGCGGATATTCATTCTTGCCGGAGCTGCATGACACGGTTGCCGACCAGATCTCAATCGAGGCTGCGCAACCCAAGCTCGACCTCGCCGTGCTCAAGGACCTGCCCGGCAAGACGATCATGCTCGGGGTCATCGACCTCAACACGAAAGAAGCCGAATCTCCGGAAGTCGTTGCGCAACGCGTACGCCACGCGCTTCGATATTTGCCGCCCGAGCGGCTCATTCCCGCGCCTGATTGCGGTATGAAATATCTCGGAAGAGATCTGGCGTTCAGCAAGCTCAAGGCAATGGTCGCGGGCACAGCCGTTGTCAGGCGGGAGATCTCCTAGCCTGTAGACGGTTTGCGCCTTGTTTTCCCCGGCCGCCAGGTGCGAGGAGCGCAGGGGCGCTCTTGAGACTGCTCCCGCCGCGGTCATAATGAGGGAACCAGCCATGACAATCGAGAAACGCACATTCGGCCGCACCGGCCACGAGAGCTCAGCAGTCGTGTTCGGCGCGGCGGCACTCGCCAAGACCGACCGGGCGACCGCCGATCAGGTGCTCGATCTCCTGCTCGAATATGGCGTTAATCACATCGACGTTGCCGCCAGTTATGGCGATGCCGAACTACGCGTCGGCCCGTGGATGGACCGCCACCGCGACGAATTCTTCCTGGCCACCAAGACCGGACAACGCGATCACCCCGGCGCCTATAATGAAATCCGCCGCTCGCTCGATCGGCTGCGGACCGATCATGTCGATCTGATCCAGCTCCACGCATTGGTCCACCCCGACGAGTGGGAGCAGGCACTGTCGCCCGGCGGCGCGCTCGAAGCCGCCATACAAGCGCGGGAGGAAGGTCTGGTGCGCTTCATCGGCGTTACAGGTCATGGCTGGAACGTGGCCGCCATGCACAGGCGCAGCCTGGAGCGATTCGACTTTGATTCGGTGCTGATGCCGTGGAACTGGTATGCGGCTCATCACGATGCGTACCGCCGCGACTTCGAGGCGACGGCGAAGATTTGCGCCGAGCGCAACGTCGCGGTGCAGACCATCAAGGCGATTGCCCGCGGCCCCTGGGCGGCCGGCGTGACGCACAACCACACCACCTGGTACCAACCGCTGGAGAATGAGGAGGATATCGGCGCCGCGGTGCACTGGACCCTCGACCGGCCCGGAATCTTTCTCAACTCGGTTGGCGATGTCGACCTGTTGCCCGCCGTGCTTCGCGCCGCCGACGATCTCGGTGACCCGCCGGGCGACGAATTCATGGCCGGCCTGAGCGACCGAGTTGGACTGTCGTCGATCTTTGGATTGTAGCGCGCCGCCTTTAAGCCTTCACGTCCACCGGACGAGGCTGAGGGGCATTTGTCGGCGAACATGACCGTTGCCGCCGTGTTCCACGCCTTCCCGAGTCGGGGGCGCACGGCATGAAAAGCTTCGGGTCTCGCGGTGCGCAGGTATGGGCGTATGCTGAAGCGCGGAAGAGGGTCTCGAGTACGCCTTCGAGTATTTCTGCAGAAGGATGCCGGCTTCGGTCAACACGATGCCGCGTCCGTTGCGATAGAAGAGCTTGACGCCAAGCTCGTCCTCCAGCGTCCTGATTTTGGCGGCTGAGCAGAGGCTGCGGCATCGAAAGGAACACAGCAGCACGCGAGAAGCTGCCGAATTCGCTAACGGCGGCGAACTGCTTAATTTGTTTCAGATCTATCGGATGACTGCTGTTCCTTTTCGCCTCCACGATGGATATCACGCCATTTCATCGCACAAGAACGTATGTGGTGCTAATTTCGCCCGTCAGGATGCCGCTTGCACGGAAGAAATGCTGAAATATCAACAACATACCATCGCCGTGGCGCCCATGATGGACTGGACGGACCGGCACTGCCGGTTCTTTCATCGCGGGCTGACGCGCCGCGCGCGGCTCTACACCGAGATGGTGACGGCGCAGGCTGTGATCCGCGGCGACCGCGAGCGGCTGATCGGGTTCGACGCCGAGGAGCATCCCGTCGCGCTGCAGCTCGGCGGCGCGGAGCCGGCACGGCTGGCCGAGGCGGCCCGGATCGGCGCCGACTTCGGCTACGACGAGATCAACCTCAACGTCGGCTGCCCGTCGGACCGCGTGCAGTCGGGCACGTTCGGCGCCTGCCTCATGCGCGAGCCGGCACTCGTCGGCGAATGCGTCGCTGCGATGAAGGCGGCGGTTGAAATCCCGGTGACGGTGAAGTGCCGCATCGGCGTCGACGAGCAGGACCCGGAGGAGGCGCTCGACGCGCTCGCCCACACGGTTCTTGCCGCCGGCGCCGACGCCATTTGGGTGCATGCACGCAAGGCGTGGCTCTCCGGCCTCTCGCCGAAGGCGAACCGCGACGTGCCGCCGCTCGACTACGACCGGGTCTATCGCCTGAAGGCGAGGCTTGGCGGCGTCTTCGTCGGCATCAACGGCGGCATCCACGATCTTGAGCAGGCGCAGACACATCTCGCTCTCGTCGACGGCGTGATGCTTGGCCGTGCCGCCTACCAGAACCCGGCGATCCTCGCCGGCATCGACGGAGACGCCGAGGCGCCGTCGCTCGAAGCGGCGGCGGAGCGGATGATCCCCTATGCGGAGCGGCACTGCGCGGCGGGCGGTCGCGTCTCCAACGTCACACGCCATATGATCGGGCTCTTTCAGGGGCGGCCCGGCGCGCGGCGCTGGCGGCAGATCCTGACGGAGGAGGGGACGCGTCCAGGTGCCGGCCCCGACGTCATTCGCCGCGCGCTTGCCGCAGTGGTCGCGCCGGGACGCCTCGACCGGGCGGCCTGAGCGAAATGGCTAGGGGACAAACACCATCTTGTCGCCCTCGATACGCCAGTTCGAGAAGCGGTCGATCGTGCTCATGCCGAGAAGGCTCGCGTCGAGCGCGTCGGCCGGCATGACGCCGACCGGCACGTTGGCGAGGCGGTAGGGACCGATCGCCAGGCTGTCGAGCCAGGTCCTGGCGAAGAAGGCCATGCCGTTCGCCGTCTGCACTGCGTGGTCGTAGGAAAGCGTCGCGGTGTCGATCCCGGCGCGCTCGGCATCGGACTTCGTCAGCACGGTCATCGATGCGCCGGTGTCGACGAGGAAGCGCACCAGCGCGCCGTTCGCCTCCGCGTCGATCTTGAAATGCCCGTCGGCGGCACGCCGCACGACAAGCTGGTTTGTGCCGTCGCTGTCGGAGACCACCGCGATGCGGCTCGGCGTCAGCTCGCTGACGACCGGCCCGGCAAACTTGAGCAGCGGCGCGCGGTAGGCGTAGGCCGCGACGAGTACGGCCGCGATCACCACCCACATGCCGAGATGGCGGAACTTGTCCGCGGCGCGCGTCCGCCCGAGCCCGATGCTGCCGACCAGCATCACCAGGAGGACCGTCAGATAGACGAAGCGCAGCGACTCGTTGTCGTTGAGACCGAACATGGCCTGAATCTAGGTATTGTCAGGCGAGGACGGTAGTCGCCGCCGATGCCAGTCCCGTGAAAAGCAGCGCCTCGGCAATCTGCTCCGCCGCGCCGATCGTGTCGCCGGTGTGTCCGCCAATCTGCTTTTCGGCCACCCGCGAAAAAAGGCCGACTCCGGCGCCTGCGAGGAGAAGCGCAAGGATCGCCGCGAGATGGAAGGCCAGAAGAAGGAGCACGGCCGCGGCGAGCCCGGTGAGCGCCGCGACAGTGAGCGAGACCCGATCGGGCCGGCCGGCGGAGGCCGCCATCCCGTCGGAGCGCGCAGGTTCGGTCGCGCTCCAGTGCCAGAGCGCCAGCGCGCGGGAGAGCGCCGCGACGCAGACGATGGCGAGCGCGCCGCGCCAGGGAAAAACACCGATAGCGCCGAGGGCGCTCGCCTTGAGCAGGATGGCGAGGGCGAGCGCGAGCGCGCCATACGTGCCGAGCCGGCTGTCGCGCATCAGCTCGAGCTTCCTCTCGCGCGTCGCCCCGCCGCCGAAGCCGTCGGCGGTGTCGGCGAGCCCGTCTTCGTGGAGGCCGCCCGTCAGGAAAGCCATCGCCGCGAGCGCGAGGATCGCAGCGGCGATCGACGGAATACGGACGGCGCTTGCAAGAAGGAAGAGGAGGGCGGGCGCGAGCGCGAGAAGTGCGCCTGAGAGCGGCCACGCTCCGGCGATGCGGCGCAGGTCGAATTCGCTCGGCCGCGGCTTCACCGGCACGCGGGAGAAGAAGGCGAGCGCGGCGAGCGTGTCGGAGGGAAGCGAGCGCAGGCGCGAGGCGAGATCGGGCATTGGGACTAGCGTCTTCCGACCGTTCGGCGACGCTTGCAAGCTATTGCCCCACTCGCCCGCCGACTTATAAACCGGGGTTCCGCCCGCGAGTCCCGCGGGCGTTTTCCTGTAAGTGGCGAGGGGGCCGCATGATTTCGACTTCAAGTGGCCTGCCGTTCGACGACATCCGCCGGCTCGTTGCCGGCTTTCCCGGGCCGGATTTGAAGGCGCGCGAGGCCGTCGCCGCGCGCGACGCGGTGCTGACCAAGCCCGCCGGCAGCCTCGGGCGGCTCGAAGAGCTCGCGGCCTTCGTGGCCGGTTGGCAGGGGCGGGCGAAGCCGGAGATCGCTCGCCCGCTCGTCGCCGTCTTCGCCACCAATCACGGCATCGCCGACCGCGGGGTCTCCGCTTTCCCACAATCGGTGACGAAGGCGATGGTCGCGAATTTCGCCGCCGGCGGCGCCGCCATCAACCAGCTCTGCACGGCGAACGGCCTCGGCCTGAAAGTCTTCGAGCTGGCGCTCGACCATCCGACGCCGGACATCGTCGAGGCCGACGCCTTCGACGAGAAGGGCTGCGCGGCGACGATCGCCTACGGCATGGAAGCCGTGGCGGGCGGCATCGATCTCCTCTGCCTCGGCGAGATGGGCATCGCCAATACGACCGTCGCCGCCGCGATCTACCACGCGCTCTATGGCGGCGACGCGGGCGAGTGGGTCGGGCGCGGCACCGGTGTCGACGACGAAGGCTTGAAGCGTAAGGCCGACGCCGTGGCCGCCGCGGTGAAGCGGCTCGGCGGCGAGCGCGACCCGCTCGAAGTGCTCCGCCGCGTCGGCGGGCGCGAGATCGCCGCGATGGTCGGCGCCATCATCGCTGCGCGCACGGAGCGCGTGCCGGTCATCGTCGATGGCTTCGTGACGACCGCCGCCGCGTCGATCCTCCACGCGCTCGACCCCAAGGCCACCGCGCACTGCCTCTTCGCCCACTGCTCGGCGGAAGCCGCGCACCGCGCCGTGCTTCAGAAGCTCGGTGCGAAGCCGCTCCTCGATCTCGGCCTACGCTTGGGCGAGGGCACCGGCGCCGCCCTCGCCGCCGGCATCGTCAAGTCGGCGCTCGCCACCCACAACGGTATGGCGACGTTCGAAGAGGCGGGTGTGGCCGGGAAAGAAGAGGCTTAGCGGGGATCGGCGAAGCCCCCGCCACGGCCCGATGGCGGTGCCTCACGCGGCGTGGCGCGCCGCCGAGCCTTCGATCGGATATCCCGCCTCGATCCAGTCGGCCTTGCCGGCTTCGTAGACGCTGACATTGCTGTAGCCGAGCGCGGCAAGCGCTTCGGCCGCGATGCCGGAGTTCTTGCAGGCCACGTTGGCACAGTAGACGATGATCTCGGTGCCCTTATCGGGGAGGAGTGAGGGCGCGAGTGTATCGACCGCGTCGTGCGGAAGATTGAGGGCGCCGGGCAGGTGCGAGTGACGGAAGTACTTCTCCGGCAGCGCCTCGATGATCGAAATGCTTTCGTTGTTGTCCAGCTTCCCCTTGAGCTCATCGCGTGAGATGGCGTGAACCATAGTCAGTCTCCTTTGCCTGCGGCCGTCTTGACCGCGATGCGACGAAAATAGATAGTGCATTTCAGCAAGGGAATATGCACAGGCGCCAGTCTTGTTTGCAGAAATGCAATGATCGATTGGGACGACTTTCGCTTTGCTTTGGCCGTTTCGCGGAACGGCAGTCTCGCCGCTGCAGCGCGCGCGCTTCGCGTCAACAACTCGACGGCGTTCCGCCACCTGAATGCGCTCGAGGCGCGGCTTGGCGCGAAGCTTTTCGAGCGCTCGCCCGGCGGCTATCGGCCGACGGCGGCCGGCGAGCGGCTGCTCGACGCCGCCGAGCGCATGGAAGCCGAAGCGATCGCGATCGACAGAGATATCTTTGGGCGCGATACGCGGCTTTCAGGAAATCTTCGCGCCACCTCATCGGAGACGCTCGCCTTCCGCATTCTGACAAAGGAGATCGCGCGCTTCCGCAAGATCCATCCCGGCATCGAGGTGGAGCTCACGATTGACAACCGCGCCGTCGATCTCTCGCGCCGCGAGGCCGATGTCGCGCTTCGTGCGCTGAGGCCCCGTGAGCCCGATCTCTTCGGCCGAAAACTCGCGGACATCCTTTGGGCGGTCTACGGCTCGACCGACCTCCTGGCAGGGCATCCGCCGACTACCGCGAAGAAGGCGCTTGCCGGCCGCGATTTCGTCGGTTGGGGCGAAGGCGCCGAAGTCATCCGCGCCGCCAAATGGCTCGCCGAGAAGGTCCCGCGCGAGGCGATCGTCTATCGCTCGAGCTCGATCCTGAACCAGCTCGTCGCGGCGAAAGCCGGGATGGGGCTCGCGGTGCTTCCCTGCTATCTCGGCGATCCGGAAGCCGGCATCGCCCGCGTGACGACTCCGATCCCCGATCTCACCACCGAGCTCTGGCTAATCACGCATCAGGCCCTGAAGGGGTCGGCCCGCGTGCGCGCCTTCATGGATTTTGTGGGTGAGGGGATTCGAAAGGCGCTGCCGACGATGGTCCACGCGCCGGGTCCGCATGCCGATGGCTGCGCGCCCCGTCCAAGTCGCCGCGGTGGCTCAGCGAAGAAAACCGGGCCGGCTGCGCGGCCCTAGCTCGCCTTCCTGAGCGAACTGGTCCGCCTGAGGTCCGCCGGGATGCGCGGGCGCACGGCGCGGGTGAAGGCAGAGACGACGCGCTTCGCCGGCAGCGTTGCGATCGCTTCCGTGCCTTCGCCGACGCGGCTTCGAAGCGTGAAGTTGCCGCCGTGAAGATGCATCAGCGCCTGCACGATCGGGATGCCGAGGCCGGTGCCCGCCTCGGCGGTCTTGATGGAGATCGCCCCCTGGCCGAAGGCGGAGAGCACGACCGGAATCTCCTCCTCGGGGATGCCCGGCCCATTGTCGCGCACGGCGATGTATTGGCCGCCCGAGCTCGTGCGTCCGACCTTCACTGACACCTCGCCGCCCTCGGGCGTGAACTTCAGCGCGTTGGAGACGAGGTTCAGGATGATCTGCCGCATCGCCTGCTCGTCGATGACGATCTTCGGCAGATCCTCTTCGAAGATCTCCTTGACGGTGATCTCCTTCTGCCGGGCCTTCAGGTGAAGCAGCGAGCAGGCCTCGCGCGCCACTTCTGTCAGCGAGGTCAGTTCCTCGCGCAGCGCCCGCTTGCCCGCCTCGATGCGGGAGAGGTCGAGGATGTCGTTGATGATCCTGAGCAGATGCTGCCCGCTCGAATGGATGTCGTCGAGATAGGTCTTGTAGGCCTCGTTGCCGATCGGGCCGAGCATCTCGCCGCGCATCAGATCTGAGAAGCCGAGGATGGCGTTCAAGGGCGTTCTGAGCTCATGGCTCATCGTCGCCAGGAACTGCGACTTAGCCATGTTCGCCGCTTCGGCGCGACGCCGGGCTTCGTCTGAGACCGCCTTCGCCTGTTCGAGCTCGGCGAATAGCGCATCCTTCTCCGCGCGATAGGCGAGGCTTCGCGCGTTCTGCTCGTAGAGATGCGAAGTCAGGTAGAGGAAGAGGATCTCCGCCGTCAGCGTGCAGAGCGCCACGGTGATGTTGAAGAAGGTCGGGTCGACGATATGGACCGCGGCCATGCAAAGCGCGATCGGAAGCGTGCTCGCGACGGCCGCCGCCGGGATGGGCGAGGAGAGCAGTGCGCCGACGGAAAGCACGACGATGACGGCGGCGAGCCGGATGACGGCGATGCCGCCCTCCGTTTCGACGGTCAGACCGGACGGGATCAGGAGCGGGAAGATCGCCCAGGCTATCCCGTAGGCAAGGTCGCGGTACACGAACCGCCGCTTCCAGACGTAAAGGCTTGCGTTCTCCAGGCCTTCGCGGAGGAAACGCCGGGCCGTGTTCATCGCAAAAGCATGGAACGCAAGGACGACGATCACCCAGCCGACCGCCATGAGCGGGCTGCCGAGAATGCCGATGGCGACGCCCATCGAGATGACGAGGACGGGAATGACGGCGTAGGAGGAGAGGCGGTTCTTGGCGAACTGCTCCGTCATCTCCTGCTCGAAATGGAAGAGGTTACGCCGCGGGTCGCTGCTTTCGGGCAGGCTGTCGAAAAGGGCGCGCATGATCATGCGCCGGCGAGCGGAGCGCGACTCTGGAGCTGACGCAGGGGCGAGCGCCCCCTCTTTCGCGACCATGCTGGCCCGGGTGCCTTTTATTTCGCTTTTTCAAGGGATTGCATGGCCCCCGTTAAGAATGCGCGAGCCGGACTGGTTAAGGAGCGGCTAAGCCGGAGCGCCGTGACCCGCCTGGCCCGGACAACCGTTATGAGAACGGATGTCCGGATTGGCGGTCGCTGAGAGGGGCGTTGGAGAAAATCCGTTCCGGCATTCCGCCGATTCAGGAATATTGCACTTGAAACGGATTCGGTTCAGGAGAGGGCCGACACTGTAAATCCCTTCCCAGGACGACCGCCATGGACCGCCTCGACCGCATGATCCTCACCATCCTGCAGGAGGACGCGACCGTCCCCGTTGCCGAGATCGGCCGGCGCGTGGGCCTGTCGACCACGCCCTGCTGGCGGCGCATTCAGAAGATGGAGGAAGAGGGGGTCATCAAGGGCCGCGTGGCGGTTCTGACCCCCGCCAAGGTGAACGCCAAGGTAACGGTGTTCGTGTCGATCACCACCAACCAGCACAACGAGGACTGGCTGACGCGCTTCGCCAAGGTGATCTCCGATTTTCCCGAGGTGATCGAGTTCTACCGGATGAGCGGGCAGATCGACTATCTCCTGAAGGTGGTCGTGCCCGACATCGAAGCCTACGACATCTTCTACAAGAAGCTCGTGGCGAAGATCGACATCATGGACGTGTCCTCCGCCTTCGCGATGGAGACGATCAAGAACGAGACGGCGCTGCCGCTCGGCTACATGCAGCTCGACCCGATGGCGAAGCAGCGGGCGTCATGAGGCGCGCCCGGGCTTGAAGCTGAGGCCTGCTTCCGGCAGGAATACATATTCAGGAATTTAGATTGTACGGCGTCGGGACAAGCCGGTTCACGCCGTGAGGGAGGAACGGATGCCGGAAGCGACGTGGAAACTCAGCGGCGAATTCATGGAGAGTTGCAACTGCGACTATCTATGTCCGTGCATCTACACCAACTCGAAAGCACCGGTCACACACGACCACTGCACCTCGATCCAGGTCTATCGGATCGATAACGGCCATCACGGCGGCACACGGCTCGACGGCCTGAAGTTTGCGCTCTTCATCCGCTCCGGCAAGGTCATGGCCGACGGCAACTGGATTTTTGCCGGGGTCGTCGACGCGAAGGCTGACGAGGCGCAGCGCAAGGCGCTTTCCGCCATCGTCAGCGGCGAGGCCGGCGGCCCGCCCGCCATGATCCGCGAGATGCTCGTCAGCGACTTCCGCGGTGTTGAGTTCAAGCCGATCGAGTTCGCCATGAGCGGGCTCAAGCGCTCCGCCGCGATCCCCGACACGCTTTCCTTCGCGATCGAGGGCGTCCCCTCGAAGGTCGAGGAGGGCAGCCCGCTCTTCGTCGACAACACCGAGCATCCGGCCAACAAGCGCGTTGCGCTGGCGCGGTCGAAGGAACTGCACGTTCACGGCTTCGGGCTCGACGTCGATCTGGAAGCCGTCGGTAACAATGGGCATTTCGCACCGTTCGACTGGGCCGTTTAGGCGAGGCTTCGCCCCGCGCGAGGTGCGTTTCCCGTGATGGACATCTCCAGCGGCCGCGCAGCGCCGGCGCTTTTTCTGCGCGAGCGCTTCGCCATCGTCGCCGCGCTCGTCGGCGTGACCGCGATCTCCTGGCTCTATCTCTGGCTCCTCGCGCGCGACATGGACGAGATGGCGGGCGCCAGCCACATGGCGGGCATGATGATGTCCGCCGGTCCGACGGCCTGGAGCGGCGGCCACTTCGCGCTGATGCTCGCCATGTGGTGGGTGATGATGGTCGGCATGATGCTGCCGAGCGCGATGCCGATCATCCTGATCTTTGCCACGGTCAATCGCCGCAAGCGCGCTGAGGGCAAGCCCTACGTGCCGACCGCTATCTTCACCGCGGGCTATCTTCTCGCCTGGGGCGCCTTCAGCCTCGCCGCGACGCTCGCGCAATGGTGGCTCGAGCTCGCGGCGCTGATGACCCCGATGATGAGGACCTCCAGCGCCGTCCTCGGCGGCATGCTCTTTCTCGCCGCCGGCTTCTATCAGTTCACGCCGGCAAAATACGCCTGCCTCGACAAGTGCCGCTCGCCGCTCGATTTCGTTTTGAACAACTGGCGCGAGGGCAGGGTGGGCGCGCTGTCGGTTGGGCTGAGATACGGCTTCTTCTGCTTGGGTTGCTGCTGGGCAGTGATGCTCCTCATGTTCGTCGGTGGCGCGATGAACCTGCTTTGGGCGGCGGTGATGGCCGTCTTCGTGCTGGTGGAGAAGCTTGCGCCCTGGGAGCAATGGGTCGCCCGGGTCTCCGGCGGCGCGATGATCGCCTTCGCCGCCTACCTGCTGATGCAGATCTAGGGTCGGGAAGGCGGCCCGGCATCTGTCACGCCGGCTTCGACCGCGCCTCGATCCGCGCAATCTGTACCGGGTCGGCGAGCTCCTTTGCCGCATCCTTCCCGATCCAGCGCGCGGTCCTGTCGTCGGAGGCTGAAAGCTCCTCGGCAAGGGCGAGAGCAGGAGCATGGAGCGTGAGCGAGTGCTTGCCGATCTGGCGCAGCGCCCAGTTCACCGCCTTCTTCACAAAGTTCCGCGGGTCGGTCGAATGTTTCTCGATCAGCGGGAGGAACGCCAGGAAGCTCGCGTCGGGCACGCTCTTGCCGTGGACGGAATAAGCCGCGAGCAGCGCGAAGGCAGCGCGGCGCACGAATTCGCGCTCGTCCTTCGCCCACTGGTTGATCTTCCTCTCTACGTGCGGCGTGCGCACGAAGAGCTTGCTCGTGACCTGGTCGCAGACATCCCAGGAATCGAACTCCGCCACCCAGGCGTCCATCTGCGCCGGCGTCACCTTCTTCGGCTCGTCGATGAGCGCTGCCAGGATGCGCGCTTCGTGTACGCGCGTCTCCCAGAGCGCCGTGGCAAGATCGTGGTTGCGCTTCAGCCGCCGCTTGATCGGCCGGAGACTGGCCATCGACACGCCGTACGCGCGCGCCGTGTTGATGCCGAAGCGCGCCTGCCCCGCGCGGTTCTCCTCGCTGCCGAGCGCTTTCAGCTCCGCGAGGATCGCCTTCGCTTCCTTACTGTAGCTTCGCGACGGAGGCGGCTCAGCCTTGGTCGTCATGCAGCGCCTCCGCTCAACCTCCCCCTTGCGGGGAGGTTAGGGGTGCTTGCGCCTGAGGCACTGAGGTCGACGCCACCGATGAGCTACTTCCGCTCCAGCAGCGCAATGAGGCTCGACGTGTCCCAGCGCTCGCCGCCCATCGACTGCACCTGCGAATAGAACTGGTCGACGAGCGCGGCGACGGGGAGATGCGCGCCGTTGGCGCGCGCCGTTTCGAGACAGATGGCGAGGTCCTTGCGCATCCAGTTGACCGCGAAGCCGTGCGTGAAGTGGCCTTCGTCCATGGTCTTCCAGCGGTTCTCCATCTGCCACGACTGCGCCGCGCCCTTGGAGATGACGTTGATGACCTTCTCCACGTCGAGCCCCGCCTTCTTGGCGAAGTGGATGCCTTCCGAGAGTCCCTGCACCAGTCCGGCGATGCAGATCTGGTTGACGCTCTTGGTGAGCTGTCCGGCGCCGACCGGGCCCATCAGCCCGACCATCCGTGCGTAGCAGTCGATCGCCGGCTTCGCCTTGTCGTAGGTCGCCTGCTCGCCGCCGACCATCACCGTCAAGACGCCGTTCTCAGCACCGGTCTGGCCGCCGGAGACCGGCGCATCGAGAAAGCCGCAGCTCTTCGCAGCGGCGGCGTCTGCGAGCTCGCGCGCGACCGCCGCGCTCGCGGTGGTGTTGTCGACGAGGATCGCGCCCTTCTTCATGCCGGCAATGGCGCCGCTGTCGCCGAGCGTGACGGAACGCAGGTCGTCGTCGTTGCCGACGCAGGAGAAGACGAAATCCTGGCCCTCGGCCGCCGCGCGCGGTGTTTCGGCGTGTTTGCCGCCGTTCTCCGCCACCCATTTCTTCGCCTTCTCGGCGGTGCGATTATAGACGGTGAGATCGTGTCCGCCCTTCTTGGCGAGATGCCGCGCCATGGGATAGCCCATCACGCCGAGCCCGATGAAGGCGACTTTGGCCATATCTTTCTCCGGCTAGTCTTGAGGGATGCAGGGTCGGTCTAGCGCGTCACGGGCACGAGGTCAGCAGCCTTGGCCGGCTTCGCTTGGCTTTCGCGGCGAAGGTGTCGCGTCAGGCGAAGCTCCAACATGTTCCACACGCGGCGGATCGTTTCTACCAGAAGCAGGTAGAGCACCGCGGCATAGAGATAGATCGTGAGATCGTAGCTGCGCGAGAAGGCGAGCTTGGTCTGGCCCATGAGGTCGAAGACGGTGACGATGCTCGCGACCGCCGAGCCCTTGATCATCAGGATGATCTCGTTGCCGAGCGGGCGCAGCGCGATGATCGCCGCCTGCGGGAAGACCACCTTCAGAAGCGTCGGGCCGAGATGAAGGCCGAGTGACCGCGCCGCCTCCCATTGGCCGCGCGGCACCGAACGAATGGCGCCACGATAGATTTCGGCTTGGTACGCGGCGGTGTTGATGGTGAAAGCGAAGGCGGCGCAATTGAAGGCGTCTCGGAAGAAGCCCCAAAGCCCGATGGCCTTCAGCGGCCCGACGAACTGTCCGGCGCCGTAGTAGATCAGAAAGAGCTGCGCCAGCAGCGGCGTGCCGCGGAAGAAGTAGACGTAACCGAATGCGATCGCCGAGATGATGCGGTTCTTGGAAAGCCGCGCCATGGCGATCGGTATCGCCAGGATCGCGCCGGCGATGATGGAGATGACGACGAGCTCGAGCGTGACGCCGAGGCCCTCGAGAAGCTTCAGTCCATAGCGCTGGAGAAGATCGGGGATCACGACGTCGCCGCCTTCTCTTGCATGACGTCGCGCGGCTTCGTCGTCGCCGTGCGCACCCGCTCGCCGCGCTCCGCCCAGCGCTCGATCGCCGTGATGCCGAAAGACGAGACGATCGACATCAGCAAGTAGATCATACAGGCGACGAAATAGAGGAAGAACGGCTGCTTGGTGTAGCTCACCGCCTGGTAGGTCATCCGAAGCAGGTCGTTGATCGAGATGACGGAGACGAGCGAGGTGTCCTTCAGGAGGATCAGCCAGAGATTGGCGAGGCCCGGCAGCGCCAGCCGCATGAGCTGCGGGAAGACGATAAGCCTCATCGTCTGCCAGCGCCGCAGGCCAATGGCGGCGCCGCCTTCCCATTGCCCCTTCGGGATTCCGTTGAACGCGGCGGTGAAGACCTCGCTCGCATAGGCGGCGAAGACGACGCCGAGCGCTATGACGCCGGCGACGAAGCCGCTGATCTCGACGGTCGCGTCGGAGAACAGCCTGACGACCCACTGAAATCCCAGCGACGCGCCGAAATAGACGATGAAGATGGTGAGCAGTTCAGGCAGGCCTCGGAAGATCGTCGAGAACGCCTCGCCGACGAAGCGCAGCCACGCTGCCTCGCTTCTTTTCGTGAGCGAGACGAAGAAGCCCAGGATGAGCCCGAAGGGGAGCGTCGCAAGCGCAAGCCGGATCGTCAGCCAGGTGCCGGCGAGAATCTCGTCGCCCCAGCCCTCCGGGCCGAATGAGAGCAGATGCAGCAGATTGGGCATCAGCCCGCGCCAACCCCCTCACGTCCGCGCCAAAGCACTGCGGCGGGGAACGTCCCCGCCGCAGAATTGCCTAGAAAGCGCACCTGTTCAACTTCCGTAGACGTCGAACGAGAAGTACTTGTCGTTGATCTTCTTGTAGGTGCCGTCGGCGCGGATCGCGTCGATCGCCGCGTTGAACATCGCCTTGAGGTCGCTGTCCTCCTTGCGCAGGCCGACGCCGGCGCCGACGCCGTTGATGACCGGATCGATCGGAAGCACGCCGAGCACCTTGCAGCATTTGCCGTCGTCGCTCTTCGTCCACTCGTCGAGCACGACGACGTCGTCGATCGCCGCGTCGAGACGACCGTTCGAAAGGTCGAGCTTGTACTCGTCGGGCGAGGGGTAGATCTTCACCTCCGCGCCGGGGAACTTCTCTTGCGCGTAGTTCGCGTGCGTCGTGGAGGTCTGCGCGCCGATCGTGATGCCGCTGAGGTCATCCGGCGTGACGCCCTTCAGCGGCGAGTCGTTGGGCACGGCGATCGCCGGGGGCGTGTTGTAGTACTTCTCCGTAAAGTCGATCTGCTTCATGCGCTCTTCGGTGATCGACATGGAGGAGAGGATGGCGTCGTATTTGTTGGCGAGCAGCCCCGGAATGATGCCGTCCCACGCCTGATTGGTGAACTCGCAGGTCACCTTCATTTGCGCGCAGAGCGCGTCGGCGATGTCCTTGTCGAAGCCGACGATCGCGCCGCTAGGGTCGAGGGACTCGAAAGGCGGATAGGTGGCGTCCATGGCGATGCGGACGGTGGTCCAGTCTTTCGCCTGGGCGGTTGCGGCACTTACGACGATAGCGGCGGCAATAACCGCCAAACGCTTCAGACTGTTGTTCATTTCGGCTCCCTGATCCAAGTGAGCACCCGGTCGAACGGCCGGGTTCTGCCGCCGCGCGGCAGTGGTGCAAGGAGTGTGCCGCCATTCCGGCGCGAAGCAAAGCCTCTCGTGCGACGGGCAGGAGCCTGCGTGCGCCGCCTAAGTTACGGGGCTTGCGGCCTTCCGCCCCTCCAGCGCAGCCACGATCGTCTCCGCCTCGGCCGCGTGCTCGGGCGTGTTGACGTTGAAGAAGGGATCGACGGTCTTGCCGTCCGACAGGACAACGTCCTCGAACGGGACGTTGAGCCGCATGAAGCGGTCGGCGAAGTCTAGCATCTTGCCCGCCTTGCCGCTCTTCAGGAGGCGCTCCAGCGGATCGACGAGCTTGACCGGCCAGAGCCCGAAAATCGGATGGGTGCCGTTGGTCGACGCCGCAAGCGCAATCGTGTTTTCGTCGCGCCCGCAACCCTCGGAGAGGCGCGCGACGAGGTCGGGCGGGAAGAATGGCGTGTCGGACGCGACGCTGACGATGAAGCGCGCCTCCGGCAGGTGCTCCTCCGACCAGAGCATCCCGGCATGGAGGCCGGCAAGGGGGCCGACGAAGCCCTCGAAGACATCCGAGACGACGGGTAGCCCGAAGGCGGAAAAGCGCGACAGATCGCCGTTGGCGCTGATCACGATGCGCTCGACCTGCGGGCGGAGTCGGTCAAGGACGCGGGCGATCATCGGCTTGCCGCCGAGCGGCATCAGCGCCTTGTCCTCGACCCCCATGCGCGTGCTCTTGCCGCCGGCGAGGATAACGGCCGCGTGCGGCCCGAGCCATTCAGTGGAATCTGCCATCCCGGTCTGCCAATTGGCGGCTTGCGCCGCCTGTAACAAGGCCTTTCTTTTGGGCCGGACGCAAGACCCCGCGGGAAGCCCGTTTGATCTCGCGTCGCTGAGCCCATATGTCACCAGCAAAATCAGCTAGGTCAAACGCATGGCTTCCCCTACCAAGGAAGAGGTTCGAGAGGCGCTGAAACGCGTCAAGGGTCCCGACCTCTCCGGCGACATCGTCAGCCTCGGTCTCGTCTCCGACATTGTCGTCTCCGACGGCAAGGTCATCTTCTCCGTCTCGGTGCCGGCGGAGCGTGCGCGCGAGCTTGAGCCGCTGCGCCAGGCAGCCGAAGCGGCGGTCCGTGCCGTTCCCGGCGTCAAGCAGGCGATGGTCGCGTTGACCGCCGAGCGCAGGCCCGGCGCCGGCCCGGCAGCGGCGCCACCACAGCAGCAGCCCCCGCAAGCCGCACACGCGCATGGGGCGCCGCCGCCGAAGGCAGGCGTTCCAGGCGTCGGCGCCATCGTGGCCGTCGCCTCCGGCAAAGGCGGCGTGGGGAAATCGACGGTCGCCGCCAACTTCGCTCTCGGCCTTGCCGCGCTCGGTCTCAAGGTCGGCATCCTCGACGCCGATATCTACGGACCGTCGATGCCGCGCCTCCTCGGGCTCAAGGGGCGGCCGGAAGCGCTCGGCGGACGCGTGCTGAAGCCGCTGGAGCGCTACGGGCTCAAAGTCATGTCGATCGGCTTCCTCGTCGAGGAGGAGACGCCGATGATCTGGCGCGGGCCGATGGTGCAGTCGGCGCTCGTGCAGATGCTGCGCGAGGTGGCGTGGGGCGAGCTCGATGTGCTCGTCGTCGACATGCCGCCGGGAACAGGCGACGCGCAGCTCACCATGGCGCAACAGGTGCCGCTCTCCGGCGCCGTCATCGTGTCGACACCGCAGGATCTGGCGCTGATCGACGCGCGCAAGGGCCTCGCCATGTTCCAGCGCGTCGACGTGCCGGTGCTCGGCATCGTCGAGAACATGAGCACTTTCGTCTGCCCGCATTGCGGCGAGCGCACGGATATCTTCGGACACGGAGGCGCGGAGCACGAGGCGGCGCGCATCGGCGTGCCGTTCCTGGGAGCCGTGCCGCTCGATATGCGCATCCGCGAGCTCTCCGACGCCGGCACGCCGGTCGTCGCCGCCGAGCCCGAGGGCGAGCACGCCGCGGCGTTCCGTCGGATCGCCGAGGCGGCCTGGGCGCGCGTCAAGGCGGAACAGGGAAGTGCGCGGCAGCCTCCGAAGATCGTGGTCGAATAGACGCGACTAGCGCCAATTCCGGCGCGCAATGCCGAGCGCGACGACGACGGCCGCGGCTCCCGTCGCGGCCATCAAGACGAACATCGGGGACGTTGAACCGGTGCTCAGCGCCGCGCCGGTGATGGCGGAAAGCACCGCGCCCGTGCCGATCTGCGCCGAGCCGGAAAGGCCGGAGGCGGCGCCCGCGATATCTGGGCGCACGCTGATCGCCCCCGATATCGCGCTTGGAAGCGTCAGCCCGTTGGCCATACCGAGCAGCATCATCGGCAGGAAAAGGGCCGCCGGGCTCGCTAGCCCGAACAGGAAGAGAAGTCCCGGGAGCGCCGCTGCGACGAGGCCGACCAACGAGCCTCCGAGGACCATGCGCGCGACGCCGAAGCGCTCGGTGAAGCGGCCGGAAATGAAGTTTCCGACGGCGTATCCGATCGGCGCGACCGCGAACCACAGCCCGTAGACGCCGGGCGAAAGGTGCAGCATGCGCTCCGAGACGTAGGGCGCCCCGCCGAGAAAGGCAAAGAAGACCCCCGTCGACAGGCTGCTCGCCGCGGTAAAGAGCAGGAAGTCGAGATCGCCGACGAGCACGCGGAAGTCTCGGAACATCGAGCCGAAGGAAAGGTGCGAGGTCCTATGGAAATTGGTCTCCGGCACGTGCGTCCAGGTAACGACGAGGCAGGCGGCACCGAAACCCGCCATGAACCAGAAGATCGCGGTCCAGTCGAAACGCTCCTGCAGCAGCCCGCCGATCGAGGGCGCCACCATCGGCGCCACCGCGAGCCCCATGGTGACGTAGCCGAGCATGCTTGCCGCCTGCCGCCGCTCGAAGAGATCGCGCACGATCGCCCGCCCGAGCACGATGCCGACGCATCCCGTTGCGCCTTGAACGACGCGGATGGCGACCAGCGCCTCGATCGACGGCGCGTAGGGTGAGGCGACGCACGACACGACGAAGAGCGCAAAGCCGGCGAGCAGCACCGGGCGACGCCCGAAGCGATCGGAGAGGGGGCCGATGACGATCTGCGAGACGGCGACGGCCGCGAGAAACATCGAGAGAATGAGCTGGACGCGCGCGTAATCGGTATTGAAGGCGTGTTCGATCGCCGGCATCGACGGCACGACCGCGTTGATCGCGAAGGGGCTGAGGGCGGAGACCGCGACGAGCGCCAGAACGGGCGGCCGCCGCACGCCGGCGCCCGGCGGTTCCGGCAATGGCGGCTCCATAGGTCGCATCCCTCAGCCTCCCGTTGGAGGTTCGATCGCGGCGGACGCCGTGACGAGCGGCCGCCCGGCGCGCGCGACCCGGTGCTCCCGGTAGAGCGTGTAGAGGCCGGCGAAGACGATGATCAGGCTTCCGAGGATCGTCAGGCCGTCCGGCACATCGCCCCAGACGAGATAGCCGGAGGAGATTGCGAAGACCACGGCGGTATAGCGGAAGGAGGCGGTGACCGACATCTCGCCGGCGCGCATGGCGAAGATGACGGTCGCGTATCCGATCGAGAGCAGCACTGCGGCGGCGGCGATCTGGCCGAGCGCGAGCGCGTTCGGGAGCACCCAGTCCTCGAAGAGCGCGAAGGCGGCGCCGGTTACCGTGACCGCCGCGGCCGTCGCGAAAGTGAGGAGGAGCGTGGAGACGGTCGCAGGCAGCGCCCGCGTCGCCAAATCGCGCCCGGTGACGAAGAGCACAGAGATCAACACCAGGATCGCATAGGCGTCGAAGCCCACGAGTCCGGGGCGCACCACGACGAGAACGCCCAGGAAGCCGGCGCCGATCGCGAGCCACCTTCGCCAGCCGACCGTTTCGCCGAGCACCAGCGCCGCCCCCGCCGTGACGCAAAGGGGCGTCGCCTGGAAGATGATGGTGACGTTGGCGATCGGCATGCGAATGAGTGCGGCGATGAAGAAGATCATCGCGCCGACCTCGCCGCCGACGCGATAGACGACGAGCCGGTTGGCGAGCCGCGGCAGCTCGCGGTGCAGGCCGAACGCGGCGAGGAGGCCGCCGAGCAGCGTGACGGCGAAGACACCGCGCACGAAGATGATCTCGCCCATCGGAACCGAGGCGCTTGCCAGCTTCACGCAGGTGTCGTTGAGCAGGAATGCGAGCTGCGACGCGACCATCGCCACGATGCCCCGCAGCACTGCGTTGACGGGCGTCATGGCGCCGCTACTCTGAGTAGCGCACGCGGTCGAAGTAAGGCGCAAGCGGCCTCGGCGGGGAAGCGAGTGCAGAGCATTGGATTAGGCAGCGGACGCTGACAGGCGCCGGCTCTATCAGGTCGCGGGCAGCCGCGGAAGGGTCGACACCCCGGTAGGCGAAGTTAACGCCGCCAGACTACTGTGAGAAAAGCTCCCGGGAGGAACGGCCAACAGCATGGCGATGCATCTATGGGCGGTCGCCGAAGGGGCGGCCGAGAAGAGGGGCGTCTCGGCACGCTCCGAGGCCGCGGGCTATGCCGCGGGACTGGTGGGCTGGATGCTTGCGGGCAGCGTGTTCGTCGCCGTCAAGCTTGCCTCCGACGAAATGCCCCCCTGGATACTGTGCTCTTCGCGGAGCCTCGTTTCCGCGCTCGCTCTCGTACCGTTCGCCACCGGACACTGGCACGATATGGCCGCCTTCCTCCGCAAGCGCTGGCTGGAGGCCGCATTCATTGGCGCCATGGGTCTCGGCATCACCCAGGGCGTGATGTTCACGTCGCTGTACCTCACCAGCGCGGTCAACACGGGCATCGTGTTTGCTTTGGCGCCGATGATCACGCTGGTCGGCGCTCACTTCGTGCTGGGCGAAGGCATGAACAAGTGGCAGGGGGTCGGATCGGCAATCGCATTTTGCGGGGTCGTGGTGATTGCCGTGCAGGGGAGCTTCACCCGGCTGATCGGCTTGCAGATTGGGGTGGGCGATCTCGTTGCTCTGGGCGCGACGGTGCTCTTTGCCGGCTATACGGTGCTCCTGAAGCGGGCGAAGTTCGAGCTCCCGCCGATCCCGCTGCTCATCATAATGCTTTTCGCCGGCAGCCTGGGGTCTTTGCCTTTCGCGCTCTGGGAGGTGTGGAACGGAGAGCATTCCCACCTCGCGGCAAAGGGCTATCTGGCGCTTCTCTATTGCGGCGTCATCGGTGGCTCGCTGTTGTACCTGCTCTACAATTGGAGCATTGAGGTTCTCGGCGCCTCGCGCGCGGGAACGCTCGTCTACACGCAGCCGATCTTCGTCGCCATCTTCGCCTGGCTGATCCTGAGCGAGTCGATCGAGTGGTACCACTACGTCGGAGCCGCGCTGGTCGCGGTCGGGGTCTTGTTCGTGGTGCTGCTTCGGCCCAAGCCGGCGCTCAAAGCCGCCTGAGCTCCTAGCCGCCGGTCACGCTCATGTGCCGCGAGACGGCCGGTGCCTTGGTGCGGCGGTCGATGACGAAGTCGTGGCCCTTCGGCTTGCGTGAGATCGCTTCGTCGATGGCGTTGGCGAGAAGCTCGTTGCCTTCCGACGCGCGGAGCGGCGCGCGAAGGTCCGCCGCGTCATTCTGGCCGAGACACATATAGAGCGTGCCCGTGCAGGTGATGCGGACACGGTTGCAGCCTTCGCAGAAGTTATGCGTGAGCGGCGTGATGAAGCCGAGCCGCCCGCCGGTCTCCTTCACCTCGACATAGCGGGCGGGGCCGCCGGTCTTGTAGTCGAGGTCCGCGAGGGTGAAGCGCTCGGCAAGCTGCGCGCGCACCAGCGAGAGCGGCAGATATTGATCGGTGCGGTCGCCGTCGATGTCGCCCATCGGCATGGTCTCGATCAGCGTCAAATCCATGCCTTCCCCGTGGGCGAAGCGGATCATCTCGGGGAGCTCGTCCTCGTTGACGCCTTTGAGCGCGACGGCGTTGAGCTTGACGGCAAGGTCCGCCGCCTGCGCGGCGCGAATGCCGGCCATCACCTTGTCGAAGTCGCCCCAGCGGGTGATCGCCTTGAACTTCTCGCGGTCGAGCGTGTCGAGCGAGACGTTGATGCGCCTGACCCCCGCCGCCTTGAGCTGATCGGCGAAACGCGTGAGCTGCGAGCCGTTGGTTGTGACCGTCAGCTCTTCGAGCGCGCCGGTCGCAAGATGCCGGCCGAGCGCCTGGAAGAGGTTCATGATGTTGCGCCGGACCAGCGGCTCGCCGCCGGTGAGCCGTATCTTCTTGACGCCCTTCTCGATGAAGACGGTGCAGAGCCGATCGAGCTCTTCGAGCGTGAGCAGGTCCTTCCTGGGCAGGAAGGTCATATCCTCCGACATGCAGTAGACGCAGCGGAAGTCGCAGCGGTCCGTGACGGAAACGCGCAGATAGGTGATCGCACGCCCGAAGGGATCGATCATCCCGGGCGCGGCAGTCTCCACGGTGGGGGCGAAATCCTGTCTCACGGAGCCTCCCTGACCCCCGTAAATTTGGGGCGGACTCCGCCGCACCGCAAGGTCGGCGGCGCGGCGGGGTGAACCTTCGCTAGACCCTGTATTCCTGGCTCTTGAAGGTCAAGTGTTGCACCGCCTCAGGCGCGTCGGCGAGCTTAC
>Ga0315553_10000158_pt1 | contig 59353 bp, 61 predicted proteins | sample SalMarSW160140MG_FD_203099 | JGI IMG/M metagenome (GOLD analysis project Ga0315553, IMG submission 203099) | Salt marsh sediment microbial communities from the Plum Island Ecosystem LTER, Massachusetts, United States - Salt Marsh Sediment SW1601-40 ...
CCTGAAGCTGAGCAACTTCGCCTGCGATTCTCCCAACTACTGCTACGACGACATGGACATGCCGCGGCCCGCCGCCTCCCATATGGACCCGACGGAAGTGAGCGGCGATCGCTCGGCGATTGTGGGGGCGCCTGTGCTGGAGGTGAATACATTCGACGTCGAGATGGCTGCTCACCCTCAGGGTCTGAGCCAACCCCACGAAGTGACGATCTCCAACGCTGGCACCGGCCTTCTGGTCTGGAGGGCCGTTCCTTCGGCTTCGTGGATCCAGTTATCGGCGAGCCAGGGGTTGGCCCTGAGCGAGCAACTGGGGGGCGACACGTCCGCCCTGATCATTCAGGCCAATCTGGCAGGCCTGCCCAAGGGCAAATACGTGGGCACCATAACCCTGGAGGCCCCCTACGGCAGCGGTCCTCCTAAGACCATCACGGTGACTGTCAACGCCCGCGCTCAGTCCTTCGTGCCAGGCATCATCAAGAGCTAGGAGATGCCCTACGGCGCTATGATGGTATACTGAGGCATGGAGGGTTCAGATGCTATCCAGAATGATCGCTGCTGTCCGCCGTAATCATGCCCTGGAGCATGCCACCGTATCGATTCTGCTGGGAGAAATGGGGCAGCACATGCGGTTGGTGGGGCGGGCTTCCCTCGACGGTTTCTACATCTACGGCGACGTACCAGCCGAGAAGATCGGCGAGTGCGCTGCCGAGGGGCTGGCTCGCCTCAAGCAAGGCGAGTCGCATCTGGCCATATCGCCTCTTTGCGGCACGAACCTGGCGGTGGCTGGCATCATGGCCGGGCTGGCCTCTCTGGTGGTCGTGGGCAATCGGCGGCGATTCGAGCGCTTGCCCAACGTGCTTGCGGCGGCTGTGCTGGCGGTGGTGGGCGCACAGCCCGTGGGCCGTCTGGTTCAGAAACACGTCACTACATCTGCCGACCTCGATGGGCTGGAGATCGTGGGCGTGACTCCTGTGGGAAGGGGTCTGATCCCTCTGCACAAAGTGAGGACGGTCTATCGGGGGGCCTAGGCAGCAGGCTTGGCCAGCGTGGTCCAGGTTGACCCTGACAGAAGGCGCTTGCTACATTGAGGAGGGTCCGCCTGGCCGCAGGTAAGTGCCCCTGTAGCTCAAGCGGACAGAGCGGCTGCCTTCTAAGCAGTTGGCTGCAGGTTCGAGTCCTGCCAGGGGCACCAACGGCCCCTCTTCTTGAAGAGAGATTACTGGCAGGTTGGATGGGAGAGGTAGATTCATGCAGTCCAAGGAAGCCATCGAAGCGGAACTGGGAAGAAGGCTCCTTCCGGGTGAGCTAATAGCTCGAAACGCCCGCAGGGGTCCCGACAGGGAGGCCGTTGTCTACGGCGATACGCGTCTGACCTATCGTGAGTTCAACGCTCGCATCAATCGCCTGGCGCACGCCCTCATGGATATGGGAGTGAAGAAAGGGGAGAAAGTGGCCGCCCTTCTCTTCAACTGCAACCAGTTCCTGGAGGCCTACCTCGCCATGGCCAAGATCGGCGCAGTAACTGTTCCCGTGAACTTTCGCCTCCACTCTGAAGAGATCGCGTATATCGCCGACAATGCCGATGCCGTGGTCTTCATCATGGGGGAGACTTTCGTCAACACTGTCAGAGGGATTCAGAAGGACCTCCCCAAGGTTAGGCAGTACATCTCTGTGAGCGAGAAGCCGGTGGAAGGGATGCATCACTTCGAGAGCCTTCTCCAGAAGTATCCCGACGATGAACCGCTGGTCCTGGTTGATGAGGACGACCCCCTTTTCATCATGTACACCGCCGGAACCACCGGCAGACCCAAAGGAGCCGTCCTTACCCATAAGGGTCAGGTCATGCTCTGGACTCTGGCTACCATTGAGGTCAGCCGCGAACCCGACCTCGGCGACATGTCGGCCTGGCGATCTTGCGCTGCCCCTCCCATCTTCCACATAGCCTCCTTTGGCACGTGCCTGGCCTATCTCCTATACGGGGGCACAGTCATCTTGCCCACCGAGGTCTTCAATCCGGTGGAGATCATGCAACTGCTGGAGCGGGAGAAGTGCGACGCGGTTCTCCTGATCCCCGCCATGGCCAACTTCCTGCTTCAGATGCCTAACCTGGATCAGTACGATACCAGCTCCCTGAAGGCTTGGTTCTCAGGAGCGTCCATTCTAAACACCGACCTGCGAAGACGGATCATGGAAGCCTTCCCCCACGTGAAGATCTTCGACTGCTTCGGCCAGACGGAGACGAATGCGATGGTCTCTATGCTGAAGGCCTGCGACGCGGAGCGAAAGGTGGCCTCGGTGGGCACAGCCCTTCCCTTCGTCGAGGTCCGGGTGGTGGATGATCAGGACCGCGATGTGCCAGTGGGCGAGGTGGGCGAAGCTATCTATCGCGGCCCCGCCATCATGAAGGAATACTACAACAACCCAGAGGCGACGGCCGTGGCCTTCAGGAACGGCTGGTTCCACTCAGGCGACGCCGTTCGCAAGGACGAGGAAGGCTTCATCTACATCGTGGACCGCAAGACGGACATGATCGTCAGCGGCGGGGAGAACATCTATCCGGCGGAGATCGAGGAGGTCCTCTACAAGCACCCCAAGATCCTGGAGGCGGCGGTCATCGGCGTCTACGATGAGCAGTGGGGCGAGAACGTCAAGGCTATCGTCGTTACCAAGCCGGGGGAAACGCTGACCGAGGAGGAGGTCATCGACTTCTGCAAGGAGCGCCTGGCCAGCTACAAGAAGCCCCGGTCCGTCGATTTCATCGATTCCCTGCCCCGCAATCCGGCCATGAAGGTTCTGAAGACCGTCCTGCGGGAGAAATACGGCAAGTCGCTGGAATACTAGAACCAGCGAGTCGGACCCAGCCGAGACGGCCTCTAATACCAGACCGAGGGCATGTACGCCCCGGCGGGGGCTTCGTAGGTTCCCCTGACCATCAGGGTTGCCAGCTCCGAGAGCGAGAAACCCGACTGAAGCGCCCAGCGCAGCAGCGACGGACAGCTCACCGGCACAACTGGCCTAAGATCGACGGGGGCTAGTCTAGCTGCGCTGACGATCAAGTCCTTCAGGGCCGCCTCATCCCTGGCCGCTGCTGGGCCCAGAAGAATGCCGCTGGGGGTGGGGATGCGGCAGGTGTATCCGACGAGACGCCCCTCACGCTCAGCCAACAGTGGTCGGACAAATGGCATCACCGCCTCGACATCCCCACGTCGCCGAAAACCAAGCACTTCCAGGCTAAGCTGATCGACATCGTCCAGGTCGTTTGGTGTGCATTCTCTGACGGCAGCGGCGACATCCTCGTCGGCGGGTGGCCTGCCTCTCAGGGAGGCTAGTTCATCCTTCGCATCGAAGCCCAGGCGGCAGTAGAGGCTGAAGGAGACAGGGTTGTAGGCTGCCTGCAACAGCCGCACCGACTGGAAGCCACAGTCCTCGGCTTGTTCCAGGAGGGCTTCCATGACCATTCTGCCCAGGCCTCGGCCTTGATGTTCAATCGCTACGGCCACAGGGCCCACGCCGGCAATGTCGTTTCGCTGATCTAGGAAGTTGACAGCCAGCGGCTGGCCGCCCTCACTGGCCACAAAGGAGGTGAACCCCTCAAGCCGACTGAGGCTGCGCACGACGCGGGTGGCGAAATCGAGTGACTCGTAGATAGGTTCGAAGCCGTGGCTGAGGGCTACGTCTCGGAAGGCCTCATAGGTCAGCTTCCCCACCGCCTCGACCTGATCGGGCACCATGCCTGCAATTGCCATCGATTGTTTCGCCTTCTTGGCCTGCCCAGACTGCATCGTCGTGCTACCTTCCTCACAACGTCCTCTCTGACGCTGGAATGAACCGCGTTGTCTAGCCAGTATAGGCAGTCACCATGCGTTGTCAAGAACCACTTGCCGTTCCTGGTTATCTGCCAGAGTTGCTTGAGAAGGCCTTTGGCTGTTGCTTATTCGAACAGCGCAGATTATAATTAGGTTAGCCTAAGAAAATGATCGACGAACGTTCGGAGCAGTACCTCAAAACCATCGGCCAGATGGAGGAGGAGGGAGAGCAGGCTACCACCTCCTCCCTGGCTCGCTCTCTGGGCATCTCCATGCCCTCGGTGACGGAGATGCTCCAGCGCCTGTCGGGCAAGGGCCTGGTGCATCACCGGCGGCGGGGCCCGGTAAGCCTAACGAAAGAGGGTCAGCGCTTGGCCAATTCCCTCATCCGCCGCCATCGCCTGTGGGAAGCTTTTCTGGTGCGCTTCCTGGGCTTCTCCTGGGAAGAGGTGCATGAGGAGGCTTGTCGCCTGGAGCATGCCACCTCGTCCGGTCTGGAGGAGCGACTGGCCGACTTCCTCCGCGGCTTGGATACTTGCCCTCATGGCCATGCGATTCCCGCCAAGGCCGGTCTGCGCAGGGCGGAGCCAGCGGTGCCCCTCAGCAAGTTCCCCGCTCCTGGGCCAGTCCGAGTAGCGCGCATCCAGGATGAGACGGCTCAGTTTCTGCGCCGACTAACGCGGCTGGACATTAGCCCGGGCCGCGTGCTCCAGACAGAGGGTGTGAGCTCTGCCGATGGCTCGGTGCGGGTGCGGCTGGACGGTCGTTCGCACCAGGTGCCGGCCGAGGTGGCCGAGCAGATCATGGTTCAGCCCGCTCAAACGGAAGAAACGCCTGCCGACAGGACGGTGGCGGTGAGCGAACTGCGGCCGAACCAGGTAGGAATCATCACTGACCTGTCTGGCGGCAGGAGCTTCATGGCCCGTCTCCTGGCTCTGGGATGCTCCCCCGGGACTGAGGTCAAGGTGGTGCACAACAGTGGCCACGGCCCCCTCATTGTCTCCGTACGCGGCACGCGGATAGCTCTAGGGCGAGGCGAGGCGGAGCGGCTGCGGGTGAAGAGGGTCGACATCTAGTATGACGGCGAGCGGGGTGGGCAGGGCAACCCTCAGGGTGGCCTTGGCGGGATCGCCCAACACCGGCAAGAGCACCGTTTTCAACTTCTTGACAGGCCTGTCCCAGCATGTCGGCAACTGGCCCGGCAAGACAGTCGAGCGTAAGACGGGCACCTGCCAGCGCGGCGATACTGACTTCTTCTTTGTGGACCTTCCCGGCAGCTACAGCCTCACTGCCAACTCCTTGGAGGAGGAGATAGCCCGCGACTACATTATCCAGGAACAGCCCGATGTAGTGGCTGTGGTTGTGGACGCCTCCAGCCTGGAGCGCAATCTGTACCTGGTGTGTGAGCTCCTGGAGCTGGGGGTGCCGCTGGTGGTTGTCCTCAACATGATGGACATCGCTGGCGGCCAGGGCTTGCAGGTTGACGCCGAGGCCCTGGAGTCAGCCCTGGGGGTGCCGGTTGTTCCCACAGTGGCCGCTCGAGGGGAGGGTGTGTCCGAGCTGCTGGATGCGGTGCAGGCTGTCGCCTTTGGTGAGGCGAGGGCTTTGGTGTCACCACCGCCAACGTCGGCGGCGGTGCAGGCGCTGGTAGCAGGTCTCGATGACATGATTCCTCCCGATCTGGCTATCCCCTACCCGCGGCGGTGGGCGCTGGTGAAGCTGCTGGAAGGGGACAGGGCCATCGTTGGGGCGATCAAGAAGGCCCTGTCGACCAACGGTTGGCGGGGTGTGAACCCCTTCCTGCGCTTGCACGACGATGCCATTCTGGAGATCGCCGGTGCTCGCTACGAGTGGGTAGCGCAGACCTCCCAGCAGGTGGCGCATCGCCTGGGAAAGGAAAGGGTTTCCCTGGGAGAACGAGCGGATCGCATTCTTACCCACCCGGTGGGGGGAGTGCTGGCTTTTTTGGGTGTGGTGGCCGCCATCTTCTGGGCGATGTTCAGCCTGGGCACACCCCTTCAGGAGCGCCTGGACGAGTGGCTGGTGCAGGGCAGCGCCGAACGGCTGGAGAGCGCCCTTGAGGGGGCACCAGACCGCCTGGTGAGCCTTCTGGCCGACGGTGTCATTGGCGGCGCTGGTCTGGTGCTGACCTTTGTGCCCATACTGGCCATTCTCTTTCTGGCCCTGGCCTTGCTGGAGGATCTGGGCTACATGGCGCGGGCGGCCTTCGTGATGGATCGCTTCATGCACCTGATAGGGCTGCGGGGCAAGTCCTTCCTGCCCTTGTTCCTGGGCTTCGGCTGCAACGTTCCGGCCATCCTGGGCAGCCGCATCGTGGAGTCGCGGTCGGCGCGCCTGACCACCATTCTGGTGGCGCCCTTGATGCCCTGCGCCGCTCGCATGGTGGTGGTGGCTCTGTTTACTTCGGCCTTCTTCGGGGGAGCCGCTGCCCTCGTTTCCTGGAGCATGGTGACGGTTAACCTGGTGGTGCTGGCTCTGGTGGCGTTGCTCCTCAGCCGCTTTGTGTTTCGGGGGGAGGAGACGGGCTTTGTTATGGAGTTGCCTCGCTATCATGCACCCAACTGGCGGACGGTGCTGATGGCCACCTGGCAGCGCGTTCGGGCCTTCGTCGTCCTGGCCGGCACGGCTATCCTGGCCGTGTCGCTGGTGGTGTGGGTTCTATCGAACTTCCCCGGCGACAACATCGAAGACAGCATCCTGGGCGTGGTTGGCCGTGGCCTGGAGCCTGTAGGCGGGCTGGTCGGGCTGGACTGGCAGATGATCGTCGCTCTGATGACCAGCTTCGTGGCCAAGGAGAACACCATCGCCACGCTGGGGGTCGTGCTGGGGGTGGGTGAGGGGGATGTGAACCTGAGCACGCAGCTCACACAGGTCATGGTGCCGGCGGCTGCGCTGGCCTTCATTGCCGTGCAGATGCTGTTCATCCCCTGTGTGGCCTCCGTGGCGGCCATCCGGCGGGAGACTCAGAGCTGGCGCTGGACGGGGTTCGCTATCGGTTACATGATGGGCATTTCCTTCGCCGTGGGCGTCATCATTTACCAGGTGGCCCGCCTGATGGGATGGGGGGTCTAGCGTGCTAAGAAGGCTTCTGGCGCTCATAGCCGGTCGTCAGGGCGTGTGCTCCTACGACGAGCTGGCGCGGGAGCTAGACGTCTCACAGGCGCTGGTAGAGCGACTGGTAGCCGACCTCTTGCGCAGCGGCTGTCTGCGCATGGCTGTCGACGAGTGCATGGTGGCGGGCTGCACGGGTTGTCCCCTCCACACCTCCTGTAGCCTGCCCGGCAGTGTCCGCTTGTGGGAGCTTACCGACAAGGGCCGTCGCTGGCTGGCCCAACCTCATGGTAGCGCCCCGCGCCCTTAGTTCGCTGATAGGCCGTCGCTTCTCTTACCTGTAACCGCTACGACCCGCGGCAGCAGGCAACTCGGTGTCACCAGCGTACTGGACGGATGCAGCCCCTTGAAGGCGAACCGACTTTGGACGTACAATCACGCCGAAGGGCAATGAGGGCCGGTAGCTCAGCGGAAGAGCTCCGGACTTTTAATCCGGGAGTCGTGGGTTCGAATCCCACCCGGCCCTCCAAAGCGTTGCTTCACCCGAGGATCGCCAGCTGATAGAGCTCCTGCCTTCCAGGCAGGACGTCGTGGGTTCGATTCCCGTCTCCCGTTCCATCTGCCCTCTTGATAGAACCCCATTGTCCCGTTATGGGGTTCTCTTCCAAGTTGCGTCTTCTCCTGCCTTGTCAGGCACCTGAACTAAGGCATCGGCCCGGCCACGCGCTCGTTGAGCGGCGAGGTAGGCGAGCGCGGCTACGATGCCGACGGCGCAGATGCCGGCTTCGACGCCGACGGTGAGCCGTGTGCCAATGTGCTCTGCCATTAGGCCGGTGAGTTGGCCGCCGATGGGGGTACTCCCCAGGAAGAGCAACACGTACAGGCCCATGACGCGGCCCCTAAGGTGGTCTGGAGCGGTGACCTGAAGGCTGCTGTTCGCTGTCGCCGTGAAGGCAATGCCGGCCGCCCCCAAGGCCAGTAACAAGACGAGCGTCAAAGCGTACCACGGCGAGGCGGCAACCGCAGCCAGGAGGATGACGAAGGCCATCGCGCCGATGATGAGCGTCCGTCGGGAGGGCTCTCCGAGGCTGGCCAAGGCGAGCGCTGCCACGAGCGAACCGAGGCCCATGGCCGAAGTCATCGCACCGAAGCCAATGGACCCGACGTGAAGGACGGTTCGCGCCAGCAGCGGCAAGACCACCGTGAAGTTGTACCCGAATGTTCCTATGGCCGCCGTCAGGATCAGTATGAACAGGATGGAAGGGGTTCGCAGCGCGTAGTGTACCCCTTCGGAAAATTGCTCCAGGACGCGGCCGCTTGCGCTTCGCTGCGCGGGATGTAAGAGGCCTGGCTTCATCAATAGCAGCCCGACGATTACAGCAAGGAAGCTGACCCCATTGATGAAGAAGATTTCGGCAACCCCGGTCACCGCGATGATCACGCCGCCCAGTGCGGGCCCGATGAGGCGGGCGCTGTTGAACAGACTGGAGTTCAGCGCCACCGCATTCGTCACGTCGTCGCGGCCCACCATCTCCACCACGAATACCTGGCGAGTGGGGCTGTCAAGGGCATTGGTCAAGCCCATCAGCGCCGCCAGGGCGTAGATGTGCCATAGGGCTACAAGGCCGCTCCATGTCAGGAATGCCAGGACGAACGCCTGGATCATGGCGACCGTTTGCGTTAGAACCAGCAGGCGACGTTTCGGCACCTTGTCGGCCAGCACGCCGCCGACCAGGACCAAAAGAGAGACGGGCAGGAACTGGAGCATTGTCACCGTGCCCAAGGCCAAGGGCGAATGAGTGAGATCCAGCACTAGCCATGCCTGGCCGATGGTCTGCATCCAGGTTCCAGTGAGGGAGATCATTTGGCCGAAGTAAAACAGCCGATAGTTGTAGTGCCGCAGCGAACGGAAGGTAGCGGCCATGGTCATCATGCCGCTGGGTCGGGTGGCGGCTTCTTTGGGCCCAACCGGGTTTCCCTGCTCCCCGCCGATGCTGTGCTGCGAGTCCCTGCGTGTCTCCATGGGGCCTTGCTAACACTGTATCATGATGACATTCAGTCCCGTGGTCAGCGAGACCTAAAGCCTTCGGAGTCCTCCCAGTGGTGATACGCTTGGTGATATCCGCCTGCTGGGAGGCACGTGTCACCGATGTCTGCAAACAAGTGGACGTGGGCCCTTGTGAGTGAGGGCAGCTCTGCGATATGTGTGGAACCTCGGTCTACTTGCCTGGCGAAAGGCGGCTCGCTGTTCTATTCCTGAGACTCGAACGCCCATACGGCCAGTACCATCATGAGGGAGGCAAAGGCAGCGAGGATGAGGGCATCTTCAACGGTCCCCAGGTGGTGATTGCCAATCCTGATGCCAGGAGCCAGATCAGCGCCAAGAAGGAGACGTCGCATCGGGTCGACACCATACGCCACAGGGTCGAGACGGGTGACAACGCTCATCCAGGCCGGCAGTCCCCTCAGGGGGAAGAACGCACCGCTCAGGAAGAACATAGGCATGATGAGGAAGTTCATGATCATCTGGAACGCTTCCATGGATTGAAGGCGGGCAGCTATGAGGATGCCCATGGAGGTGAGAGCGAATGCGGTCAGGAACATCAGCCCGAGCAGCTTGATGACAAGCAATGGGTTCAGCGATACGCCGAGGATAGGTGCTAGGATCAGCAGGATCGCACCCTGGCACATGGCCACTGTGCTGCCGCCGAGAGCTTTCCCTAGTACCACTGCCGCTCGGCTCACGGGAGCCACTAGCACTTCACGCAGGAAGCCGAACTCCCTGTCCCAGACAATGGAAATGGCGCTGAAGACTGCTGTGAAGAGCACTGCCATGGCAACAATGCCTGGGAAAAGGAACCGGACGTAGGAGACGTCGCCCAGATCTCTAGTCAGTCCGGCGCCGAGAGACGCCGTCAGGCCGCTGCCGAAGACAACGAGGAACAGCAGGGGCTGGCCGAGAGAGGAGACTAGCCGGGCGCGGTCGCGCCGGTAGCGCAGCACATCGCGATACCAGATGATGTAGACGCCGCCAGCGTTGGCCCTGAGGCCTGCCCATCGGCTACGGGTGGGCAAGCCGGTAGCTGGCCCGTAGGCAGTAGTGGTCATCTAGCGTCGGCCTCTTCCCCACAATCGGCCATGAAGCCGCATCCAAGCTAAGGGGTCACCTTCTTCCTCCCGGATTGCGCGTCCTGTAAGCTTCAGGAACACGTCGTCCAGCGTCGGTCGGTGCAAGTCCACCGATTTGATGATGACCCCCAGCTCACCGACGAGCCTGGGAATGAATTCGGCGCCGGCCTCAACCTCCAGACGGATGCGTGTGTCATCTTTCCGCGGTTCCAAGCCGTATCGCTCCCGGATCTCCCGGGTCGCCTGCTCGTTGTCCTCGGTCCGAAGCGTCACGATGTCTACGCCTACCATGCGCTTGAGGGCGTCGGGCGTGTCCAGCGCCACGATCTTCCCCTGGTCAATGATAGCGATACGATCGCAGTGCTCCGCCTCGTCCATATAGTGGGTGGTCATAAAGATGGTAATCTCGTGCGCCCTTTGCAGTTCAAGTACGTACTCCCAGACGTGCTCACGCGTCTGAGGGTCCAGACCAAGGGTTGGCTCATCCAAGAAGAGAACGCGGGGATGATGCAGGATCCCCCGGGCGATCTCCAGACGCCGCTTCATGCCTCCAGAGAACGTGCGAACAATGGCATCGCGGCGATCCCACAGTTTAACCACGCGCAGCACCTCCTCAATGCGCTGGGCACGCTCAATGCCCGGCACGTTGTACACGTGCGCGTGGAACTGGAGGTTCTCGTAGGCGGTGAGCTGATCATCCAGACTGGGATCTTGGAACACCAGGCCTATGCACTGGCGGACGGCGTTTCTTTGGGACGCCACATCGTAGCCAGCGACCTTGGCACTGCCTGTTGTCGGTCGCATCAGTGTGCAGAGGACGTTGATTGTGGTGGTCTTGCCCGCACCATTGGGTCCGAGGAAGCCGAACACCTCGCCGTCCTCTACTCGGAAGCTGACGTCGTCGACGGCAGAGAGGGGACCGAACCTCTTTGTGAGATGAATAACCTCAATGGAAGACATGCCCCATCATTATACGCTCCCTAGCGGGCGGTCGGACAGGATCAGGGGGTGCGGGACAGCACGTCCCGGATCATAGAGCAGGGCAGCGGTTTGATCATCAACAGTTCGACTGTCGATCGACGGAGGTCTAGGCGTCTCCATGTAGCTTTGCCCGTTGACAATGCGGCCACTCTTGCACACTATTGTTTTGTTCTGATACACGGAGATTGGGGGGCGATGAGATGGACAGTGAATCCTTCCGGCGTGATGGGCATCGATTGATCGATTGGATTGCGGAGTACCTAGCGCATCCGGAGCGCTATCCGGTGCTGGCTCAAGTCGAGCCCGGCCAGGTTGAGCGGACTCTACCCAAAGAGCCGCCGGAGAAACCCGAGCCCTTGGAGGCCATCCTTCAAGATATGGAGAAGATCATTGTGCCCGGGCTGACGCATTGGAACCACCCCGGCTTCTTTGCCTACTTCGCGATCAGCGGCAGCGGGCCGGGCATCTTGGGAGAACTGCTGAGCGCGGCCTTCAACGTTAATGCTATGCTCTGGCGGACGGCACCCGCTGCCACCGAGCTGGAAGAGCTCGTGCTGAGCTGGCTCCGCCAGCTGCTGGGGCTACCCCCGGAGTTCATGGGCCTCATCAACGACACGGCCTCCGTCTCGAGCCTGTGCGCCATCGCCGCCGCGCGTGAGGCTTTGGGTCTGCGTATTCGCGAGGAGGGCTTGGTCGGCCGGCCGGACCTGCCTCACCTCCGCCTCTACACTTCCGAGCAGGCACACTCTTCCATTGAGAAGGCGGCTATTGTACTGGGCCTCGGTCAGGCCGGTGTCAAGAAAATTGCAGTCGATGAGGAATTCCGCCTGCGCTCGCAGGACCTTGAGGCCGCCATCAAGCAGGATCTGAAAGCGGGCTGGAAGCCCTTCTGCGTGGTGGCTACCGTGGGTACGACCTCCACAACGAGCGTCGACCCCGTGCCGGAGATCGCTCGTATCTGCGAGCGGTACAAGCTCTGGCTCCACGTGGACGCAGCCTACGCTGGGGCGGCCGCCATCCTGCCGGAGAAGCGCTGGGCGTTGGCCGCCTGCGAGCGCGCCGACTCGATCGTGGTCAACCCGCACAAGTGGCTGTTCGTACCCATCGACTGTAGTGCCTTCTACTGCCGCCAGCCCAGCATCCTGCGGCAGGCTTTCAGCCTTGTGCCTGAGTATCTGCGCACTTCTGAGGATGACCGCGTCCGCAATCTCATGGACTACGGTATTCAGCTCGGGCGCCGCTTCCGAGCGCTAAAGCTCTGGATGGTGCTGCGGGCTTTCGGGTCCGAAGGCCTGCGCCAGCGCCTGCGAGCCCACATTGCCCTGGCCCAACGCTTCCAGGACTGGATTGAAGGGAGTGCGGACTTCGAGCTGTTGGCGCCCGTGTCGTTCAGCGTCGTCTGCTTCCGCAACCGCCCCCGCGGCCTCCCGGCGGGTCCGGAAACGGAAGCTTACCTGAATCGGCTCAACGAACAACTGCTCGAGAGCGTCAATAGGACGGGCGAGGTCTTCCTCTCGCACACGGAGCTCAACGGGAGGTTCACGCTCAGGCTGGCGATTGGCAACCTACGCACGACCGAAGCCCATGTGCGCCGCGCCTGGGGTCTTTTGCAGGAGCACGCGACGCGCCTCGATGCGGGACTGCGTCCGGCTGCGCTCAAAGATTGACAGCATGCTGCAGGATGCCACCGGATGGCCGAGCGGCTGGGATGAGGGAGGGCCGGCCCGCCGCCGGGAGCAAACCCCTGAATCAACCCCAATTTCTTAATCTGAGGGGCCAATAATTAGGCCTGTTTTGAGGGGTGACCTTGTTCCTTCCAAGCAGGTTGTCGCGGGTTCGATTCCCGTCTCCCGCTCCACCCCGCATCAGATGTCACAACGCGTGCAAGGCGAGGGCCGCCGAGAGGCGGCCTCCTGCTTTTCGGGCAGGTTGTCGTGGCTCGGTTGGTCTCTTGCCACACCAGTTCGTACCCCTGCTGGCGACGCTTGATGCCCTTCGGTTGCTAGTGTATGTATTCAGCCTCCCTTGCCGGCACGCGCCGCACCGGCCACCCGGTCGCTTGCTCCTAACTGCCACACGGGGCAAGAAGACGAACGCTATCACCCTGTTGAAAGAACGCGTGACCGTAGTCGTGGAGGAACGGTACAATCAAAGCAGGACTCCGGCAGAGTCGGCGCGTTGGGCGAGGTGCAGACGGGTGCTAGCGCTACGAGAGATAAGACGTAAGAAGGTGCAGTTCGGGCTCATAAGCCTGATTCTCGGTCTGATGGTCTACCTGCTGGTGATGATCAGCGCCCTGGGCACCGGCTTGCTTTCGGCCATGTCCGGCGCGGTGAACTCCTTCGACGCCGACTTAGTGGTGTTCAGCGCCGATTCCAACGACAGCTTCCTGAGGAGCGAACTCACGGCCGAGCAGCGGGACGCCATAGTTGAACTGGCAGGCGCAGACAGGACGGGAGGAGTGGGCTACATGGCGGCGACGGTTCAGCAGGACTTGGCAACCGAGGACGTGGCTCTGTTCGGCTTCGAGCCGAGAAGCATCGCCGAGCCAGCAGTCCGCTCGGGCCGGGCTCTCCAGGGCGGGGGAGAGATCCTGATCGACCGGAGCCTATCGCGGTCCACCGACCTGCAAGTCGGTGACCAGATCACTATGCGCAACGCCCTGATAGACTACGATTTCACCATCGTCGGCGAGGTTGACGAGGGGCAATTCCTGGGTCTGCCTTCCGCGTACGTGGTTCTGGACCAGTGGCGTGAAATGCGCTACCCCGGACAGGGTGGGGGCGCCCCAGCCACCAGCGTCCTTCTGGTGCGAGGGGACACAGGCAATCTGGGCGCTCGAATTGAAGCGGCCGTCCCCAATAGCAGTGTGCTGTCCAGGAGCGATGCCATAAGCGCGATAGGAGGCGTGACTGAGCAGGAGCGGGTGGTGATGGCAATCGAGTTCTTCGGCTTCGTCATCGGGGCACTGGTCATCGGCTCCTTCTTCTTCGTCCTGACAATGCAGCGGGCGTATGAGATCGCCATATTCAAGGCGTTGGGCGCTTCCAGCTGGTACGTCTTCGGACAGCTGGTTCGCCAGGTGGTGGCCGTCGCTCTGGTTGGCTTGGCTCTCGGAGTGCCGCTGGCGCTGGTGACGGAGACCGCGCTCCCCTCGGACATACCCTTGCAGATAACAGGCAGCGCCTTCTTGACGGGAGGGGTCAGCATAACCATCGCGGCGCTCCTGGGTAGTCTCCTCTCCGCCCGCCAGGTGGTGCGTGTAAACCCTATGAGCGCTCTGGGGCAGGTGTGATGAGCCCGCATGGTCAAGAGGTGCTTGCGCAGTCGCTGACGAAGGTCTTCGGATCGGGCGAGACGGCAGTTGAGGCGGTGCGAGACGTCTCTCTGTCCGTACGAGCGGGAGAATTCGTGGCGATCGTGGGGCCAAGCGGTTCGGGGAAGACGACGCTTCTGGCCATGCTGGGAGGGCTCCTCACCGCCACGCGCGGCCGCGTCGTTGTGGACGGCACCGACATTTCAGGCTGGAACGAGGCGCAGCGAGCGCTATTCCGCCGCGAACGGGTAGGGTTCGTCTTTCAGGGCTTCAACCTCGTGCCCTACCTGACTGGTGAGGAGAACCTCCTGGTCATCCCCGCGATCTCTGGCAAACTGGACGGAGAAAAGCGGGCACGCGCGCGCCAGTTGCTTAGGGAGCTGGGCGTTGAAAACCGCGCACACCGCCTTCCAGGCGAGCTCTCGGGTGGAGAAAGGCAGCGGATCGCCATCGGGCGGGCCCTGATGAACGATCCGCTATTGGTGCTGGTAGACGAGCCCACCTCGAACCTCGACTCCGAGCGAGGCAACGAGGTGGTGCGCAGCCTAGCCGAAGAAGTCAAGACGCGGAACAAGATCGGCATCATGGTAACGCACGACCGCCGAATGCTGACTCACGTGGACAGATTGCTGGAGATGGCCGACGGGCGACTGCAATCGACAGAGCCGCACTAGTGGGGTGCTCTGGCAGTAGCTCGAAGGGTCTGGCGCGTTCGCCGTGGCAATTCAAGGGGGAGTCAGTAATGCCCAACCTGAAAGCGCTATTTTCCAACCTAGGGGCTGACATGCCGCTGCGCCGCAAAGTGCAATGGCTCCTGGTCAACAACTGGACGAAGCTTCGCAACCGCAGCACGTGCTGCGGCCACCCCGGCGAGCCCGGGTGCTGAGAAATCGAGCCTGGCTTGGGTGCCAAGCCGACGCAGCCCGGAAATCCGTCCCACTACTAGTATACTCGACAATAAGAACTCGGGGTCCGTTAGGCCTGAAGGCAGGGAGATCACGGTGGCGAAGAGCAAGAAACGGAAGAAGGCAGCGAAGATAGTGTTGCAGCAGGCGCAGGAGATCCACAAGGTGCCGCCCGCCGAACGCCGTCGACAGCGCACGCACGCCGTCCTCGGCACACCTCTTCAGCCGCCGTTTCCTGAAAGCGTCCAGACAGCGGTCTTCGCCCTCGGTTGCTTCTGGGGCGCCGAGCGCATCTTCTGGCAGACACCTGGGGTCTACACAACCGCGGTCGGGTACGCAGGCGGGCACACCCCCGACCCGACCTACGAGGAGGTCTGCTCGGGCCGAACCGGCCACGCTGAGGCCGTCCTCGTGGCGTTCGATCCTGCCCAGATCTCGTACGCCTCGCTGCTGAAGATCTTCTTCGAGGCCCACGATCCGACCCAGGGCATGAGACAGGGTAACGACGTCGGCACACAGTACCGCTCCGCCATCTACTACGCCGACGAAGAACAGCGACAGGCTGCCGAGTCGGCGCGCACCATGTACAACGAGGCGCTTGAGCGAGCCGGCTTCAGCCCAATCACCACCGAGATGGCGCCCGCCGGTCCGTTCTACTATGCCGAGGACTATCATCAGCAGTACCTCCACAAGGTTCCGAACGGCTACTGCGGAATCGCGGGGACCGGGGTGACTTGCCCTCTACCGGCCGCGTCCGAAGCCGGTGGCCCTCTTACGCCCGTGCCCACAACCGATGAGGAATGGCGCCAGCGCCTGACGCCGGAGCAGTACGCGGTTCTGCGCCAGGCCGGGACGGAACGAGCTTTCACGGGCGAATACGTCGACACCGAGGAGGACGGCGTCTACCGCTGCTCCGGCTGCGGGAACATTGTCTTCGATAGCCGAACGAAGTACCATTCCGGCTGCGGCTGGCCCAGCTTCACCGATGCCGTCTCGCCGGATGCCGTCGAGCTACTCGAAGACCGCTCTCACGACATGGTCCGCACGGAAGTGCGGTGTGCGCGCTGTAACTCCCACCTCGGCCACGTCTTCGACGACGGGCCAAAGGACGCGGGCGGTCAGCGCTGGTGCATCAACAGCGTTGCGCTGGACCTCGACCCGCGCTGAGGCACAAGCGCCGACTACCGGCACCGGGCATTCCACTAACGGCTGGGTCTTCTGGCACCCCGCTGAGACCGGCGAGCAGTAGCCGCTTCTGGCCCTCGCCAAGCCAGCCACCGGGCCCGCTGGGCCTGGTGCTGGCTCTCTCTGGGCGACCAGAGCCCTGATCTCTGGTAACCGCGCGCCAATACGTCGATTTTTTCCTAATATCTGCCAAATTCGCCCCGTGTCGACTTGACTTCTCGCCCGAACAGAGCGTCCATGTACGTACGCAACGTACGTTGCACCAGGTGACTAAAGCATGACGACACTAGCGGCAGTCGAGCAACGGCAAGACCTGACGAGCCTCATCGAGCTCTACCTCACTTCCTGCCGCATCGAGGGTAAGTCCCTCAATACCATCCGCTCCTACAGAGAGAGCCTTGGCATCTTCCTCCGGGCTGTAGACCAGGAAAGCTTGCCACAAGACGTGGCCTCCTTCACCACCGCCCACGTCTACCTCTTCCTCGGTTGTGTCGCCGATACCGGCGTCTCTCCTGTGACCCAGTGGCGCAGACAACGCGAGACCCGCACCTTCTTCTCCTGGCTCCTTCGCCACGACTTCATACCCTCCAACCCCTTCGCCAAGGTCAAGAACATCAAGGTCCCGCAGAAGATCATCCAACCCTTCTCCCAGGACGACATCCTCCGCCTCCTCGCCTGCTGCAACCCCTCTACCCACAAGGGCGCCAGAGACCGCGCCCTCATTCTCACCCTCCTCGACACCGGCCTCCGCGCCGGGGAACTGGTTGGCCTTGATCTGGAGGACGTAGACTTCCAGAGCCAACGCATCCAGGTCCGCCATGGCAAGGGCAACAAGCAGCGGGTCGTGCGCATCGGCAACGAGGCCGGTCAGGCCGTGCAGCTCTACCTAGAACACTTCCGAGACACGCAGCCAGGCCCCCTCTTCCTCACCTGCCGCGGCAGACCCCTCTGCCGTACCGCCATGCGCACCATCTTCCAGCGCCTCGGCAAACAGGCCTCCATCCCCAAGGTCCACCCTCACCGCTTCCGCCACACCTTCGCCACCAACTACCTGGTCAAGGAGGTCGGCGACCCCCTTCGACTTCAGCAGATTCTGGGACACACGTCGCTGGAGATGGTCCGCCACTACGTGGCTATGGCCAGCGTTCAGCAAGACCTTCTGGAGCGCCGCTCCTCCCCAATGGACCTGTTGGCGGCCCAACTCGGTGGGCCGCAGCACGCGAGACGACTTCAGCCAAGACGTGCTGGCAAGCTCCGACTCCTGAGAGGGAACTAATGCCATCAAGGCCTAGCCCGAGGCGTCCTACGATTGCATGGGGTTGACGGGCCTTGGCGCGCCGCGTGAGACATAGGCGGCCTCGCAGAGCGCCCATCAAACCCGTGTCGGGGTCCTCTCCCGACCTACCGCTTCAGTTCACCGCTGAGCCAAGTGAGGTAGTCGCCGTTGCCCTCCACCACGGGCATCGCCATTATCTCAGGAGTCTCATACGGATGTATGTCTTTCACTGCCCGCTCTAGAGCCTCGTACAATCCTCGTTCAGTTTTGATGAGACAAAGCCATTCCTCGGCGACCTCCAAATTGCCCTTCCACCAATAGGTGCTCGTTATGGGACCAACAATCTGGACGCACCCCGCCAGGCGCTGCTGAGTCACCGACTTGGCTATCTTAACTGCATCCTCCTTTGTCTCTGTGGTCGTCAAGACCTGGATGTATTCTGTCATGGCGGTTCACCTCCTTGTCGCCCCTCCGAGCCTTACACAGCCTCGAAATGGTTTAAGTTCTGGACCTTAAGATATATAATTAGGCTATGCAACGTATACTGAAGTACAAATTATTAGGAATACCAATTATTATATGGGGTTTCCAATTATTATATGTTGCTGTAGCACTAGTAGTGCTTGGTATCTTACTGGCAATAGTTAATAAAAATGCCTCTACTCAAACGCCCGGAAAAATTATCGCAATTGCATATATAGTAGTTATGGTAATTATTAATGTTATCTGGCGTTTAGCAATAAGGAAGTGGTTCTAAATACCCCTCCGAGCCACTCTCTCCCTCCAATAACTCCCGCATCGTCTTGAGGGCGAAGTCCCTGTCTTTCGCAAGGGCTTCGCCTACCCGTCCGTGGCACACCTGGCGGCTATCCGCTCGGTGGCCGACAGGACCATCCAGCGACACATCGACGAGCTGGTGGCCGCCCGCCTCCTGACGAAAGAGGAGCGGCCGGGCGAGACCAACATTCTCTACATCGAGGACGTGAGCGAGGAGGAAGCGCAGCGCTACGAGGAAAAGTTCGCGAGGGGTGACAAGAATGTCACCCGAAGAAATACAAACGGAAGAAAGACTAAATGACGTTGTTGTAAAGCAAGAGCCGCTTCTAAGAAAGGAAGCGCACGTTCCCTCCGGGGGCGAACGGGAGGCCTTAGTGTACGAGATGCTCTCGGTCCTTCAGGACGCAGAGAGCGAGGGGTACTACCGACGCCTCGCAGCGACCGTCCCGAAAGAAATCATCTTCGAGGCGCTGAGCCTTGTGAGGCGAGCCGTCAACGAGGGCAAGATACGCAAGTCCAAGGGCGCCCTCTTCGTCGCTATTGTGAAACGCGCCTGTGCCGACCGGGGCATCTCCCTCAGCCTGGGCCAGCCCGTCTACGCCACCCGGTCGTAGCCCGGTCGTAGGACGACAGAACTCCGAACCTGAGACCGAGTGCAACCCTGATTATCCTCAGTCGATTGACCACGAAAGGGCACGACCCGGGCATCGGACGGCCCATAGACCGCCCAAGAAGACCGTCGTTCATCAGCAAAGAGGAGGGGCTTGACACGGGATGGGAGCGGGCGTAGCCTACAATCCGTCCGGAGCGGCAGGCTAGTCGACTCTCGAGAAGGGAGTGGCAAATGAATAGGATTACATTGGATGCCGTGCTCGTTGGTGCCAGTGTTTTGCTTGCCATTGGGCTCCTGATCGCCGGCGGGCTGTTAGTTTGGGCTCACAATTTCGTCGAAGACCATGTACGCTTTGAGCTAGCTCAGCAAAGGATCTACTTCCCCCCCGCAGGAAGCGAGGCACTGGCTAGTCCTGATATCGGACCCTACCTCACTAAATACGCTGGGCAGCAGCTGCTCACGGGGGACCAGGCCAAAGACTACGCTGATCATTTCATTAACGTGCATTTGCAGGGCGTGGCAGATGGCCAGACCTATGCGGAAGTGAGTGCCAAGGCACAGGCAGACCCGGGCGATGCAACGCTAGCGTCGCAGGCCGACACCTTGTTCAGGGGCGAAACTCTCAGGGGTTTGCTCTTGGAAGCCTATGGCTTCTGGACATTCGGTCAAATCGCCTATTGGGGAGCAGTAGCCTCCTTTGCCCTCGCTGGAATAACGCTTGTTGTGTCTGTCCTCGGGCTATGGTATTGGCGAAGGGTGCATCGATCGGCAGAGGCTTGACAGACATCGTAAGAACTCCGCTGGAATGAGAGAAGGCGCCGCGGTGATCTGTCCCCATGAACGTTACCGCTCGCTATGTTGGTCCCGACCACAGTGGCCGTCCAGGTAAAGCGGCACACGGCAAACATCGGACCCAGAGATATTAGCTACCTACGGGACCGATGGGCTCATAGAGCTGACAAACTCCTATTCATTACGACTTCCGACTACACGCCGGGGGCGCGCGAGGTGGCAGCCGAGAGTCGTGAGAAGCAAGTCGAGCTCGTAAACGGCGAGCGACTGGTAGAAGTAATGGTTGAGCATGGGTGTGGAGTGCGCGCTCGGCCCATGCTCGCCTACGAGCTCGACGAGGACTACTTCTCGAATCTTTGACCCCCAAGCCGGGACCTTGAACCTCTTGCAGACTGCCCCACGGTCAATATACAATCCCCTCGTCAGTTAGCTTCGGGTGGCGACGGGGGGACTTGGCGTTTGAGTGCCCCCTAAGGGTGACCTCTCCGAATCTGGTTAGGGCCTGAAAGTCGGACCTCACGACCGACGGACTTTTAATCCGGGAGTCGTGGGTTCGAATCCCACCCGGCCCTCCAGAGGCCCTGCGCCGACCGAGGATCGACAGCCGCTAGAGCTCCTGCCTTCTGATCCGGGAGTCGTGGGTTCGAATCCCAGCCGACCCGCCAGGGCACCTCACTGAACGCTGCCTCGTGAGAGACACCCTCTGGCGCCTGCGATACGACGTGCTGTCGCCGCACCTTGACGCCTCCGAGATGCTTTGGCATGATGCGAGGGTCATCTTCGCAGTCTTCGTAGCGCCAGCGCACAGCCCTGGAGGTTGCCTTGAACTGGAGAGCGATAGCAGCACTTGCAGGCCTTGGAGTCACTGGAGGCCTTGTGGCCGTGGGAGCCATCGTTGTCTTCTCCGCTCTAGTCTCCCCGCGCACGGGCACCGTTTCAGCGACCGACGGTTGCAACACCACACTGGCTGAGCCCGCCAGCGCCGGTGCCACCAGTATCAAAGTGAACGACCCGAGCGGAAGCTGCGGACAAGATATGTGGATTCTCATCAACGGGGGCGGGGACACAGAAGAGTGCCAGCAGGTCTTGGATCCCTCTGGCAACGCGCTCCACCTGTACGGCACGCTTGCTTACACTCACGAGCAGGGAGAGACGGTAGTAGGGGTCCCGGAATGCCCGCCACTGCCAACGCCGACGCCGACCCCCACCTGGGCACCGCCCTCGCCCACGCCGCCGGCAGGCTCCCAGTGCGGCACTTACGGCGACTTGGAACCGTTGCCGTCCGCAGGCGTCAACCTCCTTCCGGCTTCCGGCGCCGCGGGCTCGCCGCTAGAGGTTGAGCTGGCGGGCGTGCAGCTCAACCCTGACGCCGACCAGCCCGCAGAGGTGCTGTGGGACTGGAACCCAGATGAGTTGTCAGGCGAGCTCATCGACAGCGGCATCGTGCCTCACGGCGAACCAGCGACCCTGCTGGAGGGCACAGTGCCAGATGCTGCCGAACCTGGTGAGCACATCGTGACCGCCTGCTGGTGGTACGCCCCGGAGGAGACCTGGTACTACAAGGAGGCCCTTTTCGAAGTCACAGAGCTGACACCGACTCCCACGCCCACAGTTCCACCAGGGGCGGGCCAGATGAACAACTGTCCCCAGGCGGACAGGTGGGCGCTGGCGGCGTGGGTGGGCCCCGACGGAGTCGACGCGGGCGAGGCCCTCGCCACCTGCGGCGAGGGAGCGGTGGACGCTGCCTATGCGCTGGACCCATCCACCGGCGAGTGGTTGCGCTGGTTCCGCGACCGGCCGGAGCTCAGTAAGCTTTCGACGGTGGAGAATATGCAGGGCCTGATCACCCTCGGGTCGTCCACCGCCAGCCCTATACCGACCGTCGAGCCGGCGCTGTCGGAGCCGGGCCAGATGCGCGGCTGCCCCCTGCCGGGCAGGTGGGCGATGGCGGTGTGGGACGGACCCGACAGCACCGAGGCCGCCGCGGCGCTGGACACGTGTGGGGTGTGGGAGGCCGATGCGGCCTATTGGCTCAACCCGGAGACGGGCGGCTGGGAGCGGTGGTTCCGCGACCGGCCGGAGCTCAGCACTTTTCCTAAGTTGGCCTTTTTGGCGACAGTGATCGTCTTCGGCGGGAAAGAGTCCCCTCCTCTTGACCTGATCGCCTTCACCTCATACCGCGACGGCAACGCGGAGATCTACGTGATGAACGAAGATGGGACAAAGCAGACCAGGATCACCAACAACCCGGCTGACGACCGCACCGCCGTCTGGTCGCCGGACGGGACCAAGATCGCCTTCTCTTCCGATCGCAGCGGGAGCTACGAGATCTACACGATGTACCCGAACGGGACGTTCATCTCGGACATCACTAACACGCCAGAGCACGAGGAGTATGACCCCGCCTGGTCGCCGGACGGGTCCAAGATCGTCTTCGCAGTGGCATGGCCAGACTTCCCAGCCTACGGGATCTCGACGATCAATGCCGACGGCACTGGGCCCTTCTTTAATTTGGTCACCGCGTTCCACTACGAATACCGGAACCCCACCTGGTCGCCCGACGGGTCCTGGGTCGCCTTCCTGGAAAGGCGCGGCTGGTCCGACGATTGGGACATCAAGAAGATGAAGGCCGACGGGACCGATTGGTGGCAACTGGCCACGGGGCCAGGGAACGACCGGGACCCCGCCTGGTCGCCCGACGGGTCCAAGATCGCCTATTCCTCCGACCAGGACGGTGATTACGAGATCTACACGATGAACCCCAATGGGACGGGGCAGACTTACTTCTTCGACAACCCAGCGTGGGACGATGAACCCTCCTGGTCGGCCGACGGGTCCAAGATCGCTTTCGTCTCCAACCGCGACATCCACTTCCAGATCTATGTCATGAAGGCCGACGGGACGGGGCTGACGAGGCTCAAGAGCAACTCATCCGACGTTGAGCCCGACTGGCGGTAGGGCGCCGGCCGGGAGGTGGCCGTACCATCGGTACAGCTTGCGCCTGTGGGTAGGGTAGATGCCGACCGAGGTAGACCACCGGAGGCAACCTATGAAGCCCCCATGGCGACATATCCTTGTAGTCGCGGCGCTGACCGCAGCTTGCCTATCGCCGGTGTCCTGCGGCGGCCAAGGCGAAGAGCAGGCCGCGAGCGCACCCGCTCGGACTGAGGCCGCTGGGGAAACCGGGGTCCAGACGGAGGAGGCTGGGGCCACAACAACAGGGACGTCGGCCGCTACCGTCATCCCATCTGTGGACGCTGCCCTCGACCTGCGGGATCAGGCGAGCAAGGGCCATTCCCTGCGGCTGGCCCGGCTGGCCGTGGCTGTGGGACAAGAGCTTGGCTTCTCCGATGAGGAACTGAGCCACCTGGAGCAGGCGGCGATGCTCCACGATGTTAGCAAGATAGTTCTGCCCGAAGCCCTCCTGAAGAAGGTCGGTCCCCTCACCGACGACGAGTGGCAGAAGATCCAGAGGCATCCAGAGCTGGGCCACCAGATGGTGAGGAACGCCCCCTTCCTTCAGAAGGCAGGGGAGATCATCCTTTGCCACCACGAGCGCTATGATGGCGGGGGGTATCCCCGCCACCTCTGGGGGGACCAGATACCCCTGGCGGCGCGCGTATTCGCTGTGGCTGATGCCTACGATGCCATGACCACCGACAGGCCTCACCGCAGGGCCGCATCCCATCGCTCCGCCGTGAGGGAGATCAAGCGCAACGCCGGCACCCAGTTCGACCCGAAGGTGGTAGAGGCCTTCCTGGTGGCCAACCGCAAAGGGTTGATTGAGGACAAGGCCCTCTTCCAGGAGAAGGACGAAGACGCCGCAGTCCTCCATCCGGTGGCACCGGGGGCCCAGCAGGAAGCCTAACCCGACCAATTTGCCCCGGTATTCTTCACACAACATTCGCAGCTCCTTCACAAGACCTTACCCCTTTCGTTGATTCATTTCGGTTCGCCGATCGCTTAGTATGACTGAAGCCCCGGCGACAGGAACTCTGTGCGGCCCATAGCTCCGCTGTCGTTCCGAGACAAGGGAGGGTGATGGCTCGATGCAGCGGAAAGGCCAAACTTCCGTATCCAAGGGACCCACTCTCCCACGAGGAGACAAGAGGACAGTCATCTTCGTAGGACATGCCTGCCTGCCCCAAAGCCTGGCTGGGCGGGATGCTTCCCCTGTGGTCTCAGTGGAGGTGGAGGCTGACACGGCTACCGGCGCCATCCTCGGGGCCGTCGCTAAGGGCGTTCCTCCACTAGGTGCCAACCTCCTGGAGGATGTGCTAGCCGGTCGTAGCTTGGAACACGGGCTCCAGGACGCTGTGGACGAAGTCAGGCGGCGTTACGTCTGTCCTTCCCACAAGGCCCTCTGCACAGCGGTAGCGAACGCTTATGATGCTTATCACCGACATCGTGACCAAGGGTCACGCAGCTCTTAGATGTCGCTCTTTGACCGATGATTTGGTTTCCAGGGGCAGGAGAGACGATTCCCACGGCGGACGAGGACAGGAGCGAGTGCTGATGGCCGTCCGCGCCAACGTCTTGGTCGTCGATGATGAGCCCGATATCTGCCGGGCCCTGGAGAAGGTGTTACAGGGGGAGGGGTGCCGGTCCATGACGGCGACCACCGCCCGCCAGGCCCTGGAACTCGTAAAGTTCGGGCCGCCCTTTAGGATGGCCCTCATCGGCGGCAAACTGCCCGACATAGACGGCCTGAAGCTGGCCTCCCTTGTCAGGAGAATCGACCCTGAGGTGGCCATTGTCCTGATTTCAGGCAATTTCTACCGGGAGCGTAGGCTCATCGCCGAGGGCCTGCAACGAGGCGCCTACGCTGGATGCATCGCCAAGCCCTTCGATCCGAGCGAAGTGCGTCTGGTGGTCAAGAAGGTGTCGAGGGCCCACCGACAGTCGTGGCGATCTGCCCTCCCCCTGGTGATGATTGGGCGATGGCTCGGTCTACAACCCCTCTTGCCGGCAGATCACGAAAATGATTAGCAACCTCGGATTTCTCACACGACATGCTGGGATAAGGAGGACACCCATGCAAAGCGACCCCGCAGTTCATGGGAGCGGCAAGCGACGCTCACAGCGATCGTCGGACGTGCTACAAGAGTATCTGAAGGGATTAGACAGCGAGCACGCCAACCTGGTGGCCCAGCGCGAGTACCTTCAAGCCAAGCTCGACATGGTCGAGCGACAGAGGGCTAACCTTCAGGAAGTCATCGAGATCGAGGAGAAGCTGGCCGAGATGAGCCGGCGCAGCCCAGGTGCGCTAGAGGCCCCCGGCGAGGGCGGTTCCCAGGAGGGCGAAGTGGTGGTGGCCCCCTAAACGCCTTTCTTCGACCTCTTGTCGGCCCCCTTCAACACGCGTAGAGAGCGGACTCAGGGACTGAGAGCTCCCCGAAGCTAGTGGCGGCCCAGGGCAGCCCTCGGAGGTTGTTCCTGGGCTGACCGCCGCACGGCCCCTTCTTCCTCAGATCAGGCCGCCTGCAGAGAGTTGCCCCTCAAGAGCAGGGACAATCGGGCTGCCGCTTGCTTGAAACCATCCACGCAGACTCCCGAGTTGCTGACGCCCCGCACATTCCGGCCGCACGTTGCCTGCTGGATAGCTTCCCTATTGAACTCCCCAGGAATTGTTTACCGAAAATGTACCTTCCCTCAGGAACGGTGACGGTTGCGCCAAAGAAACCTGCAATACATAATGATGAGACCAATCTTTGAGGTGCGGGCCCGCGTAAATAGCGATATGGCAGGTCCCCATGAAAGATAGAACTTAAAGGGCCGAGCTTGCCGGCCGTGCGTGCCCTTTGGGAAGGTGGAGCATTGAGAGAGCTCAGAAAGGGTAGCATGCCGGAAGCAGGGAAGACCTTTGGCATTGCCGGAGGCATCGGTCCGCGGGGCCTGTTCGAAGATATCGGCCGCTCAACGCAGAGGATCTCAAACCTCAGGAGCATCCCGCCCAGGACGTCGACCGGCATCAGCCGACGCTTCTCAGCCGCGGGGGTGAGCCGAGGCCTCTCTCGGCGAGAGTACGGAGCTATTCCCGCAGGCGGCAATCACTCGCGGCCTAGGGCGGCGGCCCCAAGGCCCTCAGCGCCATTCATTCCAGAGATAGTGGAACCTCTCGTGGACGTGTTCGATGAGAGAGACTGCATCCTCGTCATAGCCGAAGTTCCAGGGGCAGGGGAGGACTCGATTAGGGTCGAGCTGCAGAATCACACCTTGAAGCTTCGGGCCGGGGGGAAGTATAGGGCGTACAGGGGAGATGTAGGGCTCCCGGCCGAGGTGGAACACAACAGCCTGGCCTGGACCCTGAACAACGGGACCATCGAGCTAAGACTGAAGCGCAAGAAGACGTAGACCTAGCTTATCTTTTCGCCATGGCCTCCTCGAAGTGGCACTTGGCGATGCGGAAGCTGCCATAGTCTGCCGCCTCAGGCTTCTTCTCCACAAACTCCCGAATAGCCAGCATTGAAGCCTGGCGACAGATGGCCTCGATGTCCGATCCCACCATGCCGTCTGTTTGGTCAGCCAGAGAAGCCAGGTCGACGTCGGCGGCCAGGGGCTTGTCTCGGGTGTGCACCTGGAAGATGGCCAGTCGGGCCGCCCGGTCGGGCGCGGGCAGCTCGACGAGAACCTCGAAGCGGCCAGCCCGCAGCAGGGCCGGATCCACTATGTCCGGGCGATTCGTGGCCGCCAGCACCACCACCCCCTTCAGCTCCTCGATGCCGTCCATTTCGGTCAGGAACTGGCTAACCACCCGCTCGGAAACGTGGGAGTCGCCACCGCCCGCTCCCCGCTGGGGAGCGACAGCGTCGATCTCGTCAAAGAAGACGATGCAGGGTGAGGCCTGCTTGGCCTTCTTAAACACCTCGCGGATCCCTCGCTCCGACTCGCCCACCCACTTGGAGAGAAGGGCTGGTCCCTTGATCGAGATGAAGTTCACCTCGCTCTCCTTGGCAACAGCCTTGCCGACAAGGGTCTTGCCCGTCCCCGGAGGACCGTGGAGAAGGATGCCTTTGGGCGGGTTGGTCTTGGCGTGCTGGAACAGCTTGCCGTATTTCAGGGGCCACTCCACCGTCTCCACCAGCAGCCGCTTGACCTCCTCCAGACCGCCGATGTCGTCCCAGCGCACATCGGGCACCTCGGTGAACACCTCGCGGATGGCCGAGGGCTCCACCTCCTTCAGGGCCTCCAGGCAGTCATCCATGGTCACTTCCAGCTCCAAGAGCCGCTCGTAGGGGATGGAGGCCTGGGCGAAGTCAATGTCCGGCAGGAGGCGGCGGAGGGTAATCATGGCTGCCTCCCGACAGAGGGCCTCCAGGTCGGCCCCCACGAAGCCGTGGGTGATGGCAGCTACCCGCTCCAGGTCGACATCCTCGGCCAGGGGCATGCCGCGGGTATGGATGTCCAGGATCTCCCGCCGGCCGTCCTTGTCGGGGATGCTGATGGCGATCTCACGGTCGAAGCGGCCGGGGCGGCGCAAGGCGGGCTCGAGCAGATTGGGGACGTTGGTCGCCCCAATGACGATAACCTGTCCCCGCGATTCCAGCCCGTCCATGAGGGCCAGAAGCTGGGCTACCACCCGTCGCTCCACCTGCTGGTCGCCTCGCGCCTCCTCCCGCTTGGGAGCGATGGCGTCTATCTCATCAATAAAGACGATGGCCGGTGCCTGGCCGCGGGCATCCTCGAAGATGTTCCTCAGATGGGCCTCGCTCTCCCCGTAGAACTTGTGGATGACCTCGGGGCCGTTGATGTGAACGAAGTAGGCGCTGGTCTCGTGGGTCACCGCCCGAGCGATGAGGGTCTTACCGCAGCCCGGGGGTCCGTGCAAGAGCACCCCCTTGGGGGGGTCAATGCCCAGCCGTTCGAACACCTCCGGGTATCTCAGCGGGAGCTCGATCATCTCCCGGATGCGCTGGATCTCCTTGTGCAAGCCGCCAATGTCCTCGTAGGAGATCGTGCTTCTCAGAGAGGGAGCACCCTCTCCCTTGAACTTGATGGCCGTGGAACGCTGGATAATGACGACATCCTTGGGCGAGACCTCGGCCACAGTGAAGTCCTGGGCACGCGTCCCGAAGAGATCGAGACGCACCCGGTCGCCGGCGCTTACCGGCAGCCCTTCCAGCCGGTGGGCGATGTAGCGGGTGTAGCGGCCGCCGGGCCAGGACTTCAGAGCGTCAAGGGGGGCGAGGACAACGGTCCTGGCCGGCTGGAAGTCCACCACCCGCACGGAGACCTTCTCGTCCAGACCAGCCTGGGCGTTCTCTCGCAGGATGCCATCGATCTGGATGAGGCCCTTGCCGCGGTCTGCCATGTAGGTTGGCATGGCCTTGGCCACCGTCCGCCCTTTGCCTGCGATCTCGACGATATCGCCGATGGCCGCGCCCATCTCCTCTAGCTGCTGGGGGTCGATGCGAGCGATCCCCCGGCCCACGTCCTTGGCCTGGGCTTCGGCCACCCGCAGGGCAAGCGGTTTTCCTCCGTTGTCGCTGTCCTTCTTTGTCAAAACGGCCTCCTCCTTGTGATTTCTCCTTCCCTTCACACCCCCAGCCCTACGAGCTCTGCTCATGGGACTACCCTCAGGTTGTATTCCAGTGTCAGCCCCTTCTCCTTCAGCACGGAGGCCAGTATGTCTAGCAAGGCCCCTTCGAATTGCACCAGCTCTTCGGGCGAGGCGTCTTGGGGGAGCTGTACATACTGGTCTCTCAACCTCGGATAGACCTCGGCCACCGGGGCTTCCAGATAGGGCATAACCTCGGCGAAAAGCATCTCCTCCAGCTCTTTGACCTCGGTGACCTTGCCCTGCCGGTAGAAAGAGGCCGTCTCCAGGGCCAAGTCGAGGTGGCCGTGCATATCTGCGATCACCAGCAGTAGATCGGCCCCGGCCGGGGTGAGGCTTGCCCTGTCGACCTCCTCCTGTAGCCTTTGCCGCAAAGCCCCCTTGGAGCGAACGCCCTTGGCAGCATTGAGCACGTTCTTCTTATCCAGATAGAGCAAAGAGGCGATGAAGTTGCTCTCGATGGTGACATCGTTGGCGAAGACCTCTCTCGGGGCGTACAGGCAAAGCTTATCCACCACCACGGCCAAGAGACCGTCTACCTTGGTTTGCCATTCCTTCTCCTGAGCCTGCGAAGGGAACAAGGGCCGCACGCCGTCGGTTGAGAGGTCCACCTGCAACCTTCGCGCCGATCGGGTCGTCTCACATTCGGATAGGGGGTGAGCATGCTCGTGGGCTAGCAGGCCCTTGATCGCCTCCCGGTCGTCCCAATATCCTTCCTTTTCCATAGCTCTCTGGTTGATGAAGACATGGCAGGAGCCGGGGTTCTCGAGGTCGTAGACGTTCACGATGGGCCTCTGCCCCAGGATGGCCAGGCCACCAGGCGGCAGGGCCGCCCCCTCAGACAGTTGCCTAACCAGGGGCTCAAGGTCCTTGAGGACAAACAGGGTGATGACCTCCTGTCGCCAGCGAGGCGTGGCAGCATACTTTGCTATGACCTCCTCCTCGACCTGGGCGAGAGAGCCGACGCTGGCCTCGATGTCCGAAACCACCCGCAGCTCTGTGCCAGCGATCCGCCGGAGGCTGAAGTGCTTGAGGAGTCTATTCACCCTTCGCCTTGTTGAGGCGCAGCTCCAGTACGCCGTTCTTGTGGGCCTTCTTCATGGTCGCCGCGTCCACCGAGCAGGGGAGGAGAACCTCCCTGGCGTATTTCCTCTCCCCCGCCGTCTCCAGGGTCAGGACGTCATCCTTGACCTCGACGGTGATCTCCTCTTCGGCTACCCCGGGGAGCTCGGCGACGACGAGAACCGTCGCTCCTTCATCGAAGACATCGACCAGCGGCTCCCGCACCTCGTCCACCACCGGCCCCTCCTCGGTGGAGCGGATGTTGCCGAAGCGTTCGACCCGGGGGGTGCCGCCGATGCCCGTCCTGACGGTGAAGCCGTAGACGCCCCTGCCTCGGTCGCCCAGGCCCTTGACCTTGAACTCCCCCGTTCGGGTCACCTCTGACTCGCCCGCTTCAGCCATGTCCGACACCAGGTTGATGAACTCGCCGAGCCCCTTGAAGATGCCCCCTAAGCCGATATCGACGCCTATCTCCTCTCGACTTTCCCTGCGCGGCTCGCGGCGGCGTGCGCTTGTCTTCTTCTCCGCCATGTCCGTACCTCCTCTTCGCTTAGCTCTCTAGGCTGACTTGTCACCTTTCAACAGACGATTGCTCCTCCCGTCTGCTGCAGACGGTCATGTTTGGGTCCTCCGCACATAGTCCTCCACCGAGGAGACGCTGGCGCCCGATTCCACCGTCAGCGCCTCCCACCACTTTTCCCTGGCCGCTTCGTAGGCTGCCGGGTTCTCTTGCCACTCCCGGAACCGGTCGTAGACTCGCTTGAAGCCCTCCTGGGCCTCCTCCCAGCGCTCCTTCTTGAATAGAGAGCCGATGGGTGCCAGAGCCGTCTTCTCCTCGCCCTCGAAGAGGGTCAGGGCGACATCCCGTTCGAAGTCGGCGCCGTGGCCGGCGCTCATGCCCGAAACCAGATAGCCTGCGACCACCCCGAAGGCCAGAGCAAACCGCCCCTCCAAGTCCAGGCGGTAGCCCGCGTCAACCGCCAGGAAGGTGACCACGTGGGTCGCACCGCTGCCCTCCCGAAATCGTCCAGGGCTGCTCTTCCTCTGGCGGGAGCGATGAATGGCCAGGGCGTCCTGATAAGACAGGGGAGGCTTGTCACGCCAGTAGCGCGGAGGAAGAAACCCCACATCGAAATCCGCCAGGGAGAAGTCGCCGATGTCCCCGATCTTCTGGAAGGCCAAGCGCAGCCTCTCCCAGAGCTCGGCGAAGACCGTCTCCGCCAGGGAGACATCGGGTTGGAGCACGATCTCCGGCCTGGCCCCATCCCGCAGTACCAGGCGGCACTCGATGCCTTCCAGGGCCTGCATCTCAGCCGGGAGGGTGATCTCCACGCTGCCGCTGGTTCGGCCAGCCGAGCGGATCTTTCTAGTACCCCAATCCATCTTTGGCGCCTCCCGCAAGTGGCTGATGGCAGAGGGGGGTCCGACTGCCAAGCCACATCTACGCACTAAGTTCAAGCTAGCTGTGCTAGCGGACTCTCTAGCAGAAATTGTAGCGGATACCTCTGGGTTTGTCAACTCCTGTTGTAGCGACGCGTGGGTTGCCCGGCGCGTTGCACAGTCCAAAGCTTCTTCACAGAACATGCATAGAATCTTCACGGCTTTCCTATAACAAAGCAACATCAGCACCCTTCTAATAGAATCAAGTCCCACACAGAGAAGTCGAACGAGTTGATTGGCCGTCTTGCCATGTCGAATGCGCCAGACCTGTACACACCAGGAACGTCGCCCCATGCCTGGCTGGAGCAAGTGCTGCGGTCGGCCGTAGAGGCTGTTGAGGCCAGATGCGGAGCAGTTGCCCTAGTAGACGCGGGCAATCACAGTCTGTCCAGGGTCGCCTCCTGGGGGCCATTCCCCACCCTCAAAGGGAGAATGACCGCAGTTCGCTGGGTGGCAAGCCGGAGCGAACCCCTGGCCCTGGAGACCCGTCGGCAAGCCCTGCGGGTCCCCGGCCTGGTTATCGAAAGAGGAGAGGGGCTGCCGCTCATCTGTGTGCCCATCAAGAGCAACGGGACGGTGCTCGGCGCATTGCAGGCAAACTTCCCCTCTTTCGATGACGACGAAGACGTCTCAAACAAGCTGCGCACCCTGAAGTTGGCCGCCGACCTGGTGGGTTGCACCCTGGAGAATGCCAGACTGGAGCAGGAACTCCAGGAAAGGGAAAAGGATGTGATAAGGCTGGTCAAGGCCAGCGTCGACGCCCAGGAGGCGGAGCGGGAGAGGGTCTGTCTGGAAGTGCATGATGGGGTTGCCCAAACCCTCGTCTCTGCTTTTCAGTACCTGCAAGCCCTAGAAAACACCCCCCTGTATCAAATGCCAGAGGCAAAGCAGCGCATCACCAGAGCCACCGGCCTCGTAAGGCAGGCCATCCAAGAAGCCAGAGACGTGATTAACAGCCTCACGCCGGCCACCCTGAGGGACCTTGGTTTGGTGGCCACACTGCGCCAAGAGCTGCGGCAGTTCCAGAAGGAAACCGGCTGCAAGGTAGAACTTGAGGCCAGCTGGCCCAGGCTGGCCAAAGATACCGAGGTCACGCTCTATAGAATCGTGCACGAAGCCATTACTAATGTCAGAAAGCACGCCGGTTCCCGAAGGATGCGGATCGAGTTGACCCGAGAGGCTGATCGCCTGGTAGCGCAGGTGAGCGACTGGGGGGTTGGCTTCAATCTCAAGCAGCACGACCTGGCTGCTACAGACCACGGCATCGGGCTGTTCAGCATGCGCAAGCGGGCCGAGCTATTAGGAGGCGCCTGTGACATACGGAGTGCTCCGGGCAAGGGCACAGCAGTCCGGATAGAGGTGCCCATCGTCGAATAGAGAGGGTGCGATGGATCCTGTAAGGGTACTGATAGTGGACGACCACCCCGTGGTTCGCGAGGGGTTTCGCACCATGCTGGCCACCGACCAGGCCATCGAGGTGATAGGAGAGGCCGCCGATGGGCTAGAGGCGGTGGCGAAAGTGGCTGAACTCGAGCCAGACGTGGTGCTAATGGACATTGCCATGCCCACTCTCGATGGCATAGAGGCTACGCGGCGCATCAAGGACCAGCACCCCTCAACAGTGGTCATTATGCTCACGATATATGACAACGATGCCTACGTCGTTGACACCGTACGAGCGGGTGCCAGCGGCTACCTTCTGAAGGATGTCTCCCGCGATCTCCTGATTCACACGATTCGAGCAGCTACTAGCGGCGGCACTCTGATCAAGACCCGTCTTCTGTACGAGGCTATCTCGGGGTTGGTAGGCCCCGATGGCAAACGACGCAGAAGAGATTCCCCCGCTACCACCGGCCACGATGAGCTGACACCCCGCGAGCAGGAGGTTCTGAAGCTGGTGGCGGAAGGACGCACCAACAAGGAAATCGGCAGAATGCTCTCCATAGTCGAAGACACGGCCAAGAAGCATGTCCAAAGTATCATCGCCAAGCTGGGCGCCTCCGATCGCACCCACGCTACGCTGAAGGCGGCGCGTGCCGGCCTTGTCAAGTGAGACCTGGCTCTGCCCCCTCTGGGTGGTGCCCGTTTGGGCCGTGTCCATCTGGGGACTGTCAAGAATGCCCAGGTGGGGGTTGTGGGCAGAGCTAGGATACGAGTGAAATACGTCGGGACGAGGACGTAATAAAAGGAGACTCGTGGCGTCTTTAGCATCAGAAGACGTATCTTTCGCTGACCGTGGTCGCGAAGCACGTTCTCTCTCTGGCGTCCACAGGTGTCAGAGCCACCGCCAAGCCGCTTCGCCAGTGTGGCGGAGCGCCTTCCCCCTCTCTGGACGCCGCTCCCAAAGGTCAACAGGCAGAGTAGGTGAACAGGGGAGCCGTTTGCGGCTCTGCCTGTGGCATTGGGGTCAGCCTATGTACGAAGGGAGGTGAGCTGCATGGCAGTTGAGAAGGCGATCGCGTCCTCGAGCCTGGTCGAGGTCGTCGACAGGATCCTGGACAAGGGCATCGTCGTGGATGCTTGGGTTCGCGTCAGCCTGGTCGGTATCGAGCTGCTGGCCGTCGAGGCCAGGGTGGTCAGCGCTGGCGTCGACACTTTTCTGAAGTACGCGGAGGCGGTGGGGCTGACGGCCGCAGCGGCTTAGGCCAGCCCTGGCCCGGAGGTCCGCAGGAAGGCGTCGGGGCACACCTGCCCCGACCGCCAGCCGAGTTCCTGCTTACCAAGCGCTCGGAGGGCAGAGCCAACGCAGGGGGTAAGCTGCTGGAGTCGCTGGTGTGTCTCGACGCTCATCCGGGCTAACGACCAGCCGTTATGAGAAAACCGGTCCCCTTCTGCAAGGGGCTGAAAGGAGATGAGGAGTGATGGGACTGATCCAGGAATTCCAGCAGGCCGACGCCCAGCGCCGAAAAGAGGTCGCCGCCCTGGCACGCGAGGTGGCGGCCAGACGTGGCGATTTTCGCAAATTCGTTGGCCACCTGCATAGGGTCAGTGGAGACCGCCGCTCCGAGGTGGCCACCATGCGGGCTGACACTGACGCCCTCATCGACCACCTGCACACCAAAGTTGACGCTGACCGCCGGGCAGATGTGGCCGCCTTGCGCTCCCAGGTGGCCACCATGCGCGCTGATGCCGACGCCTTCGTCGGCCACCTTCACAAAGTCAGCGGTGACCGCCGGTCGGAGGTAGCCACCATGCGCGCCGACATCGACGCATTCGTGGGCCACCTTCACAAAGTCAGCACCGACCGCCGGCGCGACGTGGCCGCCATACGGGCCGACGCTGATGCCTTCGTCCGCCACCTGCACAACAAGGTCGGTGCCGACCGCCGGGCGGACGTTGCCGCCATCCGCACCCTGGTGTGGGGTGGGGCGGCGCCCATCAGGCGAGCGGCCCCACGGCCCAGGGCAGCGGCTCCACCAGCACCGCCCCCGGCTGCACCAGCGGCGGCCAAAGCCGAGAGCCCCGAGACCGTAGCCCTGCGGGACGTGGTCTTCGGGTACCTCGCTGACCACCCTGATGGGACCAGGCTGACCGACATGGAACGGGAGTTCGGCATAGCCCGCATCCAGATAGCGAAGACCCTCCACGGCTTGATCGACGACAACAAGGTAGAAAAGCGAGACCTGCTGTACTTTGCCATCTAGCGGGCATGACCTGGCGTCGGTGAACGAGTAGGGCTCGCGGCCCCGGTTCCAGGGGATAGGAGGTTCGGTGGCGGCAAACGTAATCACCTGTGCCTTCTGCGAGGGGTCGGGCAGGGACCCGTTCGGTCTCTTGTCCGGCCTGTCCCGCTGCCAGGTCTGCGGCGGCATCGGCTCCGTGACGATTGGGGAGCCCTGCCAAAGGTGCGCTTTCTGTGAGGGTACAGGCGTACACCCTCACCAGCGCCTCACCTGCACCTGCTGCGGGGGCAAGGGGATGATCAGCGTCCGTGAGCCGGCGCAGAAATGCCCTCATTGTCAGGGGACGGGGGCAGAGCCGCCCGATCAGGGCTTCCTGCCCTGCGCCCTCTGCAGAGGTGCGGGGGTAGTCGCGCTCAAGAAGAAGGCAGCCGCGGCTAGGCAGAAGGTGGAGCAGCTGGCGTAGACCAGTCGTTAGCGCGCCCAACCGGTGGCGAGAGGAGGGAGAAAACCATGGTCGTCAGAGAAGAAGGGGTGACCACCGTACTGGAGCCTCGGCCCCTGCCCCACTTCGTGGAGACGAAGTTCGTCAAAGAGATCACCGACCGCGCCCTGGCCTATGTCAGGGCGGGCTTCCCCGTTCACTTTCGGGGAGCCTCAGGGACGGGCAAGACCACCCTGGCCATGCACGTGGCCAGCAAGATTGGGCGCCCGGTGGTGGTCATCCACGGCGACGAGGAGTTCAGCACCTCCGACCTGGTGGGGGGAGAGTACGGCTACCACATGAGGAAGGTGATCGATAACTTCATCCACTCCGTCCTCAAGACCGAGGAGGACATGATAAGGCGATGGATGGACAACCGCCTGACGGTGGCCTGCAAATACGGCTTCACCCTCATCTACGATGAGTTCACTAGGTCCCGGCCGGAGGCCAATAACATCCTCCTCTCTGTCCTCCAAGAGAAGATGCTGGACCTGCCCGCCGCTCGGGGGGACGGCGAGAACTACCTGAAGGTAGACCCCGAGTTTACGGCCATCTTCACCAGCAACCCAGAGGAGTACGCCGGGGTCTACCGAAGCCAGGATGCCCTGCGCGACCGAATGGTCACCCTGGACCTGGACCACTTCGACGAAGAGACCGAGGTGGCCATAACGGCGGCCAAGTCGGGCCTGTCCCGCAGCAATGCTCAAAAGATCGTCCACGTCGTCAGGGCTCTCCGGGAATCCGGCGTTTGTGAATATGCCCCTACCATTCGCGGGCCGATCATGATCGCCAAGACCCTCAAGGTGCTGCAAGGCTCTGTGGACGCTGGCAACGAGGGCTTCCGCAAGCTGTGTCTGGATATCCTGACCTCAGAGACTAGCAGGGTTGGCAGCAGGGCTCACAGCGCCAAGGTCAGAGAGCTGGTAGGCAAACTGGTTGACCAGCACTGCTAGCTGGTCGGCAGCTCGGCGGTCACGCCGTGGCTCAAGAGGAGGGTGCCGCAAGTGATGCTGACGAGGGTTTTCGCCAGAGTGGATAGGGACGGCAAGATCGCCATCCCTGACAATATCCGCCGTCAGACGGGCCTCCAGCCCGGCCAGCTGGTGGAGGTGAAGGTTGTAGCAAAGAAGAGCGTCGTGATTTCGTCCAGAGGCAGCGCCAGATAGGGCCGGCTGCCCACCCTAGCGGCAACAAAGCCGGGGGTTGAGGTCGGAAGGGAGCAGAGGGCATGAATGACAAGAAAGGGATCGCTGCCCTTAGACACGATGTACGGCGGGCCCGTCGAAAACCCGCCAGAAGTGGTCAGAGCCCGGAGGGGGAACCCGACAGGGCCGCGAGTCAGGCCAGGGGCGTGCAGCATCTCAAGGGCCTGCAGGATATCCATTCCGGCGTAAGCAGGGGTATACATTCCGTACCCCCGCGCAACGATCGCTACTACCTGGACCTGTACCTGCTGCAAATGGAAAGGGAGAGGCTCACCCAAGAAGCTACCGCCCTACAGAAACGAAACGCCCGAATAGAGCGACGTCTAGCCGCGATCACCAGCGAAATGGCTGAGAAGGAACAGAGGGTAACCCAGAACGCCAAGAACCCTCCGCAGGAGAAGCACGAATACAAACAGGAAGAATGGAACCGGATGTCGATCAACTACTGAACCGTCCCCACGGGCCAAGGAGGCGGCAGACGTGCAGTGGCAGCATTACCGAACGAAAGGCGGCACCGCTGTGGTGGGAGAACCAAGGGTGAGTGCTAGCGCCATGGCCAGGTTGGAAATGGTCAGGGAGAAGACGGGGATGGCAAGGATGAAACCCGATCGTCGGGAGAGGTTTGGATTTCCGCCCGAGCCGGAAACCTCGGTAATCACTCCCGTACGAATGCCTGTGCGGGCTACGGTTGGCCGAACTGATGAGACGCTTGGCTGGCGACCGCGTCGGTGGCGAGATGAGGACAACCCGCGACCGGTGGTCCTGAACAGCGCGATGGTAAGTCGCATCGCCCAGCACCTGAAAGCCCGGGAATGGGCCAGGGCCATGGGAAAAAGGCCGAGCACACCCTCGGAGTCCGGTCTAGAAGAATGGGCGGAGACATGGAAAAGGAACAAAGAACTCGAGGAAGGACGTCTCGTTGGGTCACCAACGCCACAGGGTAGGAGGCGGCCTGCTTGACCAGCCGCGAGGTGGTTCCGATGGCAAAGAAATATGTATACGGCATCATCCCGACCATGGACTCGCCGACCTTCGGCGCGTTCGGCTTTCCCCCCAAGGCCGAACAGGTATACACCGTAGTCTACCGAGGTCTCGGTTGCGTAGTGAGCAATTATCTGGGGGAGGACTTTACCTCCCTCTCCAAGGAGAATCTGGTGCGCTGCCTGATGGCCCATCAGGCGGTGATTGAGCGCGTCATGAAGGACTACCCCATCCTGCCTGTCAAGTTTGGCACCCTCGTCGAGGGTGACGGCGAGGTGCAACGCCTCATTGAGCAAGGACACCGCAAATTCACCCAAGCTTTGATCTGGCTGGAGGGCAGGGTGGAGATGGAGGTGGCTGCCACCTGGGACCTGAAGCGGGTTCTCGCAGATATCGGCCAGGAATACGAGATTGTGCGTCTGAAGAAAGCAATAGCCAACAGTTCTCCCGGGGATGTTCTGGAGCAGCAGATTCGCGCTGGGAGAATCGTGAAGGAATCCCTGGACCGGCGGCGGATCAAATATCACGAGCGCATGCTTCAATCCCTCCAGCCGATGGCCCTGGCCGTGCAGCCAAACGCCCTGGTCGCCGATGAGATGGTGATGAACGTGGCCTTCTTAATCCAGAGGGACCGGGAAGGGGAGTTCGACAAGCAGGTGAGGGAGATGGATCAGGCATTCCATGACCAGATAGACTTCCGCGTCATCGGTCCCCTGCCACCCTATAGCTTCGCCAGCGTGGAGGTGGCAAGACCCAGCGCCGAGAAGATCGAGGAGGCGAGGCAAGTGCTCGCTCTCGTTAACGAAGTCTCGGAGGCAGAGGCTAAGGAAGCCTACCGGCGTATGGTGGCGGAGACCCACCCCGACGCCCACCCTGATGGAGAGCAGGGAGGTGAGCGCTTCACCAAGGTGCGGGAGGCGTTTGCCCTACTCACCGCCTATTGCCGGGGCCAGAACGAAGCGAGCGACCGAGCCGCTCAAGACCACCGCTATTCCCTGGCCTCCGAAGATGTCAGGCGGGCTTTTCTGGTTACCGTGGGCCGGTCGGGCGCCCAGGTGACCTAGGCAGGGCGGTGCAGCAAGCAGATGGCTCGCTTCGTACGGCAGGAGGGGGACAACCAAGAGGCAAAGTATCTCTACTGCATCATCAAATGCAGCGGCGAACGCACCTTCAATAGCGTACAAGCGGTCGGTGGCCGCGGTGACAAGGTGCACACGGTGGTCTTTGGGGACCTGGCGGCTGTGCTCAGCGACTCGCCGAACATGAAATACGACACCACCCGGGCAAACATGATGGCCCATCAGAAGGTCATCGAGCGGGTGATGGAGGAGGGGCTTACCGTCCTTCCCATGAGGTTCGGAACGGTCACTACCAAGGGCGCAGCCACGCCCGTGGAGGATATTCGGCACAAGCTCCTCGAAAGTAGGGCTCAGGAGTTCGAGGATCTGTACGAAGACATGGACGGCAGGGCTGAGCTCGGCCTCAAGGCCCTCTGGCGAGACGAGAAGGCCATCTTCGATGAGATCGTCGCTGAGAACAGGGAGATACGAAAGCTTCGCGACTCCCTCATGCCCTACATGGCTCGCCCGCCGGAGGCAACCCACTTCGATAGGTTACGGGTGGGCGAACTCGTGAAGGCAGCGATGGATCGCAAGCGGCAGAGAGAGGCGAAGAAGCTCCTTTCCCGCATCCGCCCGATCGCCGAGCGGATTCGAGAGAACAGGATCATCATGGACAGGATGGTTCTCAACGCGGCTTTCCTGGTCAAAAGGGAGCGGGAAAAGGACTGCGACGAGGCGGTGAGAAAGCTCGACGAGGAACTGAGGGAGAGGATGGTCCTCAAATACACGGGTCCCACGCCGCCTTTTAACTTCTGCGAGATCGTGGTCACCTGGGATGAGGAGTAGCAGTTGCGCAAGCCGCTGCGAAAACGCAAAAGGCCGGCCCCGCCATCGACGGGTGGTGGCAGTCTCTTGCTGGATGTATTGACCATGCCCGTCCTCGGAGTTCCCAGGCTGGTCCACTGGGTTGCCAGGGAGATCGCTGAGGAGGTGAGGAGGCAGGAGCTGGACGAGGGCAAACTTCAGGGGCAGTTGCTGGACCTCCAAATGCGGTACGAGCTGGGCGAGATCGGTGACGAGCAGTACGCGGCGCAGGAAGGTGTCCTACTCGAGAGGCTGAGCTATATTCGCAAAGCCAAGGAGCGGGGCTAGAGACCCAAAGGATGAACCTCGGAGACCTGAGCGGCCGGCACGGCGGCTTGGTGGGGAAGGCGAGCGGCGGATAGTCCCGGAGCAAGGAGGGCGACCATGGCCTTAATGATGACAGAGGTGGCGGAGCGGGCCAGGCAGCAGTTGGCCGAGGTTACCGGCCTCAAGCCGGTGGCGGTGGTGGGGAGCTATAGGGACGCGGAGGGATGGCACATCACGGTGGACTTGCTGGAGATGGCCCGCCTGCCGCAATCGACCGATATTCTCGGCACCTATGTGGTCTCATTGGACGAAGAAGGCAACATGCTGAAGTTCGAGAAGAAGAGGGCCCGCCTCCGCAGCGAATCGTACGAGGAGGAGGAAGAGTAGAACCCCGGATGTCGGAGTTCATTGTCAAGAGGGTCTTGCGTTTGACCACATGAGCCGAAGAGGGCAGACAAGATGAGTCCTAATGAACTGCAGATCTTGAGGCTGGCTCAGGAACTCAAGCTCGTGGACAAGCTGACCGTCGCCCGCAGAATGGGCATCTCGACCGGGTACGCCCAGTGTCTCCTGAACTTCTTGACCAGGCACGAATGGCTAGAACCGGTGTCCCTTGGGACCAAGAGCGGCTACGTGGTGACCGAACAGGGGCGGATCTGCTTCCTCGACAGCCTGCTCCAGCTTCGGGCGGGACTTCAGAAGAAGATAGACTGGCTGACCTACCAGCGGGACAGGGTGAACGAGAAGATAAGCCGGCTCGCACTTGCAGAAGTGGAGGAGGTGAAGGGGGAAACGGCGCAGGTAGGGGGATCATAGCGTGGAAGAGGGCAAGTATCTCTACTGCCTGATCGAAGGTAGCGACACCAGGAACTTCGGCCCTATAGGCATCGACGATCGCGGCGACGAGGTCACTACCATTTCCTATCAGGGTCTCAGTGCGGTCATAAGTAGCGTGCCCATGAGCAGGTACGTGGTTAGCCGAGAAACCATGACCAAGCATGAAAAGGTGATCGAAGAGGTAATGAAGGACTGCACCGTCCTCCCAGTAAGGTTCTATACGGTCGCTCCCACCGTGGACGAGATTCGCAGCCTCCTCAAAAAGAGATATACGGAATTCAGGAATCTTTTAAGATACTTGGACAACAGGGTGGAGCTTGGTCTGAAGGCTCTTTGGAAAGACATGGAGATGGTCTTTCGGGAAATCATCGGGGCGAACGAGGAGATCAGGGCTCTCCAGGAGAAGATAGGGCAGGCCTCCTCCGAACGAGCCGATGCCGCCAAGAAAGCCCTGGGCGCCAGGATGAAAGCACTACTGGAGGAAAAGAAGGCCCAGGAGGCAGAAGGCCTACTCGACCCCTTGAAAAAGATCTCGCTCGATGTGCGGTTCAACAGGACCCACGGCGATGACATGATATGCAACGCCGCCTTCCTGGTGGATAGACGGTGGGAGAAAGAGTTCGACGTTCGCGTGGACGAACTGATGGCGGCGCATGGTGATAGGGTCAAGTTTGTCTATGTGGGGCCAGCACCGCCCTACAGCTTCGTCAACATAGTGGTAAGTGAGAGGGAGTGAACGCTGATGGCCCTGGAAGCAGCGAGAGACACCGACGGCGCAGGCCTGGCCGACGTAGTAGATAGGATATTGGACAAGGGGCTGGTCATTAACGCCGACATCATGGTGTCGGTCTCCGGGGTTGAGCTGCTCGGCATCAAAATAAGAGCCGCCCTGGCATCGTTCGAGACGGCGGCGATATACGGCCTGGAGTTTCCCTCGGGGACCAACCTGGAGACGCCGGCCTGGCAGGAGGCGGTGATCGCCAAGGAGAGCTGTCCCCAGTGCGACAAGAGGGTGCCCACCGAAGAGCTTATCACGACCGGTTGCCCCTGGTGCGGCTGGATAAGCGCCAAGGCGAGGGCCATCCCGCCCGCAACCTAGGGAAGGGGAAGGCAATGGAGGGTACGAGCGGAAAGAAGAGGGCCAGCGATAGGCGGAGAACCGCCGAGCACAAGACGGTGGCCGAAAAGAAGTTCGCTGAACAGGAGGAAAGGATAAGGGAGCTTGAGGAGAAGATCAGGAGGCTGGAGGCGGCGACTGCCGAGGAAGAGTCCGAAGGCAGCGCCGAAGGGACGGCTGCCAGCATACTCGGCCAACTCAGCGGTATGCTTCCCGGCCTCGACAGTCTCATCAGCGGGCTGGAGAAGTCGGAGGCCTTCCAGGAGAGGCTGAGAGCTATCGACGAGGAGATCGAGGCCAGGCTGAGGAGCGAGCCGCTGAAGCGAGTGGAGGTAGGCGGCACGATGTCCTCACTTCGGAGCCGCCCTACCGGGAGGCCGATGGGAAGGAGGGCCGTGCCCGTAACGCGGCAGGCACCCGTGCCAGAGCCGAAGGTTGCCACCGTCCAGGAACCTCCTGCGGATGTCTTCGACGAGGAGGCCCACCTCAAAGTAGTTGCCGAACTGCCCGGCATTGAGGAAGAGGACATAGAGATAGATCTACATGGCGCTCACCTTGTCATATCGGCCAGTACACCCGCCCACAAATATCACAAGGAAATCGTCTTGCCTTGCGCACCCGAAGGGAAAGTCGAAAGACTATACCGAAATGGCATCCTAGAGCTCACGCTGTGGAAAGAGTAGCCGGTCCGGAGCCATGGTAGTCGATATCGATGAGAAGAACCTCAAGCACGGTGTGCTGGGGCTTGTCATCGCCCTGGTGGAGATAATCAAAGAGGCCCTCAAGCTTCAGGCAATGAAGCGCATGGAAGGCGGTAGCCTGACTGAAGAGGAGATGGAGAGGCTGGGAGAGGCGCTCATGGACCTGGATGCCGCCATCGAGGAGATAAAGGAAGAGCAGGGGATCAGCGAGTCAGTGAAATCGGTGCGGGATGGCCTGGACGACATCGTGGACGATGTTATCGATAGGTTCATAAACCCTGGGGAGTGGCAGAAAGAAGCCGAATCAAGAGGAAGCCCGGCACATGCAGCACGCTGACAACGTTCGAGTGGGCCCAAGCGAGGGCGAAGCCACGACCAAGGTGGAGGGACGATACCTCTACTGCGTTGCTGATAGCGGTGAGAAGGTGAGCTTGGGCCCTATCGGGATGAATGGCGAGGAAGTCTATACCGTCCCCTATAAGGACATCTGCGCGGTAGTGCATGACTGCCCCGCTGAGCCGTACCAGTCGGCCGACGCCGAGGTGGTCAAAACCTGGGTGATAGCGCATCAGCGGGTGGTCGACAAGGCCTGGGAGAAGTGGGGCACCGTGCTGCCCCTAGGCTTCGACACCATCATCAGGGATCAGGCGGGCAGCGACCCCCAACAGAACGTGGAGAACTGGCTCGCGGCGGACTACCAGACCATCAAGCGCAAGATGGAGACGGTGAGGGGCAAGGCGGAATATGGGGTGCAGGTCTTTTGGCAGCCCCGGCTTATCGCCAGGCACATCGCTGAAACGAGCGCCGAGATCGGCGGGCTGGAGGAAGACATCAAGTCGAAGCCAAGAGGCCTGGCATACATGTACAGGCAAAAGCTCGAGAACGCCCTAAAGAGGGAACTGGAAGCCAAAGCGGATCAGTGCTTTAAGGATTTCTACAGTCGGATCAAGAAGCACGTTTGCGACCTTAGGGTGGAGAAGACCAAGAAGGCCGACAATGACAGGCAGATGATCATGAATCTATCGTGCCTGGTCGACGGAGACAAGTCGACGGACTTGGGTGAGGAACTGGAGGGCATCGACAAGATGGAAGGGTTCTCGGTTCGTTTCACCGGGCCGTGGCCGCCCTACAGCTTCGTTGGCGCTTCATAGCAGAGAGGCAGTTAATGGAACCGACCCGCGATTCCCACGCTACTCTGGTCGATCTCCTGGATAGGATTCTGGACAAGGGCCTGGTGATCTACGCAGACATCATTGTCTCTGTCGCCGGCATCCCTTTGATCGGCGTCAACCTGAGAGCCGCCCTGGCTGGAATGGAGACGATGCTCGAGTACGGCGTGATGCAAGAGTGGGACGAGCGCATCCGCGCCTGGGAGCGAGAGAGGCGAGGGGAAAAGGCAGTGTCCATGGTTTCGGGCGATGGTGACGGCCCAGTGGACGCAACTGCTTTTGCCGGTTGAGGAAAGCATCTATGCCAAAGGCAGTCGGTATTGACCTGGGGACCACCTTCTCGGTGGCGGCCTATCTAGAGGGCGGCCGGCCAATGATCATACCCAACGCTGAGGGCGACCGCCTGACGCCTTCGGTGATCGGCTTTCTCAGGGATGGAAAGCGCCTGGTGGGCCAACTCGCCAGACTACAGGCTGTCGCCAACCCCGACGGCACCATCTTCTCCATAAAGAGGCATATGGGGCGGCGAGCCTATTTGGACCTGGATAGCCTGGGCGACGACCGGGAGATCATTCGCCAGGTCAAGAGGCGCATGGGGTCTGACTATTGGGTCAGGATCGGCGATAAGGAATATACGCCCGAGGAGATCTCAGCGCTGATTCTGCAAAAAGTCAAGGCCGACGCTGAAGGCTATCTGGGCGAGAAGATAGACAGAGCCGTGATCAGTGTCCCTGCCTACTTCAACGTGAGCCAGCGCCAGGCGACTGTGGATGCCGGTACCATCGCCGGCCTTGAAGTGATGCGGATCATCGACGAACCCACGGCCGCCGCTCTCGCCTACGGCCTCGACTTGGAGGGCATTCACACCATCCTGGTCTGGGACCTGGGTGGCGGAACGTTCGATGTCTCTATCCTGGAACTGGGTGACGGCCTGTTCGAGGTCAAGGCGGTCAATGGCAATACCTGGCTGGGTGGTGACGATTATGACCAGCGAATGGTGGAGCACCTCGCTGATGAGTTTCAGCGGCAATACGGGGTTGACCTGCGACAGAATAGGGTAGCTTTGCAGCGGCTCAAAGAGGTAGCGGAGAAGGCCAAGACTGAACTAACGGATGCAGAGTGCACACGCATCAGGATACCTTTCCTCGATGCTGGCCAAGGGAGCCCCAAGCACTGGGAAACAACCCTAAGCAGGGCGAAGTTCGAAGAGCTGACCGAGGATCTGCGCCAAAAGATGGTGGGCCCCACCAAGCAGGCGCTCGCCGATGCAGGGCTGGAACCCCAGGACATCGATCGGGTGATCCTGGTAGGCGGGGCAACCAGGATGCCCGCCGTACGAGAGCTCATCAGGGAGCTCGTAGGCAAGGAACCGTATAAGGACATCCATCCCGACGAGGTGGTGGCCATGGGGGCGGCTATCCAGGCGGGCATTCTAACGGGGGAAGTACGGGGGAAGGTGCTAGTAGACGTTACCCCCCTATCTTTGGGAATTGAGACTCAGGGCGGAATATTCACCAAGATCATCGAAAAGAATACCACCATTCCCGTGTCCCAGAGCCAGATCTTCACCAACGCCGCCGACAATCAGACCTCCATGGACATTCACGTCTTGCAGGGTGAGCGGGACATGGCTATCCACAACATGACCTTGGATAGATTCGAGCTAGCCGGCATCCCCGCGGCGCCAAGGGGAGAAGCGCGGGTTGAAGTGACCTTCGATATCAACGTCAATGGCATCCTCCATGCGTCCGCCCATGACCTGTATTCCGGTAACTCCCACCAATTGCGGATCAGCCCTCGCTTCTACGGCCTGCCTGGTGAAGAGATAAGCCGGATGGTCGAAGAGGCTGAGAGATACGCTGAGGAGGATCAGAGACGGCGGGCAGAGGTGGAAATAGGCGTCAAGGCCGACAACATGGTTCGGGCTGCCCGACAAGCTATCGAAGACAGCGGACCGAAGGCGGATCTGTCCCTGGCCACCGAGGTGGAGAGAGGGATACTACAAGTACAGGCCGCTCTGGCAGGCGGCGATAGCGAGGAGATCAGGTCGAGAACGGAAGAGCTGGAGTGGCCGATCAAGGCCCTACTTGGCAAGACGAAAGAGAAGAAACAGCGGCAGTGGTGAGAGCAACCAGACCCCCCCTAGAGCCGCGCCTGGCTGGTGACGAGCAGATCATCCTCCATTCTCAGGGTGGATACAAGGAGAACCCACGCTCGGCCTGGAAGCTGGGGCGGTTCCACCTGACCAGCGATAGGCTGATCTTCTCTGTGCCGACGGGCATCCTCTTCCAGGTAGCTCTGACCGACATACAGAGCATCGAGGTGGAGCAAGCGAGGTTCGCTCTCGGCAGGTGGAAGGATGTCATCGCGATAGCGTACCGGCGCCCGACAACTCGAGCGGCGTCTAGAGTACAGATCATTATGCGCGATCTGGAGCTCTGGCGGAAAAAGCTCTTCGAGATGACCCTGCTGGAAATCGACCAGGAAACCGTGGACAGGGTGATGCAGGAGCTAGACCCCCAAAGCAGAGAGATAGTCGCCTATCTCTGGGTAAGCCGGCACGCCACCATTGATGAGTTGGCGGAGCTGATAGCGGCCCCCACCCACATGGACGTCCTGCTCAAGATACGGGGGGTGATAAACCCAGCCGCCGAACGAATGACCGGCAGCCCAATACTAGCCTTTCACAGGTCCAGGGTTGACCCCGTAACCGGGGAAAGGGTCTTGTTCAGTTGGTGGATCATCGGCCCAGCGCGAGCAACGGAAGGAGGCAGAACGGGGGCGCTGCTGGACGTTTTCGACGAAGGGGATCGCATCAGTGTCGTCGCTGAGCTGGCGGGCGTTAGTGAGGAAGAAATCGTTCTAGGGGTAGCCAAAGACAGGCTCACCCTTTCCGTCAGAGGGTCTGAAGAACAGTATGACGAAGAAATCGCCCTGCCAGCGGAAGTCAGGGTCGACACGTTGACCAGAACCTACACCAACAACGTACTGGCGGTCAGCCTGGAGAAGCTGGGGAATACCTATGAGAGGAAGCCGCAACCATCCAAAGCTTCCTGAAGCCAAGTGACCGCTCGCCGCAGGTCGCCGAGGAAGTTTCCAAGAAAAGCCTCGGCCGGCCCCAGCTAGGAGAGGGGAGATCTAGCAAGAAGGCACCATGACTATCAGCGTCCAGGCCGTACGGTTTCATCAGAAGCAGGACGACGTAGCCCTTTACGTGGCGGTTCTTCCCGCGGCTCAGGTTCTAGCTCACTGCAAGGTTGATTGCTTCCGAGAGGACACCCCCTGGGGCTATCAGCGACCCGTTGCCCGGGCTCGACTAAGGCAAGTGTCCTCCTATCTCCAGCGGGACGAAGGCCTGCTACCGACCTCCATCTTGCTGTGTATTCGCCGCCCCGACCGACCCAGCTTCGAAGTCAAAGGCCGGGCCGGCCCCGTTGGCGAGTGGGGTGAGTTGGTCATACCGGCTGAGGTGACCCTGTGGGTAGTGGATGGCCAGCATCGTCTCTTCGGTATTCAGCGGGCTTTCAGGAAAGACAGAGTCAGGTGGGCCAAAACGTACCCTCTGCCCGTGACGATCCTGGAGGGGCTCGACGACTACGCCGAGATGCGCTGCTTCCACGTTGTGAACACTCGCCAGAAAGGCGTGCCGACCGACGTAGTAGACCGCCACCTTGTTTCTATGCGGGAGGTGGAGGGGCTCGGCCTCATCGAGAGCATGGGTGAACGCAGCTATGTGCGGGCAAGAGCAACGGAGATCGCTGACTTCCTTCGCAAATCGCCAAACAGCCCGTGGTTTGGCACGGTGTGGATCCCCGGTGAGAAGCGGATCTCCAAGCACCTCATTGGTCAGCACTCACTGGTAGCCTCGCTGCAGCCCGTGCTGAGGGACGACTTCATAAAGCGTCTAGACGACCTTCAGGTGGCTCAACTGCTGGTGGACTACTGGTCAGCTCTGAAGGCGCGGTGGCCGGGGGCCTTCGCGGAACCCCGCCAGCACATCATCCAGAAGGCATGGGGCGTCTCTGCGCTCCACATGCTCTTCCCTGCCGTGGTGGACGTGTGTCGGGAGTCTAAGGACTTCTCCACCGAGGCAATGTATGAGATCCTAGCCGAAATGAGGCTGAGCACCCTGTTCTGGCACCGCGAGCATGGCCACCCGCTCACCAGGGAGAGAAGCCCGCGGTTCCTGCGAGCGCTGGTCGAACATTTGCGGGAGGAACTCCCTCGTCCCCGATTGGTCCGCGTCTAGGAAGCCACAGTCTTGATGCCTGCAGTGTGGGTCGTCAGCAACTTTCGGAATCTGTATCAGCAGTTCCCAATGGACATCTGAAGGCTTGCTTTCGCTCCCCGGGGGGTACCACGCAGAGGGCTCCTCTGGCCAGCACGTCCTGATTGACAATCCGGGTCCGCTCGGTGGCACCGATCACCGACCCATGATCACCTGCTTCTCAGGCAGGTGATCACGCACGGGTAGACAGCCTATCGACCCAACCCCGGCGCTGACGTCGTCCAATGAATGTTATCGACCGCCTTAGCTGGTCTGCAATCCCAGTTGTCCGAATCTAGCGTCCTCGGCTGAGTCAAAGGATCTCGGACTTCTGATCCGGAAGTCGTGGGCTGTTACTGAAGATTCAGGTCCAGCGGTCTCAGCCGCTAAGAGCGATCCATGTTTCGTGGAGGCGAATGCCCAGCAGCGTACCTGAAGCGCATTCAGGTGGACGGACTCGGCTTCGGGTCGTGCTGGCCGGGGCACGATCTAGGCCGATCAACACGGCTGTGGAGGCTGGCCGTCCGAGCGCAGGACTAGAAGTCCGGGGCTCCGCTGTGGGCCCGTGGCTGCCCAATTTAGATTCGATTGGGTGCTCTTGAGCACCCGCCTCGATCCACTTTCTTGCCGAGTCCGGGGCTGAGATTCGGGGCGGGGGAAAGAGAAAGCCGCCCCGAAAGGCGGATCCTGAATCTATCTTGCGCCGCTGGAGGGCCGGGTGGGATTCGAACCCATGACTCCCGGATTAAAAGGCAGCGAGTGGAGGCCCAATTGCCAAGGCCTCAGATTCAAAATCTGGGGTGAAACCGGGGTGGGGTTAAGCCCCCAGAACTTGCGCCAACAGGGCCACTAACCACCCAATGCCAACCCAGGATCTTACCCTAGATTCTACTTCCTGTTTACCACTTGTTCATTTGTCGTCCTCCCTGTAGCTCCTACACTGGAAGTAGGCTGAAAGAAATGGCGGCCTTGTCCTCGGATCCGACGGTCGGCAAGTGAGGACGGAGCTACCGGAGGGAGAACGGGTTGCCTTCTGCAACCACCATCCAAACGGAGGGTACATCGAGTGGACGGCCCGGAACTGCACTTAAGAGAGAAGCAAGAGCGGAATGGGTGGATACCCGATCTGAGTGTCATCGGGATGGGCCGGGTAGGGCTTGTCACTGCCCTGAGCTTTGCCGCGAAGGGGCATCGCGTCCTTGGTGTCGACCTGGACCATCGTATGGTAGCCAAGTTGCGAAAGGGCCAGGCTTCTTTCTTTGAGCCGGGACTCCATGAGCTTCTGACGAAAGTCCTGGACTCCGGGAACTTGGAGGTCAGCGAGGTCTATGATGAGCGGCTATTGCCTGCTCTCATACATTTGGTCTGTGTGGACACGGGCTCGGTGGACGGGTCGGCCATCGACCTGACCAATCTACTCTCCGCTCTCCGAGACCTTTCGCCGTACGTGCGGCTGGATGCCGTGGTGGCTCTTCGCAGCACAGCCCCACCCGGCACCACCGAGGCCGCCAGGCGGTTACTGTCCAAGAACGGCACTGGCCCCTCTGTAGCCTGCAATCCCGAATTCCTCCGTGAGGGGTCGGCCGTGGAGGATTTCTTTAACCCCGATCGGGTGATCCTAGGCGTGACTACGGAAGAGGCACGGGAAGCCCTTCTGTCCCTCTATCGGGACTTCCCAGGGGAGAAGATTGTCTGCCACGCCAGGACCGCCGAAATGGTCAAGTACGCGGCCAATACCCTACTGGCCGTCAACATCAGCTTCGTCAACGAGATTGCCAGCATCTGCGAAAGGGTCGGCGCCGATGTCAGGATAGTGAGTCGGGCCCTAAAGCTAGATCACAGGTTCGGTCCTCATGCCTACCTGGAGGCCGGCTTAGGGTTCGGTGGTTCCTGCTTGCCCAAGGATATTGCCGCCCTCGCGCTTGTGGCCAAGCTCGTCCAGCAGCCAACGAGGCTGCTGGACGCAGCGCGAGAGGTCAACGACGCCCAAAGGCAGGGGGTCATCGATCGGCTCCTGGAGAGGCTTGGCGATCTGGAAAGCAGAGTGATCGGTATCATTGGCCTGGCCTTCAAACCCAACACCGATGATGTCCGGGCTGCGCCCGGGCTAGAGATTGCCCAGAGGCTTGTCCGCATAGGGGCTTGGGTCAAAGTCTACGACCCACTTGTTGAACATGATACCTTCCGCCACGCCCCGTACGAGGTGGCGAAGGATGTCTATGAGGCAGCGGATGGCGCCGACGCCCTCGTTTTGGCCAATTCTTGGGATGGCCTAAAGAGTGTCCGGTTGGAGCGGATCCGGCGCCTTATGCGAAGGCCTCTGGTGATCGATGGAAGGAACGTCTTCGACCCGCGAGCAATGCGGGAGAAGGGGTTTGAACATATCGCTCTGGGTGTAGGTGACGAGCACCAGCCGCTGCCGTACGGCAGCCTCGACAAGACTCCCGCTGAGCCTTGGGAGCTCGCTCTGCCAAGGTCATCACGGGATAGGCTGGGCCTCATAGACAAGGATGGTTTCGCAGCATGACAGACGAAGGATACATTGCCCTCAGCAAGCCCACCATAGGGCAAGAGGAAATTGACGAGGTTGTCGATACCCTGCGCGCGGGCTGGGTGACCGAGGGCCCCAAGGTTCGACGCTTCGAGGAGGCATTTCGCGACTACGTCGGCGCTGCCCACGCCGTCGCCGCCAGTTCAGGCACGGCGGCCCTGCACGTGGCCCTGGCTGCTGCCGGCATCGGCCCGGGCGATGAGGTCATCACCACGCCGTTCACCTTCTGTGCCACCGTGAACGTCATTCTGTACATTGGGGCTACGCCGGTTCTGGCTGACATCCGCCTGGACGACTACAACATCGATCCGGGAGAGGTGGAGAAAAGGATTACAGCCCGCACCAAGGCGATAATCCCAGTCCACTTCGCAGGCCAGCCCTGCGATATGGATCGGCTGCTGGCCCTGGCTCGTGAGCATGGTCTCGTCATCATCGAAGATGCGGCCCACGCCGCCGGTGCCGAGTACCGAGACCGGCGGATTGGTTCCATAGGTGACATGACCGCCTTCAGCTTCTACGCCAGCAAGAACATGACTACCGGCGAGGGCGGCATGCTTGTCACCGACGATGAGGAGCTGGCCCGCCGAGCCCGCCTCTTTGTTCACCAGGGCCTCACCCGTGATTCCTGGGCTCGCTACTCCCACAACAGCTTCTGGCAGCATGATGTCGCAGCCTTGGGGTTTAAGTACAACATGTCGGATGTCCTCGCCTCCTTGGGGATCCACCAGTTGGCGAGGCTGCCACACCTAACGGAGGCCCGTCAGCGGATCGCCCAGCAGTATCAACAGCTCTTCGAGTCTGTGCCGGAGATCGTTGTCCCTCAGGCGCTTGGGGAAGTGAGCCACGTCTGGCACCTGTTCGTGATCCGCCTTCGCACCGAGATGCTTAGCATCGACCGGGGCCGGTTCATCGAACTCATGCGCGAGAGGGGCATTGCCACCTCGGTGCATTACATCCCTATCCACTATCACTCCGCGTATTGCCAGCGCTTCGGTGACCTTCGGGGCCAGTTCCCCAACACCGAATCCGCCTACGAGGGCATTGTCTCGCTGCCCATCTACCCAAGCCTGACGGAAGCCCAGGTCCAGAGGGTGGGTGAGACGGCCATCGACATCATCCGTCGACATCGAAGATGAGTCGGCAGAGGACTATCTAATGGTTGACCGAGTTCTGATCACAGGAGGCGGTGGGTTCATCGGGTCCCACCTCATCGAGAGCCTGCTCCAGCAGGGTCGGGAGGTGGTCTGTCTGGACCGCTTCAACCCTCTGGAGGTGGAGAGCGGGAACCTTGCGGCGGCGCGCGGGTCGACGGCCCTCCGGGTGGCCGTTGGAGACATGCTGGACAGCGAGTTCCTGAACCACACCTTCTCCGCTTTCCCGGTGGACGCCGTCGTCCACTTAGCGGCCCAGGTCAACCTGAGAGCCTCTGTAGAGAACCCTGGGCCCTACATAGATGCCAATGTGGCGGGGACCACCAACCTGCTGGCGGCCTGCGCCAAGTTTGGTATCCCCAAGTTCGTCTTCGCCTCCTCCGACTCCGTCTACGGCCAGCCCGAGAGAACCCCCATAGCTGAGGACGCGCCGTTGCGGCCTCTTTCTCCCTACGCCGCCACCAAGGCAGCGGCAGAGGTCTTCTGCTACACCTACTCGCGTCTCTTCGGGCTCTCAGTGATACCCCTCCGGTTCTTTTCCCCCTACGGACCCCGCCAGCGGCCCCAGCTGGCGGTGTCTAGCTTCACGCGGCGCATCGCCACCGGCGACGATGTCCTCATCTACGGCGATGGCTCCAGCCAGCGGGACTTCACCTACGTGTCCGATGTGGTGGCCGGGATCGAGGCCGCCGTGGATTCCCCTGTGGAAGGATTCCAGTCCATTAACCTCAGCGGTGGGCGCCCCGTTTCCATGCTCTACCTGGTTCAACTCATCGAGCAAGGCCTGGGGGAAAAGGCGAGAATTCGCTTCATGCCAGCGAGGCCTGAAGAGAGCCACACCCTCTGCGCTGACCTCACCCGTGCCCGTAGTGTCCTGAACTATCAGCCTAGCGTCCCCATCGAGAATGGGATCGCATTGTTTATCGCTTGGTGGAAGGCCAGCCATTCGGCGCCGGCAGGGACGTTTCAAGCGGCTCCAAAAACTCCCGCTAGCCGAAAACGTAACACCGTCCCCTAGCCTCGCCTTTAGGAAGTGATAGCCATGATGTCAGCGAAACGCCTGATCTGTCCGACTGACGAGCGGAGCGTCGACGGCCGCGAGGCCCCTAAGGTCTCATTTGTCCTGTGTGCCCACAACGAGGAGGAAAACCTCCGCCCTCTGCACTCATTACTGACCAGTTTCATCGATGAGCTCAGCCTGACAGCGGAGATCATCATCCTCGATGATGGCAGCACCGACGGGAGCTGGAGTGTCATGAAGGAGATCCAGGCGTCGGATAGCCGCGTTGTCCTCCTCAGACACTCCCGGAATCTCGGCGAGGCCGCGTCCTGGGCGGACGCTTTCCGCGCTGTCAGAGGGGACATACTCATATCCATGGATGCCGATCTTCAGGACGACCCCCGGGAAGCATCCAAGCTCCTGGCCAAGCTAGAAGAAGGCTACGATATGGTGGCATCGTGGCGGTTTCCCAGGCGGGATCCCTTAGGAAAGCGTCTGCAGTCTCTGGTGGCAAGAGTGCTACAGAGGCTGGTGCTTGGTGTTAGTGTCCACGATTCCGGATCCGGATTGAGGGTCTTCCGCAAAGAGGTCGCCAAGGCGCTGCCTTTGTATGGAGGCTTCCACCGCTTTATGCCAGCCCTGGCGACGGCATTGGGTTTTCGGGTAGGAGAGGTGAAGGTCCAGCACCACCCCAGGCCAGAGGGACGTTCGCATTACGGGTTGGCCCGGCTGGCCATAGGTCTAACGGACCTGGTGGCCGTCTTCTTCCTGATTCGCTTCGCCGTACGCCCCCTCCAGTGGTTCGCTCGCTGGGCCCTACTGTCCCTAGCGGTCGGCCTGGCCCTGACAATCGCCGCGACGGTTCAAGGCATCCTTTCGGGGGACTGGCCGGTGTTCGCACCCCTTCTGATCGGCGGGGTGCTTATCGCGGCATGGGGCCTAGGTGTCCTTATGATGGGACTGCTAGGGGAGCTCGCGATCTACTTCTTTGACCGCCTGGAAAAGCAGCTTCCGAAGGAGCATCCGTAGCTGTCAGGAGATTGGCCATCACGCCAAGCTGTCCCATGAAACTCGTTTGCCTCCGCAAGACTCTGTCGTTGGGAAGACGCCCATGGACGGTGATAGTCCGGGCTGTGGTGTCGATCTTGCTCCTCGGGTTCATGATATGGCGGATCTCGCCTGGAAGGCTCCTTTCCCTATGGCGTGATGCTGAACCAGTCCCTCTCGTAGGGGCGTTTCTTATATTGCTAATGGCGCAGGTGCTCAGCGGCTATAAGTGGGGGCTACTCCTCAGGACTTATCAGCCGACTGTGCGTTCGGCCTGGGCCATCAGGACCTACTTTGTTGGCATGTTCTTTAGCACGATCCTCCCCTGGTCCTACGCGGGCGATGGCGTTCGGTCCTACGTGGCCACCACAGAAATGACCTTACCCCTAAAGCAATCCATAGCCACGGTAGTGATCGACAGGCTTACCGGATACCTTGCGCTTTTTCTGTTTGGTCTTCTTGCCCTCGCTTTCTTGTATTGGCCTCTGCCGGTAACCCTTGCTCTAGCTGTAGTCGGGGCTGTGGGTCTCATTCTGATGGCCAGCCTTCTTCCCCGTTACAGCTCGTCAATTAGGTCCCTGCCTGGCCCCACTAGCCAATTCTTGGCAGAGAGAACTCTCGCGGTGAGCCTCCGGGAGGCTTTGCTCCTCTCCTTCGTATTTCATTCCGTTGCGATCCTCGCCCTCGGTCTGATCATACGGGGCTGTGGCCTGCATCTCCCTTGGGCCTACATCGCGGTGGCGGAGTTGGCGACCTCAACCGCCTCCGTTGTGCCTGTGTCGCTGGGCGGCATAGGTCTGAGGGAGCTCTCTCTAGCCACACTCCTCACGGCCCACGGCGCATCCTCCGAAGAAGCCACCGCTGTCGCTTTCGCCTACGGCCTCACCTTCGTGGCCTTAGGATTGTCCGGAGGGTTGGTCCTGCTTCTACGACAGGTTGCCCTGATGCGGAGAACACTAACTAGGCTGAAGGCAGAGGAGACATTGTGAAGGCGCTTCACAGCCGCTGGCCCAGCTGGTTCCGGCGTGTGCCGAGGGATAACGGCGCGCAGGGTTCGGCCCCCGCCGCCTGCGTCGTCCTCAAGGGTTTGCCTCCTCAGCAGTCCGCTGAACGGGTACTTATCAGGTGGCAGCGGTGGTTTGGCTTCATCTTGGTTCTGGGGTTGCCCGCCTGCCTGATCTTGTACACTCAGGCCACTTTGATCTTCTTATTGGCCGCTTCGGTGTCGATATATACCCTCTGCAGCCTGTACAAGCTGGCCGTTACGTTGCGGGCCTTCTGGTCGTCTCCCGAGGTACCTGTATCAGGCGGGGATATCGCCGCCCTGGATAAGGTTCCCCTGCCGGTGTATACGATCCTGCTCCCCGTCTACCGAGAGGCGAATGTGGTTCATCAGCTTGTCCAGAGTGTCACTGCCTTGAATTACCCCCAGGACAAGCTGGACGTCAAGATCCTGTTGGAAGCGGACGACCGAGAGACGGCCCAGGCTCTCGCGGGCCTGAAGCTCCCTCCCTGCTTCGAGGTTGTTGAGGTGCCGGAAGGCAAATCTCGGGGGAAAGCGCGAGCCTGCAATTTCGGTCTGTCCCGGGCCAGAGGGAAGTTCTGCGCTCTATACGACGCCGAGGATCGGCCCGATCCAGACCAACTCAAGAAGTCACTCATCGCCTTTGCCAAAGGCGGAGAGCGGGTGGCTTGCGTTCAGGCCAAGCTGAGCTACTACAACCCCAGCCAGAACCTCCTCACCCGCTGGTTCACCACTGAGTACTCCGCGTGGTTTGACCTCGTCCTACCAGGGCTGCACGCCTGGGGTGCGCCGATCCCTCTCGGGGGCACGTCCAACCACTTCCGGGTCGATGTGCTGCGCGAGGTGGGTAGCTGGGATGCCTTCAACGTCACCGAAGATGCTGACCTGGGCGTCCGCCTTTATCGCCGTGGCTGGCGAACCGTCATCATAGACTCCATAACCTATGAGGAAGCGAACAGCAATTTCTTCGGCTGGATAAGGCAGCGGTCGCGCTGGATCAAGGGCTACATCCAAACATGGCTCGTGCACATGCGCAATCCGCTGCGCCTGCTGAGGGAGATGGGCCTCCACGGCTTTCTCAGCTTTCAGGTCATGGTGGGGGGTACTATCTTCTCCTACCTTGCCAACCCCATCTTCTGGGCGATGACGGGTGTTTGGTACATCAGCCGTCCCGGGGCTCTCCCTGCATTGTTCCCTCTTCCAGTCTTCTACATAGGGACTGTCGCCTTCGTGGCCGGCAACCTCTTCTTTATCTACTCTCATGTTCTGGGTTGCCTGAGGCATCGGCAGTACAGCCTCGTCAAGTACGCTTGGACCATGCCCATCTACTGGCTACTGATGAGCGTCGCCCTGTGGAAGGCGATCTTCCAGCTGGTGCGGCGGCCCCACTATTGGGAAAAGACAGAGCACGGGCTTGATGGGCTGACGCAGGCTGGTGAGCTCTCTCTTGGAGGGATCCACCGTGCAAACAGTTAGAGAGAGGGAACACGTCTCGACCTCGACAAACCTGAGGAAGTATCAGAGCCGCAACGGGTTTAAGCGTCTCATCATCAAGCGGTTTAACCTGCGGGTGGCTGGAGTGATCGAGAGACTGGAACCGCAAGGGGTACTGGATGCCGGGTGCGGCCACGGCTTCGTCATGTCGTTCCTAGTGCAGAGGCGAGGGGTGGTATTTAGGCCATGATTGTTCCCACCTTTGCCCGCCTGAGGTCTGGCTCACGCCAGGATCTGAGCAGTCTCCTGCTGCCGCTGCTCATGCTGCTGGCGGTGGCGGTGACCAGCGGGGCGTTGGCCTGGTCTTACATCAACGATAACATCGTTATCTATGGTGACTCCGTCAGCCATCTGCAGATCGCACGGCAGGTGGTGGACAACATTACCCCTGGAGTCTCACAACTGGGCACTTCTTGGCTGCCCTTACTACATGTCCTAGAGCTGCCCTTCATCTGGAACGATCACCTCTGGCACTCAGGCCTGGCCGGGGGCATCGTCAGCACCGTCGCTGCCTGGGGCAGCGCCTTCTTCGCCTTTCGACTGGCCCAGGAGCTCAGCGGCAGCAAATTCGCTGGCTTTGCGGCAGGCCTGCTGCTCCTCTCCAACCCCAATCTCCTGTACATGCAGACCACCCCAATGAACGAATCGCTCTTTATCTGCACCGCCCTGGGCTCGGCCCATTATCTAGTGCGCTGGGTCAAGGACAGCCGGGATCAGGACCTCGTGCTGACGGGTCTCTTCGGCCTGCTCACGGCCTTCAACCGCTACGAGGGCTGGGCCTTGATCTTGGCCCAGGCCGTGGTCGTCGCCATCATCGCCTGGCGGCGAGGTGGTTGGAAGGCGGGCGAGGGACTGGGGCTGGCCTACGCCTCCCTGGCTGGCCTAGCGCCCCTCCTCTGGTTTGTCTGGAACTGGGTCCTCTTCGGCAGCCCCTTTGATTTTCTCACCAACCCCTTCAGCTCTCGATCCAACATGGACATCGCAATGCAGGAGGCTGGCATCAGCACCCTGCCGACCCTGCACAACTTCCCCGCCGCCGCTCAGTACTACGGCTTTGCTGTGTACGAGATGATGGGGCCTGTGATGTGCATTGCCGCCGTGGCTGGGGCCCTTTATCTGCTCTGGCGGCTCATCCGTAGGCAGGCTGAGGTGAACCCGTTGCCGCTGCTGACCCTGGCGGCGCCTGGGATATTCCTGATCTATTCAATATATGATGGCATCACCGCCATTTGGCTACCTGATCTAGCTCCTCACTTGGCACTCAACGTGCGATATGGGCTCTATGTCTTGCCACTGATGCTGGGGCTGGTGGCCATGTTGAGCCGTCTCCCCCTGGGTAATCTCATCCTCGCTGTCGTAGTGGTCGCCCAGTTGGGCCTGCTGGCGATGGGGCCTTCGGCGGCCGCCTTTGACGAGCAGAGGGTCAACGAGGAGTTCTGCGCCAGCAGGGTCGAGGTCTTGGGGACAGACCGGTGTATTCCCTTCACAGCGGGCCCCGAATATCTGCGGCAAAACTACGACGGTGGACGCATCTTGATTAGCGCTCGACTTGACTGGCTCATCTATGAATCTGGCCTGCCCATCAAGGAACTCATTCACGAGGGCAATGAAAGCCTCTGGCGGGAGGCTCTGCAAGACCCCTCCAGCCATGCCCGCTGGATCGTAATGTCGGGGACGCAGCCGGGTCTGACCGCCGACGCTGTCCTCAATGCCCTCCACGATTCACCCGTTGTGGCCGAAGACTACGCGAAGGTGTTCGACAGCCGAGGTCTGACCATCTACCGGCGGAATGACGAGGTTTGGCCTCTGTCCGACGTCAGCGGAGAGTCTCCTTGATCAGCCGAATCCTGCACGTGGTGCCGCTTCTGGTTGCCATTGGCATCGCCCTGACCGTAGTGGTCATGAGGGCAGATGACAGGGTCACTGGCGGCAGTCCACCGCCTGCGCCCGCGACTGCCACGCCAGTTGCCGATGACAACAGCAGCCCCACCCCTGAAAGGAGTACATCGCCAACGCCAACCGCTACGCCGACGCCAACCGCTACACCGGAGCCTACCGTGGAGAAACGCCGTCTCAACCCCGATAGCTTCCACGCAGGAGCTGCCATCCTGCTCTACAGGCCTGACGAGGGGTGGGAAGAGGATATCAACCGCTGGTACGCCTACCTGGCCGAACGGGGAGTGAATGCCCTGTCCTTGAATTTCCCAATCTTCACCGATGGTGTCACCTCCAACCAGGTGTTCGTCACTGAGCGCACACCTTCGGACGATGAGCTGCGCTTCGCCATTTCCCAGGCCCACCGGATGGGCTTCACGGTCCTTCTCAGGCCGCTGTTGGATGAAGGCATCCTCACTCAGGGGAACCCTTACGACTGGAGGGGAACGCTGAGGCCGAGCTCAATTTCCACCTGGTTCAGCAACTATGGGGATCTCATGCTTCACTACGCCAGGCTGGCCGAAGAGGAGAAGGTGGAGACGTTCTCGGTGGGGGTAGAGCTTGTGTCGCTGGCAACAAGCCAACCCGAGGAGTGGCGCAGCCTCATCGCTAAGGTTCGCGAAGTCTATGCAGGGCAGGTGACCTACAGCGCCAACTGGGATGAGTTGAGCCGGATCACTTTTTGGGGGGACGTCGACGTTATCGCCATCGACGCCTATTTCCATCTGGACGTGTCGGACACACCGAGCGTGGAGGAGTTGGTCTCGGCCTGGAGCCGTGAGACCGATGTGGGCGCTCCCCTAGATATCATCCAGAGCGCCCACGACACTTCGGGCAAGCCCGTCATACTGTCGGAGTTCGGAATGGTTGCCAAAGCGGGCACCGAAAAGCGCGCCTGGGACTGGGGTGGAGACTCCCCGGCTACGGAGCAGGACCTAACGGCGCAGGCTAACTACTACCGGGCTGGTTTCATCGCCACCGATAGGCCTTTCATCCGGGGTTGCTACGTGTGGGTGGTCACCCTCAGCGAGGACCCCACGAAGGGTGATCCCCGCACAGATTTCAGCCCCTGGGGGAAGCCGGCGGAGGCAGTCATCAGCGACTTCTATCGGGCAAAGAGCTCCTGAACTGAAACGACCCCGTTCCGAAGAGCCTGGGCATCATCAGGAAATGGGATCACCCTATTAGCGCAGCAAGCTCCTGCACGATGGCCGCCAGGGGATCAGTCAGAGTGAATATGTACTCGGTGGGCGGCTCCACAGCATTCCGGTAGCTCCAGATCATGTAGCCGCTGACGCCGTTGTCAAAGGCCGCTGTCATCTTTGCATCGAAAAGATCCGCCCTCTGGTCGGGGCTGAGGCAATCCGGCTCGCTGCAGTTGCTCTTGATGCCAGATTCGCCCACAAACAGCGGCTTCTGTAGGGCGAGGGCGTCCTCGACGCGCTGCGCCAGGTCGCCAGGGAAGCTAGCGGTCTCCTCATTATAGTCATGGAACTCCAGAATGTCGATGGTGGGGATGGAGTGGATCCACCTGTAGTCATCCCCCTGGGTGCCGGGCTGGCCGCCCCCCATAGTGCCCAGACTCACCAAGTGGTTAGGGTCAATCGACTTCACGTAGGTCGACATGTCGAGGGCAAAGTCGTAGAGGGCTTGGGCGTCTGAGTTGC